>QWCV01000405.1_pt1 | contig 50927 bp, 85 predicted proteins | sample 1972621 | NCBI WGS metagenome assembly QWCV01 (sample SAMN09866699, study PRJNA288562) | Human gut metagenome isolate pre2_stool, whole genome shotgun sequencing... | isolation source: gut | host: Homo sapiens | place: USA: California | reverse complement strand
ACCAACGAATGCACACCACTCATGCTCATAGGACTCTACAAAGCATTCGGCTTCCAACCCGGAGAAATCGCCCAAATCAAACAAACCGCCTAACCACACACGTCAAGGGAACCACAATGAAAATCACCACACCTCAAGGCATCCTCGAAGGCGACAACATCGAAGCCATCGTCAGAGAATATGGATTCGACTGCCTGTGCGGTGCCAACCTGCATGGTGCCGACCTGAGCTACGCCAACCTGCATGGTGCCGACCTGAGCTACGCCGACCTGCATGGTGCCGACCTGCGCGGTGCCGACCTGCATGGTGCCAACCTGTGCGGTGCCAACCTGCATGGTGCCAACCTGTGCGGTGCCGACCTGCATGGTGCCAACCTGCGCCACGCCGACCTGTGCGATGCTTGCCTGCATGGTGCCGACCTGCGCGGTGCCGACCTGCATGGTGCCAACCTGTGCGATGCCGACCTGTGCCACGCCGACCTGCGCGATGCCAACCATGTAGAACTCAGCATCGCCAAAACCAGCATCCTCCCGGACGAAAGCGACATCATCGGCTGGAAAAAAGCATACGTAGACGACACAATGCCACCGAAACCAGTCATCGTAAAGCTCCTCATTCCGGCCGACGCGCAACGCTCCAACGGCACTGGGCGCAAATGCCGCGCCAGCACAGCGCGAGTGCTTGACCTGCAAGACAAGCAAGGCAACAGCCTCCCACCGGACACCACGGCATACAGCGAATACGACACAGACTTCACGTACAAAAAAGGCGAAACCGTGCACGTTGAAAACTTCGACACCAACCGGTGGAACGAATGCGCTCCAGGCATCCACTTCTTCATCACCCGCATCGAAGCAGCCGAATACTAGGAGAATCCAAGTGAACACTGAAATACAACGATTCGAGTTCAAGGGCGCAGCATTACGCGCCCTGACCAACATGGCGGGGGAGCCTTGGTTCGTACTCAAGGATTGCATGAGCATCCTTGACCTCGGTAATCCAACCGAAACTGTCAAAATGTTTGATGATGACGAGTTCAGTACTACTGAAGTCATCGATTCGATTGGCCGTCGGCAGCAGGCGTACATCATCAGTGAGCCTGGCCTGTATCGTCTGGTCATGCGCTCGCGGAAGCCGGAAGCGAAGGAGTTCCAGCGTTGGGTGACGCATGAGGTGCTGCCGTCCATTCGCAAGCATGGCGCATACATGACCCAGCAGACGTTGGACAAAGCGCTCACCAGCCCGGACTTCCTGATCCAGCTCGCCACCAAGCTGAAGGAGGAGCAGGAGAAGGTCAAGGAACTGGAGCCGAAAGCCAAGGCGTTGGATGACTTCACGAACATTCCCGATGCTCTGCTTGTCCGTGACGCAGCGAAACTCCTAAGCAACGATTCCAACATTCAGATCGGTGAGCATGAGCTGCGCCAATGGCTTGTGGATAACGGTTGGATTTACCGGCAGCCTAACCAGTCGTGGTGCGCGGCGTCAAGTCGCGTGAGGCAAGGCCATATGGTCATGGTGTCCTCCCGTTCCCACGGAATCCACAAGGATGGCACGCCATTCGCCTATCCGCCGACCCCGAAGCTGACACGCAAGGGATTGGCGCTTATCCACCAGCGGTTGTCCGAACAAAGTTTCGAGCGAGTGCTTGACGCGGAGGTGGCGGCATGACGTTGTTGAATCCTCCGGCGCCACCACAGGAGTTCGTTCTTGACACTGGCGGACACTGCGTGTTCCGCATCAACGAGCGGAAAGGCGCATCCATCGTCGAAAAGGACGGAAAAAAGACGAGCACATTGTATGCGATTCCAGAATCGAAACTGGCTGCGTTCATCCAATGGGCTTCCGACGTTCACGGTCAATCACGATAGGAGACAGTAATGGAAGACGATTACAAGACCCGCATGGTCGAGGAGTTCCACGAACTCAAAGACAGAATCAACAAGATCAACGACATCATCGAAAAATACAATAACGGCCAACGGGGACACATAACCGTAAGAGAAGCCTCCCTGATGATGGCTCAATCCTATATCATGCAGGATTACGCGCTGGTCCTCTTCGACCGTCTCACAGTAGCGGGCATCAACCCCGAATCCGACGACGTGGAACCGGAGGAGAAGCCACTGCCACCTGAACCGCAATCGCATGGATTCTTCATTCCACGCGACGGCTCGCCATACCTGATTCTCCATGACATGGACGACACATGGTCATACGTGAAGAACAAGCCGGGCGTCATGAGCAAAATCCACAATTGGACTGAACTTACCTACGGTGTCAACTTATTCAGTGGATACCGCCACTGGAACGAACTGGTCAAAGACTTCCAAGATTCAGCGTTCCCTCTCATCCCGTTGAACTTCTCAGGTATGCCGGCCATCGCCAAGGCGCTCGCCGACAACGACTGATTCTTCCCCATCCGCCTGCAACCCGGATGGGGACCCATAAGCTTCGCCAGCCACTCCGATAAACAATCAAACAGTGGAAAATTGAACGTTTATCGAATATCCACGTTCACCGGCTGGCAAAGATGGAACATCCCATGATGTCCCATGCCGTGGCGAAACACATCCAAACGAACCGTCACAAGCGTTTGCATACACACGCCGCCACGGCAATCGTCCAAGCCCACGCAGTGGGAACAGGAACCGTACCACAAGACCATCGCCAATCGAACCAGACACCACACCTTCTCCTGTACTCAAAGGTATCCGACGATGATCTCGAACGGCTCGCGGTCCGAATCCGCGCTTGGACGCCAGCGGCATGACGTCAACGCCACCCATCGGGACGAAGTTTTTCACTTGGTTTTCTCCGTCCCGCATCGGGAACGATGGTCGGCCAGACTGGTTTCCTTATTTTCCCAGCCGTCCCGCACACCCTTTTGCGAGCCAACCGTCCAGCGTCATGCCGCAACCCGCTTACCCCAACCACCAATCCAAGGAAGGAGCACACACAAATTGACGGCACCCATCATCTTCGAAGACGGCATCCTCACCAAAGACGAGGCAATCGCCTTCACGAAGGTAGGAAAGAAAACATTCGAAGACCTGTACGGGTTTCTCGGATACCAATCCGGCCAAAACAAACTCTTCACAAAGAAGGAACTCCTACTCCGATTCTACGAAATCAAGGACCAAGCAAAGGAGATCGAACAATGACCACCAGACGACTAGTCACCCCGAAAGACATACGAGACAGACAATTCCGACTCTCATTCCCATTCATGGGATACGACGCCAACCAAGTTGACGACTTCCTAGACGACTGCGCGCTCACCATCCACGCCCTCTGGAACGAAAACCGGAAACTCGCCACGGAAAACAGACGACTCCAATACGAGAACCAAACCCTCAAAACCGACGTGAGCTTCTACAAGCTCGCAGTAGACACCATCGAACACCAACCCAAGGAACAACAATGACCAACATCCCCAAATACGACTTCAGCAGCCTCCGCCCCGACGAACTCAACTCCACCATCGCCGGACTCACAGCACTGAACAAACGAAGCGCCGAAGCCCTCGAAGCCGCAAGAGAAGAATGGCGGCGCTCGCATGACGGCGGCGATAAGGAGCACGCCACGTTCGCCGGACTGGATGCGGGTGAAATCAGTCTCAGCAAAGGCACCGAAGGCCATTACAAGGTCGTTGACGAGCGTGCGTATGGTGCCATGCTGCATGACAGCAAGTTCCTCATCCCCGGTGGGAACGATGCGGCGGAGGCTGTGTGGATGCCACGCCCCGAAGCGAAGTCGGAAGCCTATCTGAAGGACATGATCGCGGACCATGACGGCGAACTCCCGCCCGGCGTCGAGTTCAAGCCGGGACGCGCCCAGACCGTAACACTTCGCACCACGAGAGGATTCGTGGACAAGGTTTTCACCAGCGAGATAGCCCCGAAGATGTTCCAGATGCTCACTTCGACCAAGGAAGAGTAGCCATGTGCAAAAGCCTTACCATCACCAACGAGCAGGACACTTGGAGCCGCGCCCAGCTCGCGGCACTGTCCCAGCTTGGAGTGCAGAACGCGCAGCCAGCCGACTTGGCGGTGTTCCTGCACCAATGCCAGCGTACCGGACTTGACCCTTTCAGTCGTCAAATCTACCTGATCGAACGCCGTCAGAAGCAAGGCAACGAATATGTTTCCAAGCAGACAATCCAAGTCGGCATTGACGGTTTCCGTCTCATCGCCCGTCGTGCGGCGGACAGGAACCATGAACTGTTCAGCGAGCCGGAAACCCTCTGGTGCGGCGAGGATGGCGTCTGGCATGACGTGTGGATCGCCCAGACCCCTCCGGTCGCGGCGAAAGTCACGGTCCGCCGTGGCGAAGGCGAGTTCACCGGCGTGGCCCTCTACAGGGAATATGTCGGAACCCGTTACGACAAGAATCTCCACAGGCAGGTCCCCACCAGCATGTGGGCTTCGAAACCGGTGACCATGATCGCGAAATGCGCGGAAGCCCTCGCATTACGCAAGGCGTTCCCGCAGGATTTGAGCGGCCTGTACACGACCGACGAGATGCAGCAGACCAACAACGAGACCGAAGAGGAAATGGTCGAAGCCGAAGTGGTTGACGAGCAGCCACGACAGAAGCCACGCCAATACGCTCCGCAGGTCCGTCAAGGCCAGCCGGAGCAGGCCGCTGCCCAGGCTCCACCCAATGGTCCCGCCAGTCCCGACCAGTTGAAGACAGTCACCGACATCCTCCGTGCCTGCCAGATCAAACCGGATGAAGCTGACGCGTTCATCCAGAAAATACTCCACGACCAGACGGTCACGAGCGTAAGCCTCACGGCAGTGCAGGCACAAACATTCATCAACGAATACCACAAGCACATGCAGCAGCAAGGAGCAGCACAATGAAATACGACCCGAAGAAACTCACCTACGGCGACGCGCTCAAAATCTCGACAGCCAACATGACCGTCACCGTCGAAGTCGGAGGCGTACAGCATGTCACCGGCAAGCTGAAGCACATCGACATGGACGACGCGCTCGCCTGCGACGATCCCGCGCTCCGTGATCTCATGGCATTGTCGCTCATCATCACGGACAACGAGTATTTCGTCGTCCGAGACGACGATAAGGGAATCCTATGCCCGGCCATCAGATTCGACCATGACCTGAACGTCACCTGGAACACGATCATCTCCATCGAAGAGAATCCCGACGACGGCGTGGAGCTGGACTTCGCCGACTGGAAGGCGACGCTCGTCAAGGTCGAGACCCCCACCGCCGACGAGGACAAGCCAACCGACGACACCCAAGCCGAGGAGTGGGAGAAGCAGCTTCCCAAGGCCAACGGATTCTACAAGGCCGCGACCGGCAGCGTATGGCTCCACACGGGCGACACTTGGACGCCCATCCTAGACCATCACGGCAACGTTCCGCCGCACGCCTTGCAGCAGACCACCGAGGCATTCGCCGTCAGCAGCGGCCATTCGAAACGATTCCCGTTCGAACGCCTCAGCGAGAAGAAACTGCCGACCCGTCCGGGCTTCTACCGCAACAAGGACAAGACGAACCTATACCACCTCAACAGTTGCGGCGTGTGGAAGCTCATCGCCTACATGGGACCGGACTTCGACTTACAGATGAAGGACCCATGGGATTCACCACTCGTACCGGTGTTTGGTGGCGAGGCCGTGTCCGAGAGACGCGTCCGAAACGACATGCCTCTCCACTATTGCACCCTCGGTCTCAAACAGCCGAAGGAAGCGGACTGCGGGGCGAACTCTTGAACATCACCAGACGAGCCGGATGCACATGCGCGTACTGCGTGCGTCACGATCCAGTCAAGACGGGACTCATCCCATACTGCCGTAAATGCGGCAAAAGCACTTGCGCCGCAGCACGAAGCCACATGATCATGTGCAACGTCGAAGCGTCCAACAGCCACAAGACGGCTGACCGTCTCAAAAACATGAAAGCCGAAGACCAGCAGGGATGGGTCGGACTCGAAACCCATCCACGACACGACAAGGAGAACAAGCAATGAGCACTCCGACCATCATCCTCGTGGGACGAATCGTCAAAATCAAAAAGGACGGCAACCTGTTCAACGCCGGAACCACGAAGAACGGCAAGAACTACATCCAGTTTCGCATCCTCTGCTCCAATAGGGTCAAGAACCCGGACGGCTCATGGGGTTACGGCGCATCCTGCTCACGCACCTGCGAAGCATGGAACGATCTCGCCACGCACATCCAGAACAGCATCAAGGAAGGCGACGAGTATATCGTCATCGGCAACGAGTTCGATGATCGTTTCGATGATTCGTCCGGCGTCACCCACTACACGCAGAAGGTCAACGTCCGCGAGATCGGTCCGAGTCTCCGATGGGGCACCGCCCAACTGGAGAACGCAAGCCAGCAGTACGGCCAACGCCAGGCCGCATCCGCTCCCGCTGCCGCCATGCCGCAGCAGGCAGGCCCCGACCCGTGGAGTGGCAGCGGATTCGACGGGTTCGGACAGCCAGCAGGAGAACCGGCGTTCTGATGCCACGCAACCGACAGTCGGCCAAAAAAGCCGGAACGGCAATGGAAACGGCGGTGGAACACTACCTGCAATGGGCGTTGAACGACCAACGCATCATCCGCCGCCGTCTCCACGGCAGCGACGACCTAGGCGACATCGCGAACATCTTCTTCCACGGGCAGCCGGTATGCGTGGAAGTCAAGAACACCAAACGCCTCGACGCCACGAAACACTACAACGAGGCGGTCGAGGAGGCCGGAAACCTTGACAGCCCCTACCCGTGGGTCGTGCAGAAGAAGCCACGCGTCGGCCTGTCCACACTCGAACGAATCGGCCAACAGCTCGCATACACGGATCTGGAAACCTACCGCACCATGTGCGCGCTGGCCGGACGGTTCACTGAAAAATTCGACATCGACCTCATCGGGCGGAGCGGACAATACGTCTGCATCACCTTGGAGAACCTAGCCCTCATCCTCAACGACGGACTGCCACTCGGACCGGAAGGACAATCATGACCGCGATAGTCGCCACATGCGCCCTCATCGTCAGTGCCATCGGATTCGTCATCATGATCGGCTCGTTGAACCTCATCGACCGTAACAGGCCGTCAGGCGACTGGCTGTGGATATTGGGCATGACCCTAGTGGAGGGCGGTTCGATAACCATCCTCACCGACATCGGGATAGGACTCATGACATGACGGGAGAATCTGAAGTGAGGGACGGCTACACCCGACTCGACAACGGATTCTGGGCCGACGCGAGGATATGCAGACTCCGCGACGAAATGCCAAGAGCGGCGCTCATCTACGTCATGGCATTGAGTTGGTGCAGCTGCAACCTCACGGATGGAGACATCGACACCGACCAGCTGACGTACACGCTTGGCGCATCCGAACAGGAGATCGAAACCCTCATCGACATCGGCCTGTTCCAACAGACCATCACCGGCGTGCGCATCAACGAATACCAGTCGAACGGGAACCACACCAGAAAAGAACTCGCCGACCGGACGGCCAGCAACACGGCACGCAAACGCCGAAGCCGAGCACGACAGGAATCCGACGACAAGTATTCCGCCGATTTCGAAACCTTCTGGAAAGCGTATCCACGACACGTTGACAAGCGTCCCGCCTGGAAAGCATGGAAGAACGCCATCCAAGACACGGGCGCGGACACCATAATCAACAGCGCCCGAGCCTATGCCAGACAGGTCGAGATCGAAGGAACCGAACCCAAATACGTCAAATACGCGGCCACATGGCTCAACGCGGCGGGATGGGAAAACGAATACGACATCCGACCATCCCTCACCCTCCGCACCAATCCGACCATGATGAGCCGTAACGAATCGAACCGCATGGCGAACCTCAACAGGGCATGGCAGTACATGAGCGACGAGGAACGCCAACGGGCGATGGGAGGAACAGGATGATAACCAAAGGAGAGGCCGCGATGCTGCTGACCACGATCAACGCGCATCACGGCAACGCCCAATGGGACGACCTGCAATTGGACGAGTTCTACCGCGAACTCGACAAGCGCAACAACATCCAAGACATGCGGACGGCGGTCGTGAGATTCTATGCGACCAAATCGGACAAGTGGATGCGTGCCGCCGACATCAACATCCTCTGCAAGAAAATTCGTGCGGGCCGGATTCCCGACGAGAACACCATCCAGCAGCTCGCCGCCAAGCATCACGTCACGGCGGACGACTATTGGGAGTTCAAACGTCGCGTCGTCTTCGGCACCGCGCGGGAAGCCCGAGAGTTGGGTGAAGCCGTCAGCAAGGCCCTCGAACAGGCCGACCGTCCGCAAATCGTATCCAAGCCCATCGCACGCCAGCCAACCGTGGCCGACGATCTGGGAGACCTGTTCAAAACACCATGAGCAAATGGAAGGAAACCAACAAGTACGGCATCCGTGAAAGCAAAGCCGCCTACTGGCGTTACATGCGGCAAAGGGACAAGGAAGCCGAAATCCTCAAGGAACTCGAACCACAGCCTCCCACGCATGTGGACCTGACCGGACTGGAAACCTATATCCAACGATTACGTGAATCCAAGGAGCCAACAATGGACGACAATTATCTCATCTGGTTCGATGTCGAAACCAGCGGACTCGACCCAATGTCCGACAATCTACTGGAAGTCGAAGCCAGAATCACCGACATGAAGGGCCTTCAGGTGCCATTCGCCGACGACCCCCTGATATTCCATAGGGTCATCCGTTTCGATGACAACACGCCAATCCGCACGTTCAACAGCACGACCATCGACATGCATTCCAGAAACGGACTCATCGGCGAATGCATGAACGCGGAAGACACGCTCAAAAACGTGGACAAGCAGATGTTCGTCTGGCTCGTCAATACGGGCCTCGACCCCGGTCTCATGCATCCAGCCGGAACCAACGTCCACTTCGATATCCGATGGCTCGACGTGAACATGCCCAACACGAGCGGCATCCTCCACAATCTCAGCCACCGGCGACTCGACCTCACCAGTTTCCGCCTCTTGCGACTCGCCCGCGTCGGCGACCCATACGATTGCGTCCACGAACCCACGCATCGCACAACCGACTGCCTCAACCGCGACATCTTCGAATACAAAACCATCATCAACCAGCAAGGACAGCGAAAATGACCCTAGAAACCCTCGAAATCCAACCGCTCACCCCAAACGCCACAGTCACCCGCGCCCACGACGCGGACGCCGGACTCGACCTACACTGCATCGAAGACTTCCACATCGACGGACTAGACCGCATCACGGTTGGAACCGGCATCGCGATCAACCTGCCCGAAGGCTACATGGCACGAGTCTGCCCACGTTCCGGCCTTGCCAGGAATTACGGCATCGACATCCTCGGCGGCATCATCGACGCCGGATACCGTGGCGAGATCAAAGTCATCCTGCATAACACATCCACCAGCCGCATCAACTTCCGTTGCGGCGACCGTATCGCGCAACTCGTCATCACGCCGGTGGAAACCCCCAGAATCCGCAAGGTCGTCGAATTCACCGACACGACGGAACGCGGAGGAAACGGATTCGGCTCGACCGGACGATGAACGACAGGAACCAGTCATGAAACGAAACGTCTACACCATCCACGGACAACGATTACGAAACACACAAGCGTCAATGCTTGTCCACATCGTCGAAACGCATCGAATGCCATCATCCGCATTCTACGCGAAACCGTTAGCCACGTTAGGTTCCCTCATCGACAGGAATCTCATCATCCCACTCGCGGACGGCACCTACAAGCCAACCAAGCAAGGCATCGAGACCGCCGACGCGATCAAACGATTAGACAAGGAAGAGCCAACACGACGGCCAAACATCGTCCAACGTGGCATCAACCGAAACTTCAACAAGTACTGGAACGACTACTACTCGCATCCACGCACATACGAATACCACCCGACATTGGAAACCATCTGCGAAAGGAACCGATGATGCAGACACTCAGCCCGAAACAGCAGGAAATGCTCACTGACGTGAGCAACATGCAAGGCCAATATCAGGCCGTCGATAACCAGACAGGCAGGGCACTGCTCCGCAAGAAGCTCATCCGCCAAGTGAACGACCGGTTCGAGACAACCAAGGAAGGCGAACGACTGCACATGGAAATCGTGAACCAGGCATTCGAGAAGGCAAGGATGGTGCTAAATGACTGACAACATAAATCCAAGCCACTACAAGGACGGCCCGTTCGAGTGCATCGAACTATCCAGGCTCCTTAGTTCCGACTGGGGTCAAGCCGTCCAATACTGCTTCAGGTGGCAGCACAAGAACGGTGTCGAAGACCTGAAAAAAGCCTTGTGGTTCGTTAACGACGCGCTCGTGCATGGAATTCCGATTTACGCCGTAAGTGACTGGGCGGACCTCGCTAGTGCATTGTTCCACACTCTCGCCAGAGAGGATTGGGCTGGTCTTAAGAGTGTTTGGGATGCATTCACTGTCTGGCATAGAGGTGATATTCCGGGACTCTTAAAAGACAAGATCAATGAAATCGAAAAGGAAGGCAAGTAATCATGGAACATATCGTGCAGTTCGTCATCGGCATTGACGACAAGGCCATCCAGAACCGCATCGAGGAATACGCCTACAAGGACGTGCTCGACAAGATCGTCAAAGAAACCATGGACACTGTTTTCGCGCGCACCAACGCGTATTCGCGGGAAAACATGTGTAAGACCATGATGGAGGAAGCTTTGCAAAGCTTCCTCGAAGAACGCAAGGACGAGATTATCGACAAGGCCGCGAACATGCTTGCCGACCGGTTCCAACGGACGAAGAAATATCGGGAAGCCATAGGTGCCGTCATCGCAAAGGATGGTGAGTGATGGATAAGACGAGGGTTGCCCTCACGGCGATTATCTGCATCACGATTGTCTTGACTTCGTTCAGCTTAGGAATGGCGCCTAATGTCGGCACGAATGCCAATACGGGTTTTCAAATGGAAACGGTCAAGACCGGTGACGTGACATGGGCGTGTTTGAAACATAACAGAGAATATATCGGTTGCAGCACGGTGGAGACGGTCAAATGAGTGTTTTCACAGGCAAGACCGGCTACATCGTCTGGCCGCAAGGTGAGACGGGAGTGCACACATGCCGCGTGTATGACTCACTGGATGAAGCTGTGGGCGCGGCACGTTCCAAAGCCGACTTCTACCACAGGGCATACGTGGTGCGTACCGCTTATGAGAGTCCGGCAAGAACCATCAGAACAATCCTCCCAAGGAGACACCAATGAGCGACAAAGTGAAAGTCGGCACGAGCAAGGTCACGTTCCGTGTGCGCGCGTTCGACTATCCGCAGATCGAACTCGCATCCGTCGAAGTGGATGTGCCGATGTACACGAAGACGGACAACAAGCTCGACAACATGCAGCAGGGACATGTCACGGCGGACGTGCCGGACGGTTTCAACGAGAAGGTCAAAGACGCATTGCAGGTGTTCGCGGACACTCTACAGGCATCGTTCAACGAAGAAGGAGAGTGAAATGTTGAGAAGCATTGATTTCAAAACAATGCCTTACCTGTTTACCGACAAGGCTGGCACTTGTCTGACCGTGGAGTTCGACGGGAGGGAACTGGATGACATCTACAAGCAGGTGAAAGCCATGTACGATCAGGCGCACTCGTCTGATGACATGCCCACCGAACCGGGCTGGTATGCGACTCGGGATGGTGAAGACCTGTTGAGCTATGACGGTGACGCTTGGCACATTCACAATATCGACTGTGATGCGCAATTGTTCGTTGACGGGGATTTGGAAACGATGGACTGGAGCGTGGTCAAACGCACGTTCGATGCTGACGCTTTCCCGCTGATACCAGTGAATCTTAACGATACATCTCGTGCGGAGCGTCGGTTGACCAACCTTACCAACTTTTTGCACACGCTCATTCATGAGTGTGAGACAGTGCGGGACAACCCATCTTCCGACAAGCATACGAAAGACATCGAGAATGCCGTCTGCGGGACGGGAATCAACTTCGGCAAAGACCTGCTTGCACGATTGGAAAACGGGGTGTTCGACCATGAATGTGCATGACCATATCACCGACTGGCAGCACCTGCCATCGTCATTCCTCGCTGGCAAGCGTGCGATAGCCACCACCGTTGAGGGAACCACTATCGACGGTTTCCTCCAATCGATGACCACGAAGTTCAGTAACGGCAGCGGCAGCATGGTGCAACTGTTTTTCGGGGGAGTGTTCCAGCCGGTCATCATCAGTCTCAACGGTGGTGAGAACCAACTATGCAGAGCATACGATTCGATACTCATACTCAACGAGGTGAAGCGATGAATAACCAATACGCGGTCAGCATCCGTCATATCTACACCATGCCGGATGAGACATTCAATGGATATGAATTGGTCTTATGGCATTGGGACGTGATTGAGAACACTTGGCTTTTCCGTGCCACACGCGACTATCCGATAAGCAAGAGAGTATCAAGGGGATATGCGTTGTGGAAGGTTCTCAGGGATGCTCAGAAATTGGCGCGGATATTCCAATGCAAGAACTATGCGACCAACGAAGAAGGAATGTTGGACAACAATGACTGACCTTGATGATCGCATCAGCGAGTATGCGAAGTGGATTGAAAGCCGATATGACGACTCGCATGAGCTTCGAGCCAAAGGCAAAAACGGTTACATCGACGGCAAGGCCGACGCCTATGAGAGTTCGCTACGCGAGTTCAAACGCATCTTCAACGTGAAGGAGGAATAGTGAGGAAGCGAATGACTGCTTATTGGTGGGATAAAGACAAAAATGCTGTGGCAATCTCATATAAGGATAACCGCCTGATACTCACCGTCGATGATGCGCAGGCACTCCTTAGACAGCTTGAAATGCTTCTGCCGGAGAGACCGTCACGCGACGAGCCGGAAGAGCCGGGCTTCTACCGGACACGGACTGGCGCATTTCTTCGCAAGAACAAGAACGGAGCATGGAGCGCCCTGTTCATCAATGGCGACCTAATCCCACGCTATTGGAACGATCAGGACGATTACGCGAAGTGGAGGACGGTGCTTGACTGCCTGTATCCTCGTGCGTTCCCGCTTACACCAACCACTGCGCCATATCCGTTGAAAGGGTGAGTGATGTTCGGGCGTAAGAAGAAGCCCCAGCCCAAGAGTTATCTTCGATGCCCTTACTGCGGTGACGCGCCAATAATAGTTAGCGGCAAATGCACATATCACAATCCACGTCATACCGTCTACCGGTACGAGTGCGTATTGAAGTGTCTTCAAGGCGAGGTCTGTCAGACTGCCGAAGATGCGTTCAACTCGTGGATACGCGCTGTCGCACGCTATTACGACGCCGAGAGTGCGATAAGACAATTCTGCGAGCAGAAGAAGGATGAATGATGTGCGTGAGACTCGGCTTCATTAAACCCGGTTATGCAGAGGTCTACTGCGCCCATTGCGGTTATTGCATCGGATATGTCCACCGCGAAGAGGTGATCGTGTCCACGAACCTCGATACCGGGCGGCAAACCACTGTGAACAGGTGGTTTCCGGAAACGAATGATGGCGACGCATGGAGCAGGGCGCATGGCGGCGGCTTCGCGGATAGGACCGATGAAGAATCCAATCGACTGTTCACGTCCGGCTGGGCCACTCGCGGTGAGGCTGTGAGAATGCTCAAATGCTTGGACTGCGAGGAGAAGACAACATGAGTCTGGATGATGTTTGCTGGAATATTTCAAGCGTGTTCATCGTCATCACCTTGGGAGTGATAGCGATACTCTGCGTACTCACGCTATTAGGCGTGTTCGTATGCATCTTCGACCATGACGATAAGAACGATAAGAGCAGTAAGGAATAACAATGGCGACGAACGTGACTGAGAAAGACAAGACACTGCATGAGGTCATCGACTTTCTGCAAAAAGAGTGGGATGCAGCTAATAACGCTTCTGATAATCCAGACGAAGAAGTGTACGACTTTTACGACGGAATGACGACGGCTTACGAGCATGTAATCAATTACTGCCGTCACATGCTCGGCTATTCCGGCACCATGCCTTCCGAGGTACCCAATCAAAGCGAGGACGCGAAGGAATAGTTATGTGGTTCAAACGCAGACGCAACGAATATGGGTGTCCAATGTGCGGCAGACTACCAGTAATCAAGGCATCGCAAACGGAAAAATACCACGAGAGCCGCAAAGTAAGGACAACACTCACAGTCTACCGGCTCCAATGTCCACGTGGACATATCTCTACCAGCTGGTTCAGCCACGCCGCACTCGCAAGCAGGCAGTGGAAAGAACTCGTGGACGAGTACAAGGGGAAGGATACGAAATGAGCGCGTATCAGCCTGTTCTTGACCCCGCCTGCGGCGGCCGAATGTTCTGGTTTGACAAATCGGATGATCGGGTGCTTTTTGGTGATGTGCGTGATGAGAGCTGGGAATTGTGCGATGGGCGTAGGTTCGATGTCAAGCCGGACATGCTGATGGACTATCGCGACCTGCCGTTCCCTGATGAAACGTTCCGCATGGTCGTGCTCGACCCGCCCCACCTGCGCAATGCGGGCGATACGAGCTACATGGTGCGGAAGTACGGATGCCTCGACCAAGAGACGTGGAAAGCTGACCTCAAGACCATGTTCAGCGAGTGCTTCCGCGTCCTGAAAGAGCATGGAGTGTTGATTTTCAAATGGAATGAGACACAGATACCCGTATCGCAGATTCTCAAGCTCACAGCGCACAAGCCACTCTTCGGCAACAAGCAGCCGAACCGCACGGGAACACACTGGATTGTCTTCATGAAGGAGGACGCGAAATGAATAAACGGTACAAGGTTTGCCCACTTTTTTGGAGTGATTACGGCGATGAGCGCACCTTGATGAATATGGGTGTGTTTGAAAAGTTGCTGAACGAGGGTTGGAAGATTCTGCGGGTGGATACCATGCCACCAACGGAATTGCGTGATACCGCCGTCACAGCGACGAACGTCTACATCCTTGAGAGGGAGGCTAATGATGATTAGCCAATACGACAAGGACATGTGTTGCCTGTATATCGCTGAGGGGATGACCTACATCTGGCAACAACGAGGGAACCAAGAGCTTTCCCGAATACTTGAATCATTGGCCGATAGGAAGCTCATGAAGCGTGTCCATGGCGGGTATGCGATCACACTCAAGGGCCTGTTGGCAGTCAAGGTGTGGAGACTTCACCTGTTCCTGTTCCATCACGGTGAATACAAGTACTTCAGGAGGAAGAAATGAGCAGGGCTGAAACCACCGCCATGCTGTCCAAGCTGGTGGAGAAGAGGTTGAGGAATCAGACCGCTTTTTGGGCGAGCGAGGTCAATTTCGACCGTAACACGCCCGACGAAAGGCGCGTGGACTACGTGGGCTTCAAGCCCTGGAACATCAACGGTGAGCCGGTGCCCGCAAGCGTCGAGAAAGGCTGCTTCGAGTTCTACGAGGTCAAGTCATGCATGGCTGACTTCACTAGCGGCAACGGACTGACGTTCTACGGCGATCAGAACTATCTGGTCTGCACGAAGGAACTGTGCGACGAGATCGTATGGCAGAAGATGGTGCCGCCGCGAGTGAACGCGATTCTGACACCGGATTCGACCGGCTCGAAACTGATTCTCGACTATGTGCAGTCCTACAACGACCTGTCATACAGGAGGCGTCCGGCAAGCGAAATCCTGTGGGCCATGGTCAAAGCTAACGGAAAGAGGACTAATTGAGCATCATGCTTGACGAGGCCAACGCCTACGAGCGTGGCATGGATGATGATTTGACTTTTCAGACGGTTCGGGAGCTTGCCGGTACAGCGTACATGGCCGGACGTTCCGCACCACCGGCTTATGCCGAGGTCGAAGCCGTGGCGAAAAAACTGCTGTGGTGGGACACGGCACCAGCCTGGGAAGACGTCATGCCCAGTGAGGACTGCTTCTGGAATCAGGCCGAGCCGGAGATGCGAGCCAACTACATCAGGGACGCTCGGGAAATGCTCGAAATCGCACGGAAGGCAGTAAACGAATGAGCAAAGACATGGAGAAGATTATGTACATAATCAAGAAAGCGTCCTACGCGGTCAACGCGATACTGATGCTCGCAATCATCATCATACAAATCATCAACAACGCGAACCCTATATCCATAGCGATACTCTCGTTCCTCTACGGAGCATACGTGACGATCGTGTTCGTCATACTGTACGACGAACACTTGGAGAAGGAATACGAATGAGCCTACGGAAACAGGTCCTCCACTACGCGGACCTCGACTACGACGCGGACGAGATAAGCCGCCTGCTGCACGTGGACAGGAGGCTCGTACTCCAAATCGAAGCCCACCGCAACGACCCCGAACCAGCCACACCAACGGAAGGAGAACAGCCAACGCTAATCTGACACACACACTATACTAGACAAGTCGCCCAACGGTTGCAAACAAAGGGTTGAGGCAACAAGACCAAACACACCCAAAACGCAACCAAGGAGCCAACACTTGACGCAAACCACATGCGCGGCATGCTGGAAAACAACCGACGACAAGCATATCCTCTGCACATCCTGCGAAACCCAACTCCAATTCGACCTGCAATGGTTCGAAAACCACCTGCAAGACCTCGAATGGCGCACAAACCGCATGGACAAGACAGGCAACGGCGGAGGCGGCGGACATAACGGACTCGCCACCTCCCCGGCACCATTACGCGAAACCGCGTTCGAACTCATCGAAGGCAACGGCATGGACGACATTCCAAGCCTCCGTGACATCATCAACGAATACGCGCGATGCCTGAACGTGACCGCCCCATACGACCGGAAACTCGAAACACTCATCCGCAACATCCGGCTCACGGACAAGTGGAAGGCCAGCAAGGCAACACCAACCTACGCGCGAATCATCCACCGTATCCGACGCAAGGCTCAGGAACTCCTCGACTTCACCCTCGAAGACCAGATCATCATCGGCGAATGCCCGACCGACGACTGCCATCGCATCGTGAAAGTCATTCCAAACGCCACGTTCGCACCGAAATGCCCCGACTGCGGTCAAGTGTATCCGGTCTCCGCCATCCGTGAGAACAGGCGACACAAGCTCCTCGCCACGCACATCACCGGCACGCAGACCGAAATCCGCAGACTGCTCCTGCAATGCGGCATCATCGTCAAACCCGGCACCATGCGCAGTTGGGTCAGCAGGGGAGACCTGAAACCCGTCACGCCGGTCAAAGACACACGTAAGCAACGCTACCGGCTGTCCGACGTGTACAAGCTCGCCGTCAGAAACCCCGAAAAGGAAACGAACATTTGGATGCTCCTACAGGAGGAACAAGCTTGAACATCGACCTCTCCAACCCGCCGTACGCGGTCAAACTCAATGATCTCGGATTCGCATACTCGCACACCGACCGTGAGAAAGGCATCATCGTCTACACTCACGCCGACCCCAGATTGGTCGGCTCCAAATGGGTTGACCATTGGGACGACATGGAATGCATCATCGACTTTGAAGATGAGAACTGCATGAAACCATTTTCATTCACGTTCAAGAACCTTAGAAACGGCGTCAGCAAAACCATTCCGGCAAGCAATCTCGCCCTAGTGGAAGAAGTCATCCGATGACCGCCACTATCAGCATCACCGACAAAGGCAAGACCATCACCTACCACGCGCATCACATGCGAGACCAAATCGAACCAGTCAAACAGTACGGCATGTTCGGAGAACAATTGGACGCGAAGAAAAAGCTCCACACGCTCACCTTCTACACGGAGGATTGAATTGAACGTCAACCTCAAATGCTCGCCAATCCTACTGCTACTGTCCGGCGTGCTGGCACTCCTGAAAATCGGGGGACAATTCCCATACTCATGGATATGGGTGATCGCACCCATATGGATACCACTACTCGCACTGGCCGGTATCACAATCATCCTGATAATCGCTTGGATTATCGGCGTCATAGGCGTACTCATTCTCGAAAAGTTCGGAGACTAATTGCAGATCAGCGTTAACACCCGCAACGGGGATGTGGCGTGCGTCATCGACACGACACAGGACAACACCACCAAGGAGGCACAATGAAAGTACTCGACTTCACCAAGGAAACAGACGAACTGGCAAACAAGCTGATAAAACTTGGATTCCACTATCAAAACACCGACAGGATGGAGTCAGATGGTCTGTACATCTCCTCACGACTGATAATCACATGGGCGAACTTCACGAATGGAGTGACCCTACAGATCATCCATACGTATGACAGATACGGCGACGAAACCAACGGATACCTCAAGATAACGGATAATTGCACGAACGCAAGCGTCAACATGTCGCTCGAAGAGTTCATGGAATTGGAAGAGATCACGAACAGCAAGGGCACCACATTCCCACGCCCGCAAATATTCTCCGAAAGAATTACCAACGAGAACTGAGAGGCCACGCGAAATGAGTGAGACAATCAAAATCAGTGGAAAGTGAGCGCGTCATGCGAATCTACCTAGTAACTGCGAACGCACAGGATCACAACGAATACATCGAGTACCGGGATCAACCATATAATCCCGATTCGTTCACTGACACCCCAATGCACATGGGCGAAACGTCATACACCGCGGGATTCGTAAGTATCATGGGCGTTTACACGACACGAGAACAGGCGGAGACGCGCGTAAACAAGCTTACCCGCGAGAAATTCCCGGACTTGCGAATCATCGAGATTGAAGCGGACTCGGACTGTTGGCAGTTCGTCGGGGGAGGTTGGCTCTGGTGAACAAGCAGATAATCACAGCGGACCATCTGAACGCCACGCACTTAGGCGAGCGAATCACCATCAACGGCAAGCATGGCACCGTCATGTCAGGTAAACTGAAAAAAATCAGCGCCGACTACGCCATCATGCCCGATTTCGTGTCTTACGGCCCCTGCGAAGAATACATGCCCAAACCATTGAGGTACAGGAAAAACGTTCACATCATCCTGCACTTGTCGAACCAAGTCAACGACGATATTAAAGCAACCGTACGCGAGGACACGGAACTGGTAATCGAAGTCAACGGAAAGTAGGGGAGTATGGCAGAGGACACCACCAGTAAATCAACGAACGAACTGCTGATGCGCGTGTTGCAAGTCGAATCACCGGAACTGTTCGACGGAAGCGACTATCAGCCGGTACGAGTAGTCGGCTACGATTATTCGCCATTCTGCGAAGCGGTCTGCGAAACCTGTGGCGATGACCCCGAAATGCTGACCATCGCATTCGAGACGAAAAGCGGCGAACGTTACAGCCAATACTACGACTATTTTGGACTGCCGAACATTTTAGAAGCATTGGACAAGTGGGATAAGCAGTACGGGAAGGTGGTAGAGAACCGTGGATGACACTTCAAGCACGAAGAAATTCGTATTTACAAGTGATAGCAAGCCGTCCCCCGACCTCTCGAATTTCAAGCCTTTTGGACACATTGACGAGGACAAACCCAAGTACAGTGCGATCATGATTATCGAGGATGAAGGCGTATACGTTCCCGTGATATACAAGGAATGCCGCGTGGACCTCGACATTGATAACCCGACGATTCACCCGCTATCAGGCCCATGCATGGAACCCTGCTGCTACAGTACGCCGGAACTTGCTATAAAAGCCGGGACACGCATCTACAGGAACATGTTGAAGGACAACAAATGAAGTGGTTTACCAGTGACTTGCATTTCGCTCACCCTTTCGTGGCTGCATTACGTGGCTACGCGCTACCCGGATACGCTAGGGATGCATCGATCAAACAACAAGCCGAACGTGAGCATAAGCCGCTCAAGAACTGTGTTGACTGGCGGAAGCATGATGCCGACATCATCAGAAGCATCAACACGTATGTTGGCGAGGAAGACGAACTCTACATCCTCGGAGACATCAGTTCCGGCAGCACGTGGAGCGTAGACCAAGCGATAATGCGCATCCAAAACCTGCATGTACCACGCAAACGCAGACATCTGATTCTCGGCAACCACGAACTGCACAGCTCCACCCGCACGCTGGAAAAGTTGGCAAGCGTGTTCGTGGAAGTCGGAAGAGTCGGCATCACCGAAATCAGAGACGGGTGGGGCAACAATCCACACACGGTATTTTTAAGCCACTACCAATGGCGTGAAGACTTCACGCAAAGCAAACCACTGGGCGCAGTCTCAACCAATTGGAACGCGCCGGAATTAGCCGAATACGCGCTACCATACGTGAACAACACTTTGCTCCTGCATGGTCATACGCACGCGCATGACCCGCTTGAGTTCGGCAGGCATCAAAATGAGATCAACGTCGGATTGGACGCATGGTGTTTCGAGCCAGTCAACGAAGCCGAATTGGTGGACAATTGGCTACACACTGCGTTAAGTGTAGCTGAGTAGTCTACAATGGCATGATTATGCATTACATGGTAAACCCCGCCTTCGGGCGGGGGAAGCCGTCAAGCGTCCTTCACGCAGGCATGATAACCAATCATTGTTTGGTTGTCACCAAGTCTGAGCGAACTGTTCAATCTGCTCGGCTGTAAACGAATTACCTCTATCAGGATGACACTCATCAATCTTATAGAAAACATATTCGTCATACACAGCATGACCCTCATCATCCACGGCCTGGTCACGGTCAATAGGTTGAATGTAGCTAAGCTCACGATTTATCGCGTCAAGCTCGTAATCCTCACTATTCCAGTAGTGATAAAGATCTGCGTAAGTGCTGGTTTTGGTGAAATCGATGCTGGTCATTTTGGTTGTCCTTTCTTTTGCTGACATGATTAGTTCACAGGAATCCTGTGGATTCAACCACGGGAGTGCCAAGAAGTTTGGGCGGGTTAGGCCACTTCTATTCAACTGCATCGATCTGCTGCCGGAGTTCCTCTATCTCATTGGAAAGGATGGTGAGAAATTCCCGGTATTCGTCGAGTTCGACCGCCGCATCGATGGATTCGCCCTCCAAATCGAACCGGCAGTCACCGTCATCGGTGAATGTCAGATCAGGAAAATCGAACCATTGCCATTCGCAATCGTCCGGGTCGCCATGCCACCCGTTTTCGGTTTTGGTGAGTGTGTAGTGTTCCGTGCCTTTGTAGTTGTCGTTCATGGTGTACTCCTTTTTAGTCCATGTTTAAAAAGAAAAACGTTGAAAACAAAGGGCGCGGCACAATCGCCACGCCCCGAAATTAAACAACCGAAACCAGCAGACGCGACTAGCGCAATCCGCCGCAAATGTCCTTCACACCGGCGAGATAATCCAACTCGCCCTCGAAATCATGGCAATCCGTCGAAAGCTCACCATCACGACAGCTTTCATCCGCATAATACGAGAAGTTGACGCAAAGAGGGAAATTAGGGTCGATACCCACACAGCATGCCGTACCATCCGCGAAAACCACCTTGATAGTGTCATCGGGACACATGCCGGATACAATTTCCGTATTCTTGACATTCAATCCGTGATTGTAGATCTCACTGGAAAGCTGATAAAGATCAATTTCACAGATTGGGTACGCGCTCCGGTCGAGTTCCGTCACGTCCACGAACTGATTCGGCTGCGGGCCGTATTCAGCGAAGTCGCCCTCACCGGCCACCATGTCGTTCGCCTGCTCGATGCAGTAATCGACGTCATCCACGATATAGGCTTCTTCCGGGTCATCGACGGTTTTCAGCCCTCCGACCTCGAAGAAGTCAGCAGACCAGTCGGGGCCGTACTGCGTGTTTTCATCATCCCATTCACGAATAGAGATTTCCACTGCCTTGCTGTTGTCAATAAGCCTAATCATTTCAGATACTCCATTCCAGCCCCCTTGCTAAAATGAGAGGGCTTAGTTAGTTAGATTGGTAATAATTACTGAGCAATCGAGCCGGATAGCTGCAACTATCCGGCTCAACTCATTCGTGAGCGGGCATGGCCATAAAGACACATGCCAGCCCTAGCGGGTCACTTAGAATCCGCAGAAGATTCAGAATCAGAATCAAGAAGTTTGCGCGGATTGGCGATACGCAAGGCCGAACAGAATTTAAGCGCATTGCCAAGTGTCATATTGGAAACGTCATTAGTGCCACTTTCATACGCTGCTATGCGAGGTCGGGACATTCCAACTTTGTCAGCCAGCTGTTGTTGCGTCATGCCGCGCTTCAGTCTGAGTTCCCTCATGCCCATTTCAGTATCCTTCCGTAAGAAAATCCACAGGGTCGCATTGCAACGCCTCAGACAATCGTAACGCCGTCCGCAAATACATTTGCGAAACAGGACGACCGTTCGTCTCAAAACGGGAGATGGCCGGACGTGCGATGCCGCTCAATCCGGCCAGCTCCACCTGCGTCAATCTGCGTGCCTTGCGAATGTTCTTCAATCCGACGACGCCAGCGGACACGCCGCCGCGCCACACATGCTCATCGGGGTACAGGTCCAACACGTTGCAATGCAACGCCTGCGCCAGCTTCGCAGCCGTACCCAAATACATGTTCCGCGCCTCGTCCGCATGGTTCTCATACGCCCACAGGCGCGTGAAATCCACGCCCGTAAGCGAATCCAACTGCTGCAACGTCAAACCGTTACGCTCGCGCAGATCACGCAACCCCATGATGGCTCCTTCCAGACTTAAGGACACCATATCATCGGCGGCGAAGCCACGCCGCCGACGCTCAGTCAACCCAATCCGTATCCCAGTTCAGCATGTCCACTGGAATCATGCAGCCACCGGAACACTGGACGTACAGCCAGGTCGAATATCCCATGCGAGCAGCCCTCACGCCACGGAACCATTCGCCAAGCCACTCGCACAGGAGCGACGGCAACGAACGACGACGCCAAAACGACCTGCCGGACGCATAATCGAACCCATCGTATTCGGCGATAGGGGAGAAGAAGCCATGTTTGCTCACTGTTTTTCCTCCTTGGTCCAAGGGATAATCTGATGCAACAGGTACGCCGCCGTCGTCAACTGGTCGTAAGCGGCCAGCACGTAAGCGGAATCGGGAGCGTTCCCGCTCCCAAGATTCGACAGCAATCTGACGGCCTCCAACGACTTGCCGACCACATTCGCGCACACGTCGGAATCATGGGCGTCCATCACACATGCCCCTCATCGTCGGCCTCCGTGTAGAACACGAAGTCAATGTCGTAATCAGAGGAAGCGTCGTATTGCTCACCGATTTCAATGGGAGTCAGCCCGCCCAATACTTCCGTGGTGAAATTCCAATAGTCATCGGAATGCGCATTGTCGTGCAGAAAGAACACCCACTCGCACCATTCGGGAAACGCGGACCAGAACTTCCGCCAATCCTCATAAGGCACGTAGTCGCCGAAATCATCGATACGGTAGACACCCTCGCAAGGTTCGAAACTCTTCTTAATGAAATGGCTCAAGCCGGTGTTCGCCATGACTTCGATGTCATTCACAACATCCTCGCCAATCGGTTCATCCAACGGCATGGCCTTCAGCTCTTCGACGGTAATCATCATTCTTTCCTTTCATTCAGCAGCAGAACTCGTCGGTGAGTTCCGCAAGATTCTTCAGACTCAGCCGCATGAGACGAGACCTCATGCCGACGCCATCGCGTTCCAGACGGTTCACCATGCGCAGCCGTGCCGTACCGCCATCCACGACCTCACAGGAGACAAGCACGCCAGTGGACACGGCGGCATCCTCGACCTCGGCCTTATACGATTCGGCCTCAGCCTGAGATCCATGCCGCCGCATTTTGAGCGCGCCGCCAACATATTCCGCAGTCCACAGGCACGCCATGTCAGCCAACCTCACGCGCGTAATCGCGCAAGCATTGAGCCTTGCTATCGGCCTTAAGTCCAGCCTGCTTGAAGAACTCACGGATATGACGCCACGTCGTATTAGACAAGTCAGCCGGATGGCGATAAATCCAGAGAACGCCCCCAACCTCACCCTTAGCAGTGCGATACAGGCTCACAATCGGCGTCTCATATGATGTCAAAGTCACGCCAGCGCCGTAATCGTCAGTCACGAATGTGACATAAGCCTTGCCATAGAACGACTTGGCCGAATCATATTTAGGCCACAACTCAAACCTTTCGTTATCCAACAGCGGAAACGACATGATATACTTTCCTTTGCAATTAGAGGTGAATATTGATTGCATGGCCGGTCGCAGTCCTACCTGAGACCGGCACTTTCATTTCCCTATGCCGCCCCACGACAGCACCTTGCTGCCGTCAACCAGCACGTAAGACTCGCCCATGCGATTGCCAACGGACACGGCACGCCACTCGCATATGCGCTCATAGCCGCCAGCCGTACTACCGTCTTCCATGCCGCACTGGGGGATATCCGACAGCGACGTGTAGCCAGCCAAGTCGGCCTGACCATAGTCAGCCGTCGCATACGTCTCACGCCACCAATTCCATTGCTGTTCAGGCGTCCCGTGAGGGTCGGCCACCGGCACGGGATTGCACACCGGCGAACACGCCACGACGAACGCCGCCACACCCACGGCCAGCAGTCCAGCCAGCTTCACACCCTTACGCATTCCGCTTACCTCCCTTGGCGGTCTCGATATAACCAGGAAGCTTTTCCACGTCGAAATACATGTCGCCAGACACCGGGTCGGCATCATCCCGCCACGCTTCGAACACGGCATCACGGTCAGCTCCACCCAACATGACGTCAGACACCTCGCCATCGAAGTAATCCCGCAGCCACGCGGCCTCACGCCGCTCGTAATCGGATTCATCCAACACCGGGTAGTAGCGCCCGTCCTTGATAATCATGTCTATCGCATATTGGACGACGGCCTGATCCGACAGTCCGCCATGCCCGTCCGTCAACTCAATCGCATAGCCGACACCGCAGAACGCGCGCGACACATAACCGTAGTCGGACAGCCACCGCACGGCAGTCTCAATATTGCTTTCGTCCAGCGCGCTATCGAAGTACAGCAGCCGCGAAACCTGATACGTGTACTCGTTGAATACCGTGTCGGCCACGCGGATACACCGCACCCATTCCAGAATGTCCGGCAGCACGCCGTCGAACGACGGCAGTCCAGCGTAGCCGACACCTTCCCACGCGTCACGCAGTTCCTCGTACAAGTCGGCATCCTCAGCCGTATCCTTGCGAATCTCATGTACATACATTGGGTTTCCCTCACTTTCAGATGAATAGGTTGATTTTCAGCGAGACAACGTAAGAAACAGGTCTGTATACCACAGCTCCAAGTCGAGAGCCTTAAGCGCCCTGCACGCGGCCACATAGTCGCCCGAATCCATGCATTCGACAAACTGCTGCGCATAGGCGCACGTCTCAACGTCATCGGAAGACATGCATTCCAGCAAGTCGTCAACGCTGGGCCATGCGCCCTCAGAATCATCGACAGTGCATTCCCCATGGCTGTACAGGTGCCACGTCATACCGTCGAGATTCCAGCAATCCGCCCCTTTGCCGTTCAGTATGTCGCCTAACGTCTCAGGCCAATCCATGAACTCGTAATCGGCAATGACACTCAGGCTTAGATTGTGCGCGTCATACAAGTCGGCCAACCGTCCCCAGTCGGCTTCGGCGGAACCGTGGTTGTACACGTCCCATATGCCCTTAATTTCGTCGGCCATATTCTTGTATCCGGACGGCGGCACCGGACTATCATTCCCACGCATGTACGCAAGAAGCTCAGGCGACGGCGCTGTGATAACGTCAAGGCTGCAACCGTCCAGACCGTCCGGGAACTCGGCACCATTGCATGAATACAACTCCAACGTGCTGCCGGACTGTTCGGACTCGTGCAAACCATGACGCCCCGCCATGACGTCGTAAAAATCATCAACGGAATTAAACCCAGACATGATTACCCACTTTCATAGAGATAGAGAATGCTGATTAGCCGCCATACGACGGCACAGTGCGCGGGTGAGGAATCGCACCCCACAGAAACCACTAAGCCGCGCCATAGCCCACAGAGGGCTACAAGTCAGAACGGCAACCGCCCATCGTTGACGGCATCACGAACGGTGTGAATGACAGCTCTACCCGCCGCATAAAAATGGTCGGCTAGTATGGCATCCTCGCCCAGTCCATCAAGCGCCCCAGCGTCATGCATTCTGTAGAACAGGTCAACCGCCATCAGATCAACGGCCTTATGCGGCCACCTGTCGTAAAAATCACTGGTCTTGATAAAGGCCACATAATCCACCCATGAGTCATGCCATTTTCTGTCATTGCACAGCAATAGCAATACCTCATTGGCAATGTGGCTAGTTCCGCTCTCGATATCCTTGATATCCATTTCAGTCCTCGCTTTCAGAATCATCCAGCTCGATATCGTGCATACGCGCGATAAACTCGAAGTTCTCCCGCTGTTCGTCGCTGCTCAGGGCTTCAACCAATTCATTTAGAAAATCCTTGGCCCCCAGCGTTTCCAGCAGAACGTCATACATTTCATCAGTGGTCATTTCAATACTCCCTTTTTGTTAGTTGGTTACATTTGTAAAGGCATGTCACACGAGATTGACATAATCACGCATGACCATATTCCAGCCGGTATCCTCCCAGGCATATGTGCCAACCTTAGCCATCAGGCATGGCGACAGCGAACCGGAAACGGTGGTATCCCGCAATGGCATGCACACCACCTTGTAGGTATATCCGGTGTTCGTCTCACAGTAGACGGCAGTACGGTGCGAACTCACAACCACGCGCGTAATCCGCACATCAGGCACGAAGTCGCTTGCAAGATCGACAGCCCTAGACCGCAGTGCTGCAACGCGAAACGCAGCAATAAGTGCATGACGTGCCATCGATTCCGCCGCCGAGGTGCCCTGAAATTCAAGCACCGGCATTTCACGCACCCAAAGGCGTGATACATAAGACGGTAGGGACTCACGCGCCGTAGTGAGACAGTCCCGAACGATTTTTACAGCCATTTCTTCGTTGGTATCCATAATAAACCCCCTTAAGGTCTAGTGTTGATTGGCTAATTGCGTGCCACTAGAGGGTATCGCACCCCCTCATGGTCTAAACAGTGGCGAGAGGGGCGCAACCCTTGCGGATTACGCCCGTGAAGATTTGTTTTTGGCTAACGCCACCCGCAAAGTGGCGCAGAGGCGCATACGCACCCCCTATAGACTTTTATTGTCCGCATAGTCCCCGAACTACGTTCGTGACCAACTGCCCATAAAGCAATTGACGGGCGCTACGGTATGTCTACCTCACAACCCGTTATGCCGTGGTTTACAACCTATGCCGCCAACCACGCTCACGCATGGCGAAACATTGACATTGCCACCTATCTATCGGCCTATCCTCATTGGCGGTAGTCTCTCACACTACGCCAAACGTCGGCGGTACCCCCTTACGAGTTCTCGCGCTCAACATTGTCAATCGAGTTCACGCGCACTGCCTAGGCAAAACCGACACTGTCAGCCACGTCCACATAGTGGACATTATGCACACACCCCGAAAAACGCCGCCACCTAACCCCCAAAAAAAGGGATGAAGCTCAAACTACCGGCCTTCGGTAACACTATTCATTTGTCAAACACTCGCAACACTCACAGACGGGCACACTGCACCTCGGCACAGTGTCCACCGTTCCACTCATGGCGGATTCGTAATGCACACACACGTGTGCACCACCTGACCGTCTCAGGTCAGGCTATGCGGTGCCTAGGCACCTAACCGCCACGGCTTCATCTGCCGGTTACTACAGCCGGTTGCAAGTGGCGCGGTGTAGATACCGTGCCGACCTTGCTAGGCTGACTGCCTAACCGGTTGATAGCCCTCACTATACACGTCCCAATATTGGTACGCAAGTTAAAACAACACAGACCACGGCGAAACGTTGAAATAACGTCGTTCTACCGGCGTGTCGAAACGTTGTTAGGGGGTTGAAAAACCTGAAAAACATGGCGACTACCACGGAAAAATATAAAAAATAAATATACGAAGATATGTGCACACAATCTACACACATCGATAGACCACTGGGATACCTTTTATTAAAACGCGCACGTGCGCGCGATTATACACCACGACACGCCGAAACATTGACGAAAAAGCGCCGGGGGAATTGATCTGAACATATGTTCCAATGTTGCACATACAACAAACAGGGGGCCGGGGGAGCCTCCCCACGACGCCCGTAGCCGGCCGTCGGGTCAATGGTAGAAATAGTGCGCGCCGTCTGAAAAAGTCCGCGCATGAAACGTGACATGACAACGACGATGTTGGGTTCACATTGAAATCGTCTTCAGCATACCACGCGACACGCCGTATTCTACGCCGTTTTCATTGCAACGTTGATGCAACGTTAGGTATGAGTATGCTGTCGCATGTCGGAATGAATTTTGGAGGACGCGTGGCGTCCTTGTGGGTGTCATTCCGGCAAGCGGTTCGGTGGTGCTCCTTGTCTCTTGGTTAAGGATTCCGACCGTTGGGACGTTTGTGTTCATAAGGAGCACCGCTAGGGACAGTTGGCTGAGTCTGGTTTAAGGTAGTCGCCTCGAAAGCGACCGACTCTAACGGGTCCGGGAGTTCGAATCTCTCACTGTCCGCAGATGGCATCTTCCTAGGTAAGGTGCGATTCGGTTTCAAGTCCAATGCGAGAGGCTTGTTGGTACCGCCGTTTGATCTCGCACATGGTTCCTACCGCTCTTGTGGGAGTGTTAGTCGCGCATGGGTTTCTGGCTCTTCTTGACCATGCGTGGTGAGATGCCGGTTCGAATCCGGCTGGGAACCCTTTGAGGGTGGATGAATCCCGGAATATAGTGTGTGTTTTTGGATTGTCCGTGAGATTGCGTCCATCCTCGTTTCTTGTGCCGGTCCCATCCGGTGCCGCCTATATGGCTGCGCCATTTGTTTTTTTGGGGCTGACTCGCAATCCTGTTGGCACAGCCTTTTGGTTGTCGGGTTCGATTCCCGAGGTTTGCTCTAGGTTTCATGGGGGTAGCTGCCTGTGAGATCGATGGTATTGCTCGAATGTCCCCGCTGGAACATGTGGGGGATAAGAGGCTCCCTGCCTTAATCAGGTGGTTGATGACCGAAGGGGAGGCACGGCCAAACGGGTGCATATATACATACACGTTCCTTGCCGTTGGTGGTAAAGCCCATTCCACCATGCCGAACGTCCTGACGACTTGGACGTTAACTAAGTCGGTATATGGCATTGGTGCAACCGGTAGCATTACGGTCTCCAAAACCGTCGATGTTGGTTCGAGTCCAACATGCTGTGCTCAGCCTACCCACAGGCTGTGGGAAAGGTCTTCGGAGTCGTCTTGTGGCGGCTCTAGTTTTAGCTGACCCGCCTAGTCTGCGGGAACAGTCTCCTGAGTCGCTGCGGCGGCTCTTGCTTTTGGATGCTTGGCAGAGTGGCTTATTGCACCACCTCGCTAAGGTGGCGACCGGGAACGGTTCGGGGGTTCGACTCCCTCAGCATCCGCTCGCCGTGGCTGGCGGTAAAAAGCCATTTTTTGCCATTGGATTTCCTTATGGCGGTTTGGGTTAGATGACAGATGACCCCCATGTTTTTGGTGAGTGTGGCATGGGGGTTGCCTGTTCTTTTGCTTTGGTGGCGGAATGGTAGACGCGGCGCACTCAAAATGCGTTGTCCTGTGACGTGAGGGTTCGATTCCCTCCTGAAGCACTGAGGAGTGGTGATGACCAACGATTGGAATAAGTCGCATCGTAAGGAACGGTTCAATCCGGGTTGGGAGCGGACGCGTCGTGAGGTGTTGGATTATTACGGGTGGCGTTGCCAGTATCCGGTGATCGGTGATGATGGCGTGTTGCGTCCGTGTGGCGCTCATGCGAATGAGGTCGATCATATCGTTCGTGCCGAGGATGGTCAGCCTGATGATGATTCTTGGGATAATCTTCAGGTTCTTTGTCGTGCTCATCATTCTTATAAGACTGGTTTGGAGTCGGCTGATGCGCGGCGAAGGAAGAGGGTTGAGCGTGAGGAGGCTCGTTGGTACAGGCATCCTGCGTTCGGTTAGCTGAGGGTGAGTGCAGTGTGAATGGGTGTGATGGGCCTGTTCATGCTCATGGGATGTGTAGGTCTCATTATGATCGTTGGCGGCGTAGTGGCAGTGGTGCCCGTAAGCGTCGTATGAGTCGCGCGTGTCTGGCGTGTGGCTCTTTTTTTGAGACTGAGCGTCGGGACAAGGCTTTTTGTTCGGCTCGTTGTCGTAAGCGTTTCCAGCGTTTGAAGGCTGAGGGTGCGGCTCCCAATCGTACTCCGCAGCCGTTGAAGTCGGTGTTGTGGGAGCCTCGGTCGAATGCCCGTGTCGGGCGGCGGGGGAGTGTTCCTACTGGTTTTTGGACTGCCGAGGACGAGTGGAACGCGTGTTCTCATACGTGTCCGGTTTGTGAGTTGCCGCTTGACCGGTCGGTTGATGTTTTGAGTGATGATTTTCCGGTTGGCGCTTGGCGTGTGCCGTTGGAGCAGGGTGGTGAAAACTCGTTGGCTAATCGGATTGTCGTTCATCGCAGGTGCGCGTAGTGCCGTAACGGGCTTCGCGCTTGTCGTCCCGTAATGGGGCTTTGCGGGGAGTGATGTTATGGGCAGGAAGACGAGTGATTCCGGTAATCAGGTTTTGGAGATTCCTGATGGGAAGTTGGGGCCTGATTTGCCTCCGGCTAACCAGATTTTCCCCAAGGGTGGGGAGTGGTTGCCGTTGGTTGCTCATTGGTATGAGGAGTATCGGCGTAGTCCGAATGCTTCGATGTTGCGTTCGGCTCCTTCCTGGATGGCTGTCCAGTTGGGTTTCGCGACGATCAATGAGATGCTTTCGACTCGTCGTTATGCGACGTTGATGCCGGTCGTGCGTCAGTTGTTTGACGAGTTGGGTTGGACTCCGGCTTCGATGCGTGCGTTGAAGTTCGATGTGCCGGAGGCTGACGACCATGCCGCTTCGGATGGTTCGAATCATGCTGTGATTCAGGATATCGATGCTTGGCGTCGCAAGATCGAGGCGGCTGGCTGACATGCATTTGATGATTCCTAACCTGACTTATGAGGATAGGCGTAGGAGTCTTGGACGTTTGGCGTTGTGGTGGGTTGAGACGTTCAGCCTCATCGGTCGCGGTGGTGCGACCGGTAAGCCTGTCACTCATAGTCCTGAGTATATCCAGTTCTATTTGAACGCCTATGCGTTGAAGCCGGATGGTCGGCGCAGGTTCAATCGTGTGAGCTTGTGGCGTCCGAAGGGTTGCAACAAGAGTGGCTTGGGTAATGATCTGGCCTTGTTCGAGGCTTTTGGCCCGTGTCGTTTCGACCATTGGGCTAAGCCGGGTGAGACGTATACGTTTCTTGGTCAGACTTACTATTATCTGCCGGGCGAGCCTGTTGGCCGTCCTGTCCAGCGTCCTGAGATTCTGTGTTTGGCTACGTCCGAGGACCAGTCGGGCAATATCTTCGATTCGATTTACTACAACTGCACTTCCGGCCCGTTGGCCCAGTTACAGGGTTTCGGCATGGAGGTCACGAAGACCCGTATCGGCTTGCCGGAGGGCGGGGAGATTATTCCCACGACTTCCGGCGATGCGTCGAAGGATGGTGGTCTTGAGACTTTCGCGTTGATGGATGAGGTGCATCTGTATACGCTGCCGAAGCATCATTCGATGTATAAGACGGTTCAGCGTAATCTTCCGAAGCGTTCGTTGGATGCCGACCCTTGGGTGTTGGAGATGACGACGTATTTCCGTCCGGGTCAGAACAGTGTGGCGGAGAACACGTTGAAGATCGCGGAGGATATTCAGGCTGGCCGTTCCAAGCATTATAAGGGCCTGTATTTCGACTATCGGTATTCGACGCTTCCTATCGAGGATTTTCCTGATGAGAAGAAGCTTGAGCACGCGTTGTATGAGTCGTATGGTTCCGCCGCCCATTCGGATGATGGTAAGGATTACATCATTCTTCCTGATGGGCGTATCGAGGCCGTTGATGCCGATGGTTATTCGGTTGAGGGGTTCTCGCTTCGTGATGATGGCGTCGAGCCGGGGCCGTCGAAGGATGGTTGGGTTGACATTCATGGTCTGATGGGGCAGATTTACCAGCCTGATTCGGACCCGAATGATTCGATTCGTTATTATTTGAACTCTCGTGCGTCGAGTGAGGATTCGTGGCTTACGGAGCCTGCGATCCAATCGCATTTGGCTTACAGGGATTTGTATGGCCGTGCTGTCGGCTCGTCGTCTCGTTTGGATGGGGTCTGGAAGGATTTCATTGACGAGGATGAGGAGATCACGCTTGGGTTCGATGGTTCGATTCGTAATGATTCGACCGCGTTGGTTGGCTGTCGCGTGTCCGATGGTTTGCTGTTTCTTATCAAGTTGCAGCAGCGGCCTGATAATGCGGACCCTGATTGGCGTGTTGACCGTGATGGTTTCGATGCCGCCGTGCGTCGTATGTTCGAGAATTACAATGTCATCGGCTGTTTCGCTGATGCGCATTTCTTCGAGTCGATGATTGGCGGCTGGGAGGCTGAGTATGGGCGTGGCATGAAGGTGTTCGCCCGTGGACAGTCTTCGATGATGAAGTTTTGGACGAATAACTGGTCGCAGGATATGTATCGTGCGTTGCAGTGCGCGCATTCGTCGTTTGAGTATGCTCCCGAGCCTGTTGAGGAGGGGGAGCCTGACCCGAATAATATTCTTTTGTGTGCCGACCCGCGTCTTGTGTCGCATTTCCGTAACGCGAAGCGGCGTGAGAAGAGTTGGGGCTATCAGATTCATAAGGAGACGCCTAAGAGTCCGCACAAGATCGATGCGTGCATGGCTGGCGTTTTGGCTTATGCGGCGCGTGAGAAGTATTTGGGCCAGTTCGAGGATGATACCCCGCAGCGGGTGATGCCGCAGCGGGTCTGGTGATTTTGGGGTGTTCGTATGGCTTCCACATCTTCTAATATGCAGAGTCTTGTTACAGGTGATGACGAGCCTGATGGTGACGGTCTGGCGTTGACGCGTCTTGCGACACGTTTGCAGAATCGTATTCCTGACCTGTGTGTGTTGAAGACGTTTTATGACGGTCGTGAGACGGTTCCGTTGCAGTCCGTGCCGAAAGCGGCGACCACTACGGCCAGTGCCGTGTATAGGCGTTTTGTAGATATCTGCCCGTTGAATCTGGCCCATACGATTGCGGATGCGGTAATCACGTCGCAGCATCCTACCGGTTTTCGTCTTGTCGCCGATAAGACGATGCGGAGCACGGATGCGGATGACATGTGGAATAAGTGCGGCATGGATGTCCGTTCGTTGAACATGTTCATGGATGCGGCGATTTATGGTGCCGCGTATGCGATGGTTCTCGGCAGGGAGAATCCTTCGTATATCCAACGGTTGAGTCCGTGGAGCACGGTTGTGTCCGACGACAAGGATTCGGCTGTGGTGTATGGGTGGTCCGAGGAAGAGCAGATCGAACGGTTGACTTTGTACCGCATCGTCCGTAATGATGACGGTGAGATTCAGAGCGTCTATTCGCGTACCGCGAAGCATGAGGTCAAGTCACGCACGTTGCCTTCCGATTCGGTCGATGACGAGGATACCGTGTATGACCTTGCCAACGACGATTCGAAGAAGCGTCCAGAGTTCGAGGCGCAGTTCGAGTGGGAGGGCCAGTCTTCCGGCGATGATTGGAAGTTCGCCCTTGATTGCGGGTGTCTTCCTATCGTGCAGTTGACCACTCCTAACGGCAAGGGCCAGTTCGAGGCTTCCTTGAAGACGTTGAGGTCCATCGACCAGCAGCGTTTTCAACGGTTCTGCATTCAGGAGATGCAGGCGTTCAAGCAGCGTTGGGTGTCGGGCGACATGCCTGAGTATTACCAGAAGAGCGACCCTGCGGTCAAGGCCGGTAAGGCTCAGGCCGGTGACAAGATCGACTATTCGGAACTGTTCGAGATGGGTCCCGCCGCGTTGTGGCTGCTTCCCGCCGATGCGAAGATCGGCGAATCGTCCATTACGGATATCACGCCGATTGTGAATGCGGCCGCTTCCGATGTGAAGCTTCTGGCAGGTGCCACTGGCACTCCGTTGTCGATTCTTTCGCCTGATGTGGCTGGTTCCGCCGAGGGTGCGAAGCTGACGACTCGTATGCTGCGGTTGAAGGTCCGTGACATGAACATGAGGGCCAATGACGCTTTCGTGCTCCTGTTGAAGATGGCGTTGACCGCTTCCGGCAGTAATGCGTCGGAGGAGCGTTTCGAGACGACTTGGGAGCCGTTGGAGCTTCCGTCCGAGTTGGAGCAGTGTCAGGCGGCGGCTCAGGTGAAGGGTGTTCTTCCGTTGAAGACCATCGCCCGTCGTTATCTGCATATGACCGAGACGGAGATCGCGGAGATGATTCAGGATGCCCAGGATACGAGTTTCCTGAATGCCATGGCGCAGCAGAACGCGGCTTTGGATTCGTCGGCGAAGCAGACTGATGCGACGATGAACGACTCGTATCTGGGTGACGGGTCCGGTTTGGATTCGTTCTCCACCGGCTCCGGATCGGATTCGATGTCGTCCGATGGGTCGTCGTCAGATGATTCGTCCGACGTTATGGGGGTCTGATGGCTGATGACGCGTTGGCTGCCGTTCAGGCGTTGGACGACCAGCGGGTGAAGCTGGTGGACGAGTTCGTCCGCAGGGCTTGGAACATGTGGCGTAGCCTGACTCCTTCCGACTGGTGGAATGATGCGGTGGCCGAGGGCGCTGCGGCTTATGTGACGCAGCAGCATATCGCGTTCGTGAAGGCCATGCGCCAGCAGGGCATCTCGTATGCGGATACGATGCTGCGTCTGGCCGGTGTGAACGGTTTGGGGGATGTCCCACAATATGAGGTCGTTCGCGCCAACACGGACCCGTGGCAGGTCGCCATGAGGGTCGCGGACGAGTATCGCACTCAGGCTGTGAAGAATCCTGGGATTCGACCTGCTACGTGGGATGAGATTCTGAAGGACGCCGACCAGTCCGCCGCCAACCATGTTAAGGCTTGGCTGATGTCCGCGAAAATCCAGTTGGAGAACAATGCGGTCACTGACGGGTATGTGACGCAGAATCGTGCCATCCAGTCGCGTTACCGGAGTTCCGGTGTCGAACGTTACAGGCGTGTGATTCATCCCGAACTGTCGAAGACTGGTTCGTGTGGTTTGTGTGTCGTGGCTGCGACCAACACGTTCACGAGGGCTGATTTAATGCCCATGCACAACAGGTGCAAGTGCACAATTTCTCCGATTACCGCATCGAATGATCCTGGGTTGAAATTGAACTCGGATGATTTGATGACGATTTACAAGGCCGCTGGCAAAACGTCGGGCCATGATTATTCCACGAGCGCGACGGATTTGACGAAGCTTCGCGTGAAGGTCGTCAACAACAGCGAGCTTGGGCCTGTGCTGCTTCGCAAGGATGCTCCGGTGAACTCGAATGCGCCGGAATGGCATCTGCCTGACATGAGGATGACCCGCGCCCAGATGGAGCGCATGTTCGCCCGTGCGACCGAGTTCAACGCCCGATACAAGGAATTGCTGGATGGCGACAAGGATTCGGTTCGATTCCGTTTCGATGGGCGTTCGTATGAGTTCAAAAAGACAGTCCACACTAAACAGGCTTGGCAGTATGTGCGGAGCCTGTTGGCTTATTCTCGCGGTTTTTTGGGACTGGCCGCTTAAATATTAAGGAGATTTGGTCTTATGGCCTCTCAGGATAATGAAGTCGAATCCGAAAAGGACAAGACTGTTGGGCAGGCCGGAACGGTCGAGGATGCCGTGAAGGATGCTCAGACCACTCCGGTTGGCGAACCCGCCGTAGAGCATGAAGCTCCGGCTGATGATAAGGGTTCCGATGATTCTTCCAAGCCGTCCGATGGTGACGAGCTTGCCAAATGGAAGGCCATGAGCCGTAAGAACGAAGACCGTGCTTCGGCCAATTACAAGGCTTTCCAGTCCGCTGATGCGGAGCTTAAGGCCGCGAAGACGCAGATTGCGCGTCTTGAGGCCAAGGCTAAGTATCCGCAGATCACGGACGCTGTTCTTTCCGACCTCTGCCCCGCAACGGAGCCGGAGGCCATCGCGTCGTGGGCTGAGAAGTATGCGGCGTACAACCCGATTGACACTTCCAAGGTGGAGAGGGAACCGCAGCAGACTGAGGATGCTTTGGCACGCAAGGTAGCCATGCAGGCCGAGTTTCCGTCCGGCACCTCGCATCCGAAACGTCAGCCGGGCGACGCTTACAAGCGTGTGATGGAACGTCAGAAGGCACGTAAGCGCAGCAAGTAGTTTCCTACTGATTCTTTGAAAGGATTGAGCGTATGACTCAAGAGATGGCTCATTTCTCCGGTATCGTCACCGTTGAGGAGGACAATTCCTGGCGTTATGGCGAGAAGAACACCAATGATTCGGTGTCCGTCACCATCGTGCCTGAATTGTTCAAGACCGAAGACAACAAGTATCTGACCGGTGTGGGTCCGAAGGCCACGACCGTTTACATTCGTTCCGGCATTCCGCTGGCGAAGATCACTTCCGGCGCGAACGTCGGCTCGTATGGTCCGTATGACAAGCAGGCCACCGATGGCCGTCAGACCAAGATCGCCGGTCTGCTTGAATCCATGGTGTCCGTGAACATCAACCTGTCCGGCTGGGATGTGGACGACCCGCTCGTAGGCATGACCTATCGTGGCGACATCGTGGCCTCGAAGCTTCCGGTGAAGCCGGAGTCCGGTGCCGTGTGGGGCGGCGAGTTCTACGACGTTGAGGATGACGTCGTGAAGCCGTTGTCCGCTTCGACCGGCGCGACCATCACCGCGATCAAGCTGACCAAGGATGGTACCAATGCCATCACCGGTGGCACAGCCACCCTCTCCAACGGTAAGACCGTGAACATCACAGTTTCCTGATTGACGGTCTTTTACTTCTAAACATTTTGTGAAACCCACCCATCGCGGTGGGTTTTTGCGTATCTAAGGAGTTTTTCTTGGCTATTGACAAGACTATCATCCCGCCGTCCGAGGCGACCGAGGTCGCTCAAGCGGGACATGACTATGTGAACAGCATCCTTCCGTTGTCGAACATCTTCCCTGTCACCTCCAACGGTGGCGACTGGACCGCTTCGTGGACTCCGGTCATTCCGAAGTCGAAGACCCGCGCGATGAAGCATCGTGCGTTGGATGCCGAGATCGGGCATACCAAGTCCGAGACCTCGACCGCTGAGATTCATGCCGGCCTGTTGCCGTTGTCCGGTATGGACCATATCTCCGAGCGTGATATCGCCAAGCACCAGGACGATACCGCCTATATCCACGATAAGGCCGAGGCGAAGTTCGAGGCTCTGGGCCAGCAGGCCGGTGTGACCGAGGAATTGGAGCGTTTGCAGTGCTTGGTGACCGGCAAGGTGGTCATCAAGGAGAACGGCGTCGATGTGACGTATTCGTTCAGGCGTCCGGGCAACCAGCAGAATGTGAAGCCTACCACCACTTGGGATAACGACAAGTCGAATCCGTGCGACGACATCGAAGCGTGGGTGAAGATCATGCGCAAGGCTTACGGTCGTAAGCCGCACGCCGTCGCCACCACCGGTGCGGTCATCGATGCCATGCGTACCAACGAGTTCTTCCGTACGCAGGTGTCCGGCATGGATTTGGAGCATTCGAAGACCAAGCTGTCCCGTCAGGATGTGTTGGACGTGCTTCGTGCGCAGTCCGGCATCACCGACGTGCTTCTGGTCGATGAGGCTTACGAGGATTTGAAGCTCGACAACACCTTCGACATGGATGCCGATGTTTCCACCGCGTTCCCGGACAAGACCTTCATCCTGCTTCCGTCGTTCAACGATTCGTCTCTTGGCGCTACCCTGTCCGGTCCTACCGCAGAGGCCCAGAACTCCGAGTACGAGATCAACAAGAGCGTGAACGATGGTCTTATCGGCGCTATGTTGTCGCATCAGGCTCCGTTGAACTACGACATTTGGGTCAACGGCAATTATCTGCCGATTCTGAAGGAGGCCGTCTCGACCTTCAAGGCGGACGTGCTGGGCGAGTAGCCCTCTTGAAGCTTAGGGGGTTTCACTGATGTCGAATGGTGTTACCGATGCCGTCGATTGGGTGGAATGCTTGGAGCTTCATTGCCTTCCCGACGCCGACGTGTTGAAACGGTATCCGAACGCTTGGCTCACGTACATGTGCCATCGTGCGGAGACCGTGGCGTCCACTTCGAGCACGAACTGCTTGCCACGGTTGAAGTCCGGCGATCTTGACCTTGAGGATTACGAGTTCGTCATCTGTTCTATGGTGTGGCGCGTCATCCGCTATTCGGATATCAAGACCGAATCGAACGGCACGTACCAGTTCACGCGTTTCGACCCGCAGGACAATCCGCCAGGCAAGGATGCGTCGCCGAATCTGTATCTGTCGAAAAGGGAGAAGCAGATTCTTGACGGCTATGCGAATGGGCGCGGTCCTATCGGCACCGTTGGCGTCGGTGTGAACCGTATCTATGGAATGTGATGCCTATGTCTCGTGAAACATGGGATTTGGGGCATCCTTACGATAAGTCCGGTTCTGATGCCGTTGTGGAGCATCCTTACAAGGATGTCACGGTTCCTTGGGTGAAGCCTGATTCGATTCTGTATCGGGACAAGGTGATCGTCGTGTTGTACACGGTCCGTCGTGGGCCTCATGGCACGACGTATGTGCCCGGCAAGGCTTACTGGTGCTGGTGTTCCATCGAGGGCCGCGAGCAGCAGGCTGGCATGTTTTCCATTTCCGGTGCCGAGGATAAGTCGCCGCAGACTTGGGGCGGTTTGCGTGAGGTCACGCCGTCTCAGGTCGCTGCCGTGGAATGGCATGGCGATATCCATACGGAGGTCTGGTATCAGGGCGACTGCTACGACGTTGACGGCGCTCCGACGTTCCGTCAGCATGGCGAGGTTCCACACTATGAGATGCATATTCGGCGTAACGCCGACTATTCGCAGATTCCTGTGGGGTTGCGTCCGAAGCCTCCTGAACCGGACCCTGACGACCATGTGTGGGGTGAGGCCGATGGCAAGAGTTTTCATTGACCGTGATCTGAGCACGAAGGTGGCCGAATGGTTCGGTCCGCAGGCCACGTCGGAGAAGGCCGACGAGGTGCTTGCCGATGCGAGGATGCTTGCGACCGTGCGCGCCGAGGGCCGCGACCCGGGTATTCCGGTCGCGAAGGACCTGAGTCTTGAGAAGCGTTACCACGGCATCGACACCGACGTGTGCCTTGACGTGGAGGGGCGTGACGGGTCGAACGTGGCCGTCGAACACGAGTGGGGCGCATGGAACGTGCAGCGCCGCCATTGGGTCGAGGGCCATCATGTGATGCGTGACGCGGCCCGTATGAACGGTGGTGTCTGATGCCGCTGATTCAGCCTGATTACGAGCGTTACCCGCAGGAGCGTCCGATGGTTGACTTCGATTCGCTCGTGTACACGCTCCTGACAGCCGGTTTCACGGACAATGCGGATTGGCCTGACGTGCATGTGCTCAACGAGGTCGATGTGGATGTCGATGCGTGGGCTTCGTTCTCGAACATCGTGTTGTTCCATTCGAACGCGCCGACCATGGCTACTGGCAATCATTCGACCGGCGTGTGGGATTGCGATATCGACATCATCGTCGCCACGAACGACGCCGACCGCTCTTTCGGCTTGGCGCAGGAAGTGTACCAGCAGATCATGCAGTGGCCGCGTTACGGACGTACCGATTATGGCCGTGTGATTCGGATTGTCGGCAATCCCGGTTTTGGCAAGAGCGCCGGTGGCAAGCAGGCCACGGGCAAGAAGGTGAAGCAGTATTCCGCTTCCTCGTTCACCGTCCGCGCGGAGGATTCGCTTCGCGTTGGATGATTTTCCGTTTTTTCGTTTTCAAGCCTCGCCTCGTGCGGGGCTTTTTTGTAAGGAGATATGAGATGGCGTTTAATGACGACGCTACTTTGATTGCCACTTACGGCACTTTGTTCTACGCTCCGGTCGGAACCGCTCTTCCGGCTTCCGGCGCTAAGGCGTTCCGTTTGAACTCGGACACCATTCCAGCGGGCAGTGGTGGTGGCACTTGGAAGAATCTGGGGCATACTTCCGCCGACAACAAGATTTCGTTCTCGTTCGACGGCGGCGACGCGACCACGCATAGTTCGTGGGCACGTAAGAACCTGCGCACCACTTACGCCGATTCGACCTGCACCATCACCGCGAAGTCGTTGCAGTTGGATGGCGACACTCTGAAGCTGATCTACAACGGCAATGAAGAGGAAGGCGGCGTCGGCGTGGACATCACCAAGAAGCCGCAGACGTTCAGCCTGTTCCTGTTGGCTCAGGAGTCCGCCGATGATGATTCGGACATCCGTTTCGGCGCTTTGTTCCGCAAGGTTTCCGTGACCTTCGATGGCGGTCCTGATTTCTCTGGCGATGATTTCGTCGAGCAGGGCATGACCGGCGAGGTAGAGACCGTCACCGGCAAGAAGCCGATTGTGTTCTTCGAGGCTTCGAAGATGAAGCAGTCCTGATCGAGGCTGTTTCCTCTTCGCTCTGACGCCGGACCCCCTGTTTCTCCTATCCGGGGGTTCCGGTCTTTTCCCGTTATTCGTTGACGGAAGATAGGAGATTTTCAATGCTTTCAGATAGGAGAAAACATGGTTGACAAGACCGTTGAAGAGAATACCGCCGCCGAGTCCGATGATTTCCGTATCCCAGAAACTTGGGCGGAACTGTGCGAGAACGAGCCGCTGTTCTCGCTTCTGCCGCCCCTGGCTCCTGCTGAACGCCTCTCGTTCAAGCAGGCCGCACAACTGCGCAAACTGTCCAGCATGGCCGGTTTCACGCTCAACGCCGACCTCAACGGCCCCGAAGCCAAGTCCCTGGACGACATCGAGGCGAAGATCGACGAGCGTATGGAGTTCGTCGGCACGGCTTTGGATTGGGTCAAGTCGCTGACCGACGAGCCGGACAAGGTTGACGAGTGGACGACCGGCATCGGATTGGATGAACTGTTCTGGCTCATCGAGGCGATTCTCATGTTCTACACGGACCAACTGGGAAAATCGATCGCTTCGAAGCGCAAGTCCGCGTCCACCCGGTCGAACTGACTTCCGACTTCCAACGTTTCTATGGTCTGGACATAACCGGCGCGAGGATGAATCCCACTCGCGCCGAACGTCTCGCGGCGGGGCTGATGGCAATGCCTGACAGCCTGTACAGGGCGCGGATATTGGAGGACGAGCCTCCAAACACGTCCGATGAATCCAAGACAGACAAGCCGACCGTACTGCCATGGCTTGGGTGGGATTCGAAGACGATGGTCGCCGTTGAGGTTCGCAACATGATGAACGCGGTGATTACCGCGAAATACGGGGGCAAGAATGCCAAACCGCATCCACTGCTCCCTCCCGGCGCTGACAAGGAGCCGCCTCGCCGGGAGAACGAAGGTACAGCGGAGAACTTCGAACGCATGTTCACGAAGTTCCACATGACCTGATTCTGAACAAACCCCCACATTCCCGTGGGGGTTTTCTATTTCCGTCTTTCTTTCTGGGGGTTGCCTATGGCTGGCGAGCATCGCGCCGGTACGGTCGTCGTTCGTGTCACTGCGGATACGAAGGGTTTCCGCCGTCAGGTCGAGGAGGCCGCACGCGGCATAAACGACCTCGACGTGAACGCGGTATTCGAACCTGACACCGCCCAGCTTGAACGCGCCTACCGCGAATGGAACGGCAAGAACGCCTCCATACAGTTCAATTTCAAACCCAATACGAAGAACATCGACCCGTGGATGAAACGGTTCGAACAGCAGGAGGAGCGCCTTCGTCGCGGACTCTCGCTCAAACCGGACTTCGATTCATCCAAATTGAGCCGGGGCCTGTCCGAGTTCAATTCCCGCACCAACACGGCCCTCCGTGGCAACGGGCTGCTGAACTCGAAGCTGATCGAAAAGAACCTCGACCAGACGGTCAGGGCGTTCGACGCCAAAGGCCGCGAGATGGCCGACACATCCTTCTTCAAGAAGTCGGCCCTCCAAAAAACCGAACAGCTTTCGTTTGCGACAAGCCTCGACAAGACCGTCGATAAGTACCGCGAGAAGAAGATGGACCTGTACCAGCAGGTCCGTGGACTCATCAAAGGCAACGAACACCTCTCCAACGAGCAGATACGCCAATTCGAGAAACTGTCCAACCGAATCGTCAAGACCCGAAACGACATTCGCGGACTGAAAGGCGACCTCGCCAAGGCCACCCGCGAAGTCGAACGCCTCGACGCGCAACGCCTTGAGATGAAGACGCAGAAGCTCCCGACATCCGATCTGTGGAAACAGGAACGCGAAGCCGCGAAGCAGGCCACGGCAACCAACAAGGCGCTCGCTGGTCAGGAGAAGGAGCTTGGCAGGCTCCGTAAGGCGCAGTCGTCGCTTGTGGACATCGCGTCCGATGGTGATGCGAAGCGTGTATCGAAGATGACCCGTCAGGTGCGTGCCCTTGAGGAGAGCATCGTCACCGCTGGCAATTCGCTGTCGAACTTCTCCAAGGCCCGTGACACGGCTTTGGGACTGCATCAGAAGCAGGAGACGTATGCCGACTGGTTCAAGGGCCAGCAGGTCGCGTCGTCGCGTTTCGCGAAGGAGATCGAGGCGCAGCAGGCCGAGATGGCCCGCGAGTCGAAGAAGGCTAGGGACGAGTGGTCCCGTCCGGTTGACTCCACGGCCATCGCCCGCGAGCAGTTCGCGGAGTCGCGGCGTGAGGCCGAGAACCTTATCGACACGTATCGTGGCGTGCGCAAGGAGCTTGAGTCCGACGTGTCCGCCATGAAGCGGAACAACCGGAACTGGTTCGACCTTGACGAGTACAAGCGTACCGTCAAGATGCTTGGCGAGATCGACGACCGTATCGAGAAGCTGAAGAAGAGTCCGGTCACGAAGGCGACCCGTCTTGAGGGTTCCGATTTCCAGAAGCGTCTCGCCGACCTGTATTCGATGAACGGCGTCCGTAACCGTCAGGATATCCGTCTGCGGTTCGTCGCTGAGAATCTGCGTGAGGTCAAGTCGAAGATCGAGGCGTTCAAACGTCGCGGCGTCGATGTTCCGGTCACGTTGAAGGCCGAACTGCGGGAGATGTACCGGCAGCTGGCCTATTACCAGCGTCTTCTGAAGGATAATCCGAAGGCGCGGGTAAAGGTCGATGTCGAAGGTGATTTCGCCCGTCTGAACCGTGATATCGAACGGTTCGAGTCGCAGCGTGTGAAGGTCGAGTTCTACGAGGATGGCGCTGACGAGATACGTCGCACCATGCGGGAGCTTGAGCATAAGAGGCTCGATGTTCCGGTCACGTTGAAGGCCGAGTATTCGAACGTCGAAGCTGAGATGCGCCGATATGCGGAGAAGCTGAAGTCCAATCCCGATGCGGAGATTCCGGCGAAGCTCCATATCGACAAGAAGCACGCCGAGGAGGAACTGAAGAGGTTCCAAGAAAAGAACGACACCCTTGATATGGATGTCGATCTTGAGACCGCTTTGGCCCGCGCCCATCTCGCGTATTTCACTCGCCCACGCACGATTGACATCTTCGCCAAGTTCCATGGAACTGACATCGGCAAGATTCTCAACGGCATGACGTATGGCGCGTCCGGCTTGAAGGGTGTCGAGAACCAGTTCCAGAATCTTGTGAACCTGTTCGACACGTTGGACAAGAAGGTTCCACGTCTAGCGCTTGTCGGCACCGTATTGTCCGATATCGGCGCTGGTGCAGTGAACGTCTCCGGTACGATCGGCGGATTGGGCAAGAGCATCGTGAGCCTTTCCAAGGCCTCTTATGCCGCTCCTGCCGCGTTGACCGGATTGGGTGCCGCGTTCGCCACGTTCAAGATGATCTACGGCGACAAGGGCGATACGTGGAGCAGCCAGATCGACTTTGCCAACACGAAGCTGTCCCAGCTTTCCCAGAACGTGCAGGATGCGTTCTATGGCAAGGCGAAGCCCGCCATCATGGATACGGCGAACGCGATAGGCGATTCGCTGGTGCCGGAGATGAGCACTCTCGCCAAGCATGAGGGCGAGATAGTCGAAAAGCTCATGCTCGCCGTGAAGGCGTCCTATCAGGCGAACGAGCTGCCAGCTGTCTTCGACCGTGCGAACGAGTCGATGGATAATCTCGTTCCCGGTGCCGAATCCCTGATTACCGCATTGTCCCATATCGGCATGGTCGGCGGCAAGTATCTGCCGCAGTTCACGCAATGGTTGAGCGAGGATGCGTCTTGGTTCGCCAAGTGGGCCGAGAACGTGATGGACGACTCCGACCGTGTTGACAAGGCCATGTCCGAAGTCAAGGAGCAGGCTGGTTATCTTGGCTCGTCCCTTCGCTCGTTGAAGGGTATCGCGCAAGGTGTGTTCACTCCGATTGCCCAATACCAGAATGGCATCGAGCAGTTCAGCAGCGTGTTGCAGCGTGCAGACCGTGCGATTAACTCCATGAGCGCCCAAGATACGTTGCGTGCTTGGGTGACTGGCGCTAGGGACGCCCAGAAGGGCGTGCGTGACGCTTTCGCCGATATCGGACATGCTGCGAACGAGTCGCGGAACGATCTTGCCGGTACGATGACGAATCTTGGTCAGTTGACCGGTAATTTCGTGTCCGACACCTCGAAGCTGGCTTCCGGCACTTCGGGTAGCATCCGCACGTTCTCCGGTGATGTGCGTGATGGTCTGAGCATGGTGACTTCCAGTCTCGCGTCCACGTCTCCGATGTTTTCGAGTCTTGTCCGCATGGCGGGCCAGTTGTCGAAGACGTTCGGCGGCACGCTTGCCAACTCGTTGAAGTCTGCCGCTCCCACGATTGAGGCCATCGCCAATGCGACAAGTGCGTTGAGTGACGCCTTCTCGAAGCTGCCAGCCCCAATTCAGGGCATGTTGGGCTTGTGGATGACGTTTGGTCGTGCTGGCAAGTCAGCTTGGACGGCGTTGAAGAGCGGCGCTTTGGAGAACATCCGGAGCACGATGCAGTATCAGAACACGTTGCGCCAGTTGGGTGTGACGATGGATGGCACGAAAGTCAAGGCTTCCCAGTTGATTTCCGCGATGGCTCGTCTTTCCCGTAACGAGACGACGGCTGAGGTCACAGGCGGCGCGATGGCGTATGGCAATGTGGCGGGCTTGTTCACCGGCTCCGTCAAGGGTATGGAGCAGATGGGGGAGCAGGCTGAGAAGACCGCTTCCAAGGTGGCAAAGACTGGTCAGGAGGCCCGTCTTGCAGCCGAGGGGGCTGTCCTGTTGGGCAATAACGCCAGTAGTGCTGGCAAGGGTCTGCGAAGCCTGGACGACAACACCGAACCCGTCAAGGGCAAGCTTTCCGGCTTGAAGAGCGTCGCCAAGGATACCGGCACCGTCCTATTGGATATGCTTGGCGGTCCTACCGGCATCGCATTGACGGCTGGTCTCGCTGCCGCTGGCACGGCGTTCAGCGCGTATTCCCAGCATGTCGAACAGGTCAAAGCCAACATCGAATCGTTCAACGAGGCGGCTAAGGCAACGCCTGACGCTTTGTCAACTCAGGTTTCCTCGCTTGAGGGGTTGAAGAACCGGCTGGATAACTTCGGTTCCACACTGAAATCCAACTTCTCCACTTCGGATTCCTCTTGGGACAAGTTCTGGCGTGGAACGTCGAATGTGGATAGCATGTCTTCGGCATTGCAGATGCTCGGTCAGAACGAGGATTCGGTCGCACGCAAACTGTCCGGCAGCAAGAGTGACTACAACAGCTACATCAAGACGTTGCAGCGGATGACGACCCAGACAAACAAGCAGGCTTCGGCTGACAAGAACTCCGCGACCGTGTTCGATATGAGCAGTATGAACAGGCTTCAGAAGTCCACCAACATGCACCAGGCCGCGAAGACCGCTTTGGCTGACGCCCAGAACTACAACGATGAGATCGAGAAGTCCATCAAGACGCAGGCCGCTGCCGCTGGCAAAAGCGCTGGTTGGGTTGATCGTCTTCGTGATGAGGGTCAGGATTGGCAGTCCATCGCGGATGGGCTATTGAGCGCCACCGAGAAGAAAGAGCGGTTGGCTACCGTGACAAGCTCTCTGGCTTCGCAGGTTGAATCCCAGCGCAACGCGAACATTCAGGCCGCTGCCGCGTCCAGCGGTTATGCGAAGACGTTGCAGCAGGTTGGCGAGGCGATGAAGACCGTAAATGATCTTCATTCCAAAGGCCAACAGGTCTGGGACGCCCAGAAAAAGGATTTCGACTATACGACTGAGGCTGGCCGTACCGCCGCCGACTCGTTGACCGCTTTGGCTTCCAGTTCGAACGATTACCTGAATGCGATGATCAAGCAAGGTAAATCGCAGAAGGATGTGCTCGCCAAGCAGAAGGAATTGTCCAGCAACTTCAACGCTCAGGCCAGTGCCGCTGGTTTGGACGCCGCTGCTGTTGACGGATTGAACTCAAGTCTGTTGATGACTCCGAAGGAAGTCACCACACAGATCAACGTTCAATCGTTGGAAGCGAAGGAGAATCTGGCAAATGTCGTTGACAGTATGAGCTACCTGTTCCCCGATGGGACACGTAAGCAGGTCAAGGATATTCTGTTGAACTCCATCTGGCAGGGTAAGACCGATGCCACCCAGTTGTCCGACATGGTGCAGAGGCTTTCCGATGGCAAGCATACGGTCGTGATTACCGGCGATAACAAGCTGGCGATTGTCGCGGCCAATGATGTGACCAATGCCGTCATGAAGGTGCCCGCGTTGAAGAAGGTTTACCTCAAGGCCATCACCGAAGGCAAGAGTGATACCGAAGCGTTGGAAGAGAGTATTTCTTCGATTCCGACGATGAAGGATGCTTTTGTCAAGGCGAAATCCGAAGGCAAGTCCGATTTGGATGCGTTAAGGGATGCCATCTGGCAGGTTCCTGAGATTAAAGAAGCCTACTTGAAGGCGACTTCCTCTGGTAAGAGCGAGGTTGACGCCTTGCGAATCGCGTTGAGTTTGATTCCAGATGTGAAGAACACTGACATCACCGCAACGGACGATACCGCGAATGGTGCTGGTTCTGCGAGACTGACGATGGGTGCCTATGAAGAGCAGTATGGGCATGTCGATTCCAAGCTGACAGCCACGGACAACACTGGTGGCCCAACCAGTACGGCCAAAGGCAATATCAGTTCCGTACCGAATAGTCATGGTACGAACGTGAATGCGACGGACAATACTGCTGGTGCGATTGGTTCCGCCAAAGGCAACATCAGGTCCGTACCGAATAGTCATAACACCGGATTTAAGGGCCATGTCGATGGTTCGCTTTCCTCTGCCGTGGCGTCGGCCAATAAATGGATTAGCGGCGTGTCGAATTGGGTTACCGTCCACATCAAGGGCATCTTCGAGGGCTCCAAGGCCGGTAAGGCTACAGGTGGTCGTATCAGCGGGCCGGGTACTGGCACGTCTGATTCGATTCCCATGTGGCTGTCGAACGGTGAGCATGTTATCAGGGCTGCTTCCGCGAGCAAGCTTGACCGCACTGTCGGCCCGAATTTCCTGAACGTGTTGAACGCGACCGGTGATCTGGACAGGGCGGTGTCGCAGGCCCGCACGTCGTATGCGCGTAGTGCGGTTGATATGAGTCGTAGCGCGTATGCGGCTGGCGGGCGTGTGGAGAAGATGATGTCCGGCTTGTATGAGGTCAACGTTCAGGTTCCTGATTCGAGTCGTGAACTTGTCTCCGCCGTGAACGAGCTACGTCGTGAGGTTGCGGACTTCCGTGACGGTATCGGCGGTGAGATCAGCCGTAACAGCAGTCCTTGGCCGAGCAAGCGTGATTTCGTCCGTGATGTATTGGAGGCCAGCCGTGGCAGGTGAGCTTGCGTATGTGAGTGGTCTGACCGGTAAACGGTTCGACGTGTCGGATTATGAGACCGTTGATTTCGAGGGCGCGTTGGAGTTGCGTGGCCGTGAATGGGATTACACGGTGCGTAACGGCGGGTTGACTGGCGTTTCGAGGAAACGTCGGGAGATTTCCGTTGACGTGCATTATGGTGATGCGGCTGCGTTCGACTCGTTCATGCGGGCTGTTGACGCTGATCTGGCCGTAGGCAAGCCGGGACGGTTGGAGGCGGTGAATGGTGCGGGGGAGGTTTGGACTCAATCGTGTTATGCGGTGAAGTCCGAAGCTTCCTCGCATCCTGGTTCCTCCGACCCGGTGTGCGCGCTTTCGTTCGTCTTGTTGGATGGCGTGTGGCGTCATGATGCCGGTACTGTGTCGTATCAGCCTGTTTCCGGGTCTGCGTTGTCTGGCTTGGATTTGCCGACCGACATGGGTTATGATCTGGCTGTTTCGCGTCCGTCATGCATGGTGTCTAATCGTATGCGTGTTCCGATGCCGTTTCGTCTGGTCATATATGGGGCTGTTTCGAATCCGTCGTTGACGATTGGCGGGAACGTGTACCGGTTGAATGGTGATGTTCCCGCTGGCGCTTACGTGGCGGTTGATTCGTTGAAGAAGTCGATCATGCTGCATGGTGCGGATGGTTCTCTGCGGAACGTGTTTTCGTGGGGTGTGCGCGGTTCCGGTTTGAATCGTGGACAGTATGTTTTCCAACCTATTCCGGCTGGTTCGAGCGTGGTCGAGTTGAATTCCGGTTTCGGTTTTGATCTTACGGTCGTCGAAGAGAATGGGGACCCGACTTGGTTGATCTGATTTGCGCCGACGAGAATGGCGTGCCGTTCCATGCGGTTTCGGATTGCTTGTTTGACTGCGCGTGGGGGTCGGGGGAGAATGATTTCGAACTGACGTTGTATGACGGTACCGCGTTGCCCGACCGTGGTCTTGTCTATGTTGACGGGACCGAGGTTGGCGGCATCGTCGATCATATGAAGGATGAACTGTCGGATGGCGTGAGTGTCGTCACGTATTCCGGTCGTAGTTGGCATGGCATGTTGGCCTGTAAGGTGTTGCAGCCGGATTCGGGGCAGGATTATCTGAAGGTGTCCGGCCCCGTGAATCAGGTGTTGTCGAACCTGTTGGCCCGTATTGGCTTGTCTGACGTGTTCAAGGTTCGCGCGGATTCCACGAAGACGATTCCAACGTTCCAGTTCGACCGGTATTGCACCGCATATGATGGCATCCGCAGAATGCTGGCAGCGAATGATCTGAAACTCATGTTTCAGGAGGTTGACGGCACGGTATGGATGTATGCCCAGCCGATTGTCGCCCATGATGATACGGTCGATTCCGATCTGGTTGATTTTTCCATCACGAAGGATTACCGTCGCATCAACCATATGATCGGCTTGGGCAAGGGTGATTTGAGGAATCGTCTTGTCGTCCACTATTATGCGGATGGTTCCGGCAAGGTGTCCAATACGCGCACGTTCGGTGGTCGTGACGAAATCGCCGCAGTCTATGATTATTCGTCCGCCGAGAAGGACGAGTTGGACAAGCAGACGAAGAAGCAGTTGCAGGATTTGCAGGGCGCTGGCGCTGTCGATGTGACCGTGCATGACGGCTTGTCTTTGGATGTTGGCGATAGGGTTGCGGGCTGCGATCATGTGACTGGTCTGACGGTTACTGCCGTCGTGTTGAAGAAGATCGTGAAACTGTCTGGCGGCTTGCTGTCCGTATCGTATGAGGTTGGCGACGCGGCTTCCTCGAAGACGGAATATTCGAATTACACGAGTTCCTCTTCCTCTTCGTCTTCGGGTTCGGCTGGCGGTGGCGTGTCTTTGACGGCTGGCCGTGGCCTGTCGATTTCAGGCAGCACGATCAACGCGGACGTCGCTTCCGAAGATTTGGATTCCGTCAGGCAGGTCGCCGAGTCAGCGAACAAGACGGCTTCCGGTTTCGCGGCGCAGATCGGCAAGGCGAATCAGACCGCCGAGGATGCGAAGAACGTCGCCGATGCGGCCAAGACCGTGGCCGACAGTGCCAAGTCGGGCATGATGACCGATTCCGAACGGTCGAAGCTCGCTTCGGTCGAACGGGGCGCGAACGCCTACACGCTGCCGAAAGCGTCCACGGACGTGCTTGGTGGCGTTAGGGTGGACGGTTCCTCGATCGTAAGCGTGGACGGTGTCATCAGCGCCCACGTCGGCGACGGCGTTTCCGGGAAGGCCGTGTTCCCAATCGGCTATGTGGTGATGAACACGACCGGTATCGACCCTTCCGTGGATTTCGGCGGCACGTGGAGGCAGTTGCCTTCGCTTGGCTGTTTCACTTTTGAAAGGATTGGATAGTGAAGTCTGACGGTTACTCGAAATACGTGTGCGACAAGTGCGGCAAGACCGCCTATGTCGCCGCTGGCGATACAGAGGCGCGTGAATGGTTCACCGTGCGCCGCTATTCGGCTGGCAAGGCGACCCGCATCGCGGATGATGTGACGCCCGACATTTACGAATTGTGCTCCAAATGCAATACGTCTTTCATGGCGTTCATGCAGAAGGATGACGCTTCGTTTGAAGCATGGTTGAAGGAGGTTGAACAGTGACCATCGAACTGGTTGACGGCAAGGCCGGAGTTGCACACATCTCAAGCGAAGACAAAGCGATCATCCATCAGGCCAAGTTCTCGAAGTCCGACGTGGTGTACGACTGGGGAGACGTGTTCAAATGCTCGATGAGTTCGTCCAACAGGGCGACGGTCGGCACCGGCTGCGCGTCGATTCAGGGTTTGGACTGGCATATCACGTCGGCGGAATCGGTGACGATCTCCAACGGGTCGCAGGGCATGAAACGCAATGACATCATCTGCGCGCATTACAATCGTAACCCCAAGACCGGTAATGAGCTGGTGGAATTGGTCGTGCTGAAGGGTTCGCCGAATGCGACTGCTGCCGCTGATCCGACCATTCCGTCAGGGAAGATATTGTCCGGCGCGGTTGACGCGTACATGCCGTTGTGGCGTATCCCGCTTGACGGCATCGCGGTCGGTACGCCGGTGCGCCTGTTCACGCCTAGGGGGGGCTTGTGGGATTCCGTAACCC
>QWCV01001105.1_pt1 | contig 51243 bp, 29 predicted proteins | sample 1972621 | NCBI WGS metagenome assembly QWCV01 (sample SAMN09866699, study PRJNA288562) | Human gut metagenome isolate pre2_stool, whole genome shotgun sequencing... | isolation source: gut | host: Homo sapiens | place: USA: California | reverse complement strand
TGTTAGCCTTTATTGGGGCGCGCCTGCGAGTTTGACCGATTAGAATTTAGTAGATTGATAAATACTGTAATTGTGTAATAAAGAAAACGATTGATCGTTTTATGGTTCATATAAGTAGAAAATAAATAGAATATTAAATAGATAATAGCCTGATTTTTAAAGTGCTGATTATGCTAATGGTAGAGTATAAGTAGAAAGTGACTAAAAAAATATTCATAATATATTGTGTATCAAGTAAAAGGGGGAAATAATATAAGTATGGTGGACTTAATGAATAGAGGAGAACGGTAAGCATAAGTTCTTTTGGAACTCATTTTATTAATAATATTGCAAAGATATAAAATTTTATTAAAAATAAAAGAATAAGTCTATTATTTTTTGTCTATGATATTTTTTTATTCATAAGTATTGTTTAGTTGTGATATTTGTTAGATGCAAGGTAATTATTTTATTTTTAGTATAAAATGATGTGAAATACATGAAAATTGTCAAGATAATCATTTTCTTCTTCAGATATCTTGTTCCAAATAAAGTATCTTGTTTTTTTATTTCTTTAACTATTTATCCTTTGTGTGAAATTACTCTTTTAACAGTTGAATATCGTTTGGAACGACTAATATTTAGGCGTTTTTTATAAGAAATGAATTCTTGTACTTTCTTCTTTTATAGAACTAAGTTCCAAAAGAACTTGGATAATGTTTAATTAAAAGAGAGTGAGTATGAAAGAAAAAGTGTTAATGTTACTAGCTTGTCTGTGGTTGGGTATCGGCTTCTCTATGGCTCAAGCGCCTAAAACAGTTGCAGGAGTTGTAACTTCTGCGGATGATGGTGAGCCGATAATAGGTGCGTCTGTTTTAGTGGAAGGGACTACTATAGGAGCAATTACGGATGTGGATGGCAAGTTTGCTATCAATAATGTTCCTACAGATGCCAAAGCGCTGATTGTTTCTTATCTGGGTATGATTACTCAGCGAGTTGGAATTCAGCGTGGTACTATTACTGTAACAATGAAGTCGGACACAAAAGTGTTGGATGAAGTGGTTGTAACTGCTCAAGGATTGAACCGTAAACAAAAAGCGTTGGGTTATTCTACACAAAAGGTGGCAGGTGAGGATCTAACTATTTCACGACAGACTGATTTGGGTAATGCTATGGCCGGTAAAGTGTCGGGAGCACGTTTTATAGGTGGTGCCAGTTCTGGTTTTGATGCAGGTACTATTATTTTGCGTGGTGCAGGTTCCATTCCTTCTTCGTCCCAGTCAGATAATCCAGCCAATGAACCTATTTATGTGGTAGATGGTGCTATCACTAACAAAAACTCTATCAATATGGATGATGTGGAAAGCATAAACGTATTGAAAGGTCCCGCGGCTACTGCCCTTTATGGTTCGCGTGGTGGTGCAGGTGCTATCATCATAACTACTAAGGCGGGACAAAGTGAGAAAGGGTTGCTTGAAGTAAGTCATACATTGCAGGCCGAAACTTACTATAATCATTTCAATATGCAGAAGCTGTATGGTGGTGGAGGATATGGAGGTACGGAAAAAGGTAACAGGGCTCAGGATATTTATGATTTGTATAGTGGTGATATTCCCGGTTTGCAAGGTGCTTATGTGTACGATTATAATGAGGACACTTCTTGGGGAGCTGCATACGATCCGGCTGTGAAATATGTCACTCCGTTGTCATTAGACGAAACCAGTGGTCATTATGGAAAACCAGCCACTTGGCAACATGGATTGGATTTGAGAGATCTTTATCGGACTGGTGTAACCAATACAACCAACGTTTCGTTTTCAAAGAGTGTGAAAGATTTTAATACCCGTGTTTCTTTCACCAATAGCTATCGTACTGGTGTGCAGCCCAATTCGGATGCTATTCGCCGTTTCTTAGGGTTCAAGACAAATTTCAAACCCACACCGTGGATGAATGTGTCATTGGATTATAAATATACTTATCGTCAGGATCATAATGCTGCCGAAAGTGGATATAACGGTTCACGTACCGTTTTGCAGGAATATACCCAATGGGGACAGACCAATGTCAATTTAAAAGATTATAAGGACTATAAACGTCCGGACGGATCATGGAGGACGTGGAATATCAACAGTGTGAATAATCAAAGTGCTGCATTCCATGATAATCCGTATGCTTTATTTCATGAATATAATCATCGCACCATTTATCAATGGAATGTATTCAGTGGTGATGTGTCTGTGGACCTTCCTTATAACTTGAAGGCAGGGGTACGCGTAAATGGTAACATACGTGGTTACAAATTGGAACGAGAACGCCCTTCAGGATCTATTAATTTCCGGTCAAATTATCGTCAGGATCAAAGCTGTTTGATTGATTTGACTGTACAAGGACGTTTAACTTGGGGACAATCATTTTTTAAAGATAAACTAACGGTAGACGCAGCTCTTTTTGCAGAAGCACGTGACTATACGTACGATAATTTATATGCATACACCAATACGAATTATGATTTGTCTTTGGACGATTACTATAATTTGGCTGCTTCATCGGGTACTATTGCTTTAGCCTATAATGAGAAAACACATTACAAAGAACGTAGTGTTTATGCCACAGCTACCATGGGCTGGGATGATACTTATTTTCTTGACGCTTCTGTTCGTAACGATATGTCTTCCACATTGAGTCCTAATCATAACAGCTATTGGTATGGTGGCCTTTCCGCTTCTGTCCTTGCTCACAAATGGGTGAATGCAGAATGGCTGAACTTTTGGAAACTGCGTGCTAGTGCGGCTCAAGTAGGTACTACGCTCAATGCTTACAATATTTATCCTACTTATTCGCTGGATACCAGTTATGGTTCACATGTTACAATGTATGAACCTTCTTCTCAGAAAAATTATAATATCGAGCCCCGTCTATTTCCACTTCGTATGAAATAGGTACGGAATTCCGTTTGTTCAATAATCGTTTATGGGGTGATTTCAACTATTATACCCGGGATGACAAAGATCAGATAATCTCCGTAACCTCTGCTCCGCAATCGGGGTATTCCACTCGTAAGATGAATGCTGGTTTAATTCGTAATCGGGGTGTTGAATTGAGTTTGGGCGGGATGCCTGTTTCCACTAAGAACTGGAAATGGGAAATGAATTTCAATATAGCGAAGAATAGTAATAAACTGGTGGAACTAGCTGATGGAGTGGATTCTTATTCTATTTATTGGACTTCATTCACAACTCGTTTGTATAATTATGCTATGGTTGGTAAATCACTTGGTGTGATAACCGGTAATACATGGGAACGTGATGACAATGGCAATATAATCTTCCATGAATTGAGTGCTTCGCAGAAGGCGTTGTATGGTGGTGAATATGTACCTACTTACAATCAGAATACACTAGATGAACTGGGTAACTTCCATCCGGATTTCACTGGTGGTTTTAATACTAGTATCAGTTTTAAGAATTTCCGTCTGTCGGCTAATATTGATTTCTCTGTAGGCGGACAGATTGTATCCTATACTAATATGTGGGGTAGCAGTAGCGGTATTCTTGATAAAACAGCTGAACTTAATGACCGTGGCGTCAATGTTCGTGAACCGGTAAGCAAAGGTGGTGGTATCCACATGACTGGTGTGGATCAGAATGGCAATAAGGTAGATACCTATGTCAATGCTAAACTATATTATACCACAGCTTCCCGTGTATGGGAAGAATGGGTGTATGACCGTACTTACGTGAAACTTCGTGAAGTGTCATTGTCGTATGTTTTCCCGTCACAAACTTTGAAGAAACTAAATATCGGTCTGAGTCGTGCCAGTGTGGCAATTAATGCTTCCAATCCATGGTTGATCTACTCAGCTTGTCCTAATGTGGATGTGTCTGAAATTGGTATGGGATATTTTGAAGGTGGTAATGCCGCTGCAACCCGTTCGATAGGTTTTACCGTTAATCTTGCTTTTTAAACCATAAAACGAAGAATCATTATGAAATATATTAAATTATTACTTTTATCTCTGAGTTTTGCAGCAACATTCACAGCGTGTGATATGACTGACTTTGGCGATATTAACAAAGATCCCAATGAACCGTCGGAGGCTAATACTGGTATGTTGTTTACATACGCTTGTACTTATGTGAAATACTTCTCTATGAACTCAAATTATTATTACCCGTGGACGCAAATGTATCCGGGGTATATGTCCGAGAAAAATAATAATCAGTATGGTGCGTTTGGCGGACCTACTATGAGTACAAGTTCTTATTATCTTTATCCGTTGAAGAACTGCCAGAAGATTATTGACTTTAATAGTGATGAGGCTGAAAAAGGTAAACCTGCCATTGTACAGTTTGGTGATAATGCTAATCAGATTGCGGTTGCACGTACATTGATGGGATTCATCTATATGCACCTTACAGATGCTCTAGGGCCACTTCCTTACACAGAAGCATTTCAGGCAGGTGAGGAAAATTTTACTCCGGTATTTGATTCACAGGAAACGATTTATGCTAAGTTAGATGCCGATTTGAGGGAAGCGTATAATCAGTTTAATGAAAGTGGCTCGTTGAGCACAGCCGACATCCTGTTCGATGGTGACATTCGTGCATGGAAGAAACTGAATGCTTCTACCCGTATGATGCTTGCTATAAAACTGGCAGATGTGGATCCTGCCGAAGGACGCTCGCGTTTTGCTCAAGCTTACGCTGATGGCGGTATTGAAGAAAATGCCTATAATTTGAATTATACTTTTGAGGCCAATACTGTGGGATATTTATATTATAATGGCGTAAACCATAATTATAATTTTGTTCCTAATAAGTATTATGTAGATCAGTTGAAGGAATTGAAGGACAACCGTTTGTTCTCTACTTGTTCGCTGATTCCTTTTGGCAAGACACAGGCAGAGGCGGGCGTGACGGATGAAGACCTGAAGAATTTTGATAAATACCAAGGTATGCCTTTGGGTATTGAGTCTGCAGATGTGAACACGTGGAATAAAGTCTGCTGTTTTTATAATCCTTCGCTTACACAGGTAACCTCTACTTTCCCTATTATTACTGCTTCTCGTATGCTACTTATCGAGGCTGAAGCTGCTCAACGTGGCTGGATTCAGGCTGATCCTGCCCAACTTTATGCAGCCGGTGTGAAGGCATCATTTGAACAATGGGGAGCCGAAGGTGTTGATGAATATTTGGCACAGGAAGCAGTTGCTTATACGGGTACTGATGCTGATAAAATTAATAAAATTGCTCTTCAGCGCTGGATTAGTGGCTTCATGGCTGATGGTTTTGAGGCATGGTCTGACTGGCGTCGTTTTGATATTCCGAAACTAGAAGTCGGTCCGGTTTGTACAACGATTGATCACATCCCTTATCGCCATCAATTTGATAGCGAAATTTATCAAGGTAATCTTGAAAATTATGAAGCTGCCGTGAAAGCAGATTTGAATGGTGATGATAGCCGTGAGCAACGAGTATGGTGGAATAGAAGATAAGATTTGAAGTATATAATTCTCTTTAAAGTTTCGTTTAAATATAGGGGACATTCTCAGTGATGAGAGTGTCTTCTTTTATTGAAATAAATCAAAAAATATATAGGATAAACGTTAGTTAAGACTAGGTAATTCATAAATTGCCTCGATGGATAGATATACGTATTGCTTTTTCTTATTGACTTTTGTTGTGTTCGGTTGGGTGGCATTTGAAGAATGCTATTGTTGGGATATTGAATTTTTATGAAGAAATTCTCCTGTTTTAAAGCATAAAAAAAGGCTATCTATCCCAGACAGCCAATCTTTTGTTAACCTTAAATCTAATACTATGAAAAACACACTACAAAGATACGGACTTTGTTTATAATAGCAAGTTTTTAGTCTGTATTTCACCGTTTTATAACATGCTTTATAAATATATCGCACCTTGTTAACAAATTAATTTAAAAATGTAAAGTTTTGTTTATTATGACCTTTCGGACTTTTTGTCTTATGAATGATAGAAGAGGGCAAATGAAAATAAAAGTATGTGATAGCTGTTTTTCTATTTCTTATTTTATATCTTTGATGTCACTTTACTGATTGAAAAAATAACAGTTACTTATGAAAAACAGACAGTTTATTGTATTTGCTCTTTTATTAGCATGTCCGTTGCTGTTACACGGACAGGAAACGTTTCTTTGTGGAAAAGAATCATGTAATAAAGGTTATATCCGGCATCCATGGTATGGAAAAAAGGTTGGTTATATAGGAGACTCGATAACTGATCCCAATTGTTATGGAGATAACATAAAAAAGTATTGGGATTTTTTGAAAGAATGGTTGGATATCACTCCTTATGTGTATGGAGTGAGTGGACGTCAATGGAATGATGTACCCCGTCAGGCAGAACAATTGAAAAAGGAGCATGGAGAAGAGGTTGATGCCATTGTGGTTTTGATGGGGACAAATGATTTTAATAGCAGTGTACCTGTCGGGACTTGGTTTGCAGAGAAAGAAGAGCAGGTGATGGCTGCCCGTGGTGAAACTAAAAAACTGGAAACGCGTAAAAGGCGTGTTCCTATAATGACGAATGATACGTATAAAGGCCGTATTAATATTGGTTTGAGTCATTTGAAAAAATTGTTTCCCGATAAACAAATTGTTTTGTTGACCCCATTGCATCGTTCTTTAGCGGAATTCGGCGAAAAGAACGTACAACCGGATGAAAGCTATCAGAATAAATGCGGAGAATATGTGGACGCTTATGTACAGGCCATTAAGGAAGCAGGTAATTTGTGGGGAGTTCCTGTAATAGATTTTAATTCGGTTACAGGTATGAATCCGATGATTGAAGAACAACTTATTTATTTCTATGATTCGGGGTATGATCGTTTGCATCCTAATACCAATGGTCAAGAACGTATGGCACATACATTGATGTATCAATTACTTTCTTTGCCTGCATCATTCTGACAGTTGGACATTCATATTTTGCCTTTTTGGAAGAGTTTGTCTATTGGGGAGAACCTTCGATGTTTCGATATGAATTTGAAGAATTGAAAAAATGTTCAAGTGGCAAATTGATGTTGTTTGAACATCTTTTTATTAGTTCTTATTTACTGAAAGAGTAATTGAACTATTGATTTTGAGCAAATTTCTATATTCTTGTATCATTTTTTATGGTTTCTTTTCTTGTTTACTTTTGCCTAAATCTTTTAACTTATAAAATGTATATGAAAAACATGAAATTAAAAGTATTACTTGTTTTATGTGCTTTACTCCTGTTATCGGCTTTTATTGCTGAGAGAAAAGCCCCCATTACTATTTTTATGATTGGTGATTCTACCATGGCGAATAAAAGTCTGAAGAATGGTAATATAGAGCGTGGTTGGGGACAAATGCTTCCCGGATATTTTACGGAAGAGGTTGTGGTGGATAATCACGCTATGAATGGATGAAGTTCACTCAGTTTTATCAATGGAGGACGTTGGGATGTAGTGCTTTCTAAAATTCATAAAGGTGATTATGTATTTATTCAATTCGGGCATAATGATGAGAAATCTAGAGTCACATTACATACAGAATCCGGAAGTACCTTTGATGATAATTTAAGACGTTTTGTGAATGGAACATGTGCTAAGGGAGGAAATCCTGTACTGTTCAATTCTATAGTTCGTCGTAATTTCCCCCCCCCCCTAAAGGTGTGACGGAGATAAAGGGTAGTTATGAAAAAGAAGGTCCGGTATTGGTTGATACCCATGGGAAATATCTGGAATCTCCCCGTCGGGTAGCCGGAGAAATGAATGTATCTTTTATTGATTTGAATAAATTGATCCATGACTTGGTTACCGGTATGGGAGTCGAGAATTCAAGAAAATTGTTTATGTGGATTCCAGCAGGACAATATGAATTTTGTCCGGAAGGGAAAATTGACAATACTCACTTGAATATATATGGTGGACGTATAGTTGCCGGGTTGGTTGTGGACGCTTTGATGGAAGAAGTGCCGGCTTTGGCAAAATATGTGCGACGTTATGATTATGTGGTGGCGAAAGATGGGAGTGGAGATTTCTTTACAGTTCAGGAAGCAGTGAATGCGGCAGTTGGTGGGAGCAAGAAAACAATATCTATACTTGTCCGTCCGGGAGTATATGAAGAGCATGTTTCTATGCCGGAATCATCGCCTCGAATAGAATTGGTGAAACAGACAGGGGCTGATATCAGGGATAACGGGTTCACACAAGATGTTTATGTGGCACCTTATAAGGGTGACAGAGTGTGTGCTATTAGTTATACATTTGATAAGAACAGGGGTAGGTACATGTACTGAACAATATCACATCGGGGGAGATAAGTCGAAATCGACTCCTGCGTCTTTAGATAAATGGGTGGAAAGCTTGGTAAACTCCGGTAGATAGGGAGTTGGCAATGATACATGGAATATCGCAGGGATATGATGCTTTTCAAAATCCTGAAATATTGTGGGAATAAGGTAAAGGCTATGGAAAATGAAATATGGGTGGGTACATTTAGAGAGGTAGTTGCTTATAACAAAAGAACGAGAAAAAAATCGCTTGAATGTGCTAGAAAACGGCTATAACATAACTCCTCATTTGGATATGAATGCACAATTATTTACAGAACCACTGACTATGGTATTGAAATCTGTGGGAAACAGAGTTTCGGAGATTAGGCAAGATGGGAAAAAGCGTTTTCTAAAGAAGGATACTGATAAGGTTCTTTTCGATTTTAATCTTTATGGAGTGATGATTCAGATTCGTTTTATCTGAGGTGTTGGATATAGTTTTAAAACTAGAATAGGGAAATCCGTTAGTCTTTATTGTGACCATTTAAGGTGTGATAATAAGATTAACGGATTTGTTTTTTTGCTCTTTTATAAAGTTACTCAGAATTAATTTTTAAATTTGTTCCCGTTAACTTTATTCCTTTTTCAAAAGAAATAAAATGGAAAACACAGAGAAACTGATTGTAGAACAACTGAAAAATGGCAACGAAGATGCTTATAAATACATCTATGATTATCATTATGTTCTTTTATGTCATGTAGCAAATCAATATTTGAACGATAATTTTTTATCGGAAACTATAGTTGGAGATGTAATATTTCACCTTTGGGAAATCAGAGAAACTTTAAACATTACTATTTCTATTAGAAGTTATCTGATAAAGGCTGTTCGTAATCGTTGTATAGACTATCTGAAATCTAGATCTGAAAAAAAGGAAATTTCATTTTCAGTTTTAGAACCGGAAGAGATGTCTGAAGAAAAGTATTTGCAGTCGGATAATTATCCTTTGGGAATATTATTAGAACGTGAATTGGAGCATGAAATCCGTATGGCAATAGATAAACTACCGGTTGAATGTAGATGTGTTTTTGAAAAAAGTAGATTTGAGGAGAAAAAATATGAAGAAATTTCTCAGGAATTAGGTATTTCTATAAATACGGTTAAGTATCATATAAAGAATGCATTATCTTTCCTTCAGACTGAATTGAGCAAATATTTAATTGCTTTGATTTTATTTTTTTCGTGTTAAAACAGAAAAAAGTTCTTTTAGGACTACCCTGTATTTAAAATAAATCGTCTTCACTTTAGAAACAACAAAGATGAAAGCAGAAAAAGAACATATTGATGAATTAATAGTATCCTATTTAAGTAATGAGTTGGATGGAAATGCTGTGCATGAACTGAAGGAGTGGATAGCTGCGTCTGTGGAAAATGAAAAGTATTTTATGCAGCGGCAAGAAATTTGGTTTTCTGCCATAAGTGTGAAAGAGGATGTTAAATATGATAAGAGCAAAGCATTTGAACAATTTAAAAATAGAATTGCTAATCAGAGGTTGAATGATAAAAGAGAACGTGAAAATTTCTGTTTGTCTAAATTTTGGCGTTATGCAGCTGTTATTGTTGTATTGTTCTCAGTTTCTTATTTTTCTTATTGGAGGGGTGGAATAAGTATAAAAGAGGTATTTTCGGATATCATTGTGGAGGCTCCTCTTGGTTCCAGAACAAAATTGACCTTGCCGGATGGGACATTAGTGTGGTTGAATGCCGGATCGCGTATAACATATTCACAAGGATTCGGAGTAGGGAATAGAAAAATAGAATTGATAGGAGAAGGGTATTTTGAAGTTAAACGAAATGAAGAAGTTCCATTTCTTGTGAAAACGAATAGTTTGCTGGTAAAGGTATTGGGGACGAAATTTAATTTTCGGGATTATCCGGATGATGCAGAAGCCATTGTTTCTTTGTCCGAAGGAAAAGTGGCATTGAATAATTTATTGAAAAAAGAAAAAGAAGCTTTTTTGTTACCCAATGAAAGGGTGGTCTTGAATAAAAAGAATGGCAGAATGCATGTGGAGTATTCTACTGTTTCCAATGCATTACAATGGACTAATGGATATTTATTTTTTGATGAGGAATTGTTGCCAGATGTTGTGAAGGAGTTAGAACGTAGTTATAATGTGAAAATACAAATAGCTAGTGATACTTTGAATACTTTCAGGTTCTATGGAAATTTCGTTCATCGTGAGCAAAATATTCAGGAAGTTTTGGAAGCATTATCTGCGACCCGTAAGATTCATTATATTATTGAAGGACACAATATAACTTTATATTAAGTAGGGAGTGGATTAAAATTGTTTAACCTTAAAATTAAAAGTATGAATAGAATTAGAGCTGTAATACTGTAATAGGGGTACGAAAGGGATGAAAAAGAAAAGGTGGGAAGATATAGGGATTTTCCCACCTTGATGAAATCTCTTTTTCGACTTACGATTGTGAGTGCGCTTTTAGAGAATGCAAAGTTAATGATTTTTCTCTTTAAAAGCTAAGTTCATTTAATTTTTTAATTAATAAATTACTAATTTATGAAAAACAAGAGAAAGGCCATATTATTGGTCGGGGCTTTGCTTTGCCTTAATTTGAATATCTTCTCACAGAATATACCATTGAAAATGAATAAAGTATCGGTGAAAAAAGCTATGACTGAGCTAAAAGAAAAAAGTGGATATTCATTTGTGTATATAGCTGGGGATTTAGATACGAAAAAGATTGTTGATATAGACGCTGAGCAACTGCAAGAAGTTATTGAGCAAATCTTGGAAGGACAAAATGTTTCTTATGAGATAAAAGATAAAAATATCATTATTCGGAAGAAGGAAGTAGAACAGTCCATGTTGAACGAGAAAAAATTACAAGATATTTCAGGGCTTGTGATGGATGTTATGGGAGAACCTATCGTAGGAGTTAATGTGATGGAAAAGGGGACTACTAATGGTACTATTACTGATATGGATGGTAAGTTTTTACTTAAAGCTCCTGCGAATGCAACTCTTATTATTAGTTTTATCGGTTATAAGACTCTTGCTGTTAATTTGGAAGGGGAAAAGAATGTGAATATAACTCTGAAAGAGGATTTGGAACAATTAGATGAAGTGGTGGTGGTTGGTTATGGAACTCAAAAAAAATCTAGTTTGACAGCATCCGTGGCGACAGTGCCTGCAAAAGAACTGAGTAAACAGATGGGGCATTCTGTTGCAGCTGCTTTGCAGGGGAGGGCTCCAGGAGTAGAAATATTGCAAAAGGGGGGAGAAGCTGGGGCAGATATCAAGATACTTGTTCGGGGAGCAGGTACATTTGGTGCTACTGAACCTTTATATGTTATTGATGGTGCATTTTCTAATAATGGGCTAAATTCGTTGAATCCTTCAGATATTGAATCAATAGAAATCCTGAAGGATGGTTCGGCGGCTGCCATTTATGGCTCTCGCGCTGCAAATGGGGTTGTGCTGATAACTACCAAGCATGGTCAAAAAGGTAAAGCAAAAGTTGAAATTTCTGCAAACTATTCTTTGCAGACTCCTTCTAAATATCTTGATTTTCTAGATGCAAATGAGCATCGCGAATATACTAAGCAAATTGTTGCAAATTCAACAAACCAGACTCAAGCTCCAGAAAATATTCATCCTACTAATCCTGATATTAATACTGACTGGCAAGATGCATATCTAAGAAATGCTCCTATGTATAATTTGAATGCTTCAATTTCTGGTGGTGGTGAATATTCAACTTTTAATACAAGTTTGGGGTATTTTGATCAGCAAGGTATTATGGAATTTTCTGGTTTTAAGAAATATAATGCACGTGTCAATGGAACGTTTAAGAAAGGACGTTTGACTGTTAGTGAAACTCTTTCTGCTGCTTTTACAAATAAGGAGCCTCAAGTAAGGATGGTGATGGGGATTCCTACTGTTCCAATGACTGATGTAGAGGGAAGGTATGTATCTGCAGGTAAAGATTATTATGTAAATGAAGGAAAAGTTACTAATCCGTTTGCATCTTATTCCAATACTGTTCGAAGAAATAAAACAGTTAATGTTACTGGTAGTTTGAATATAGGACTGAATTTATATAAAGGATTGGATTATAAGCTACTACTTGGAGGTGACTATATATCAACAAATAATATATCTCGGTCCATTGCTTTTGACTCCAATTGGGATGAGAATGGTAATGCAGATCCTGATTATAGCAGAACGATTAATTCACTATCTGAAAGTCGTGGACAGCGATTTAGTTATACAATTGATAACATTTTGACTTATAAGAATATGTTTGCTGGTCATACTATTGACGCAATGGTAGGTACAAGTTGGATGAGAGAATACTATAGAACTATGGGGATTGGTTCTGGTTCTACAGATTTGGGTGGTCCTAATATTACTATTTTTAATGGGAAAGGAGATATAACAAGTGAAGAATACAATTCAGCTTTACTCTCCTTTTTTGCTCGCTTGAACTATGACTATAAGGAGCGTTATCTTGTTTCTGCAAGTATTCGTAGTGATAAATCTTCCAAATTTGCTAAAGGAAATAGGGTCGGTTACTTTCCTTCGGTTTCAGTGGGTTGGAATATACATGAAGAGAATTTTTTTAATATAGAATGGATAAGTAAAATGAAGATTAGAGCTAGTTATGGTGAATTAGGAGCTAATTTTATAGATTCATATTCTTTCCTTTCTACGGCTTATGGTCCAATACCTTCTGTATTCGGTGAAAATCAGATTGGTCAAAGTAGTGTGATGAATGGTTATGTAACCAAATTTGCTCAGGAAAATTTGACTTGGGAAAAATCAATATCTAAAAACGTAGCATTGGAAATGGCTTTTCTGAATAATAAAATTTCTTTTACAGCTGAATATTTTTGGAAAGATAATAATGACTTACTTGCTCCATTACTTCCATTAGCATCGTCAGGGCAAACCATTATGACTAATGGGGGGGATTTGCCAGTCTTTAATTCTGCATCTGTTGAAAATAAAGGTTTTGAATTTACGGTAGGTTATCGTAATAATTGGAAGGATTGGAGTTTGGATGTTACTGCCAATATTTCGGCATTAAGAAATAAAGTAAAGAGTTTGGGTGAGGGAGTACAACCCATTAAGGCAGAGGTGATGATGAGTGGTTCTTTTAATGACCGTCCTACTATTACTAAACCGGGCTTGCCTATTGGTACCTTTTGGGGATATGTGGTGGAAGGTTTTGATAATGATGGTAATTTTATTTTTCAGGATAATAATGGTAGTGTGAATGGTGTATTGACAGGAAAACCGGATGGGAAGATTGATGAGAATGATAAAACGGATATTGGTAATCCTCATCCGGATTTTACTTATGGTTTAAATATAAATGTAGGTTATAAGAATTGGGATTTGACTGCTTTTTTCCAAGGAACGCAAGGTAACGATATTTTTGCTTTAATGAAATATGATTGGTATTTTGGAGGAGCTAATAGTGCTACCCTAAAGGATGCTTTCTATAATTCATGGACTCCGCAAAATCCTAATGCAGAAGCTCCTAAACTGAATAGTAAAAACAGTTCTGGCATAAACTCGCTTCCAAGTACATTCTATGTGGAGGATGGTTCTTATTTCAGATGCAAGAATCTACAAATCGGTTATTCCTTTAATAAGAAATTATTGCAAAAATTCCATATAGAATCATTTAGAATATATGCGGGGGTACAAAATTTATTCACTATCACAAAATATCCCTTGTATGATCCCGAAGTTAGTTCAAACGTGTTGTTTGACAGAGGTGTGGATGGTTTCTGGCAAGCACAGGAAAGTCCTCATGAAGCAACAATGAATTCTAGAGTATATAATCTTGGTGTCAATTTAACTTTCTAAAAACAGAATAAGTATGAAAATAATGTTGCGTAAAATTATAGTTATCATTATCAGTTTTGTAACTATTGGAATGATGGGCTCATGTGAAGATATTTTTAATGATTTGGCGGTGAATCCTAATCAATCAGACGTTAATTCATTTTATACTACACTAGAAAATTGTAATAAGGGAATTCTTGGTATCTATGGGTATATTTCGACTCCTCGTAATTTGGGAGCTTGTGGATTTGGTTTGATGTTGACTCGTAGTGATGAGGGGTGTTCGGTAGCTGATTATGGAGTACCAGGTGCTTATAATGAAGAGTTTACCCCTTCTTATTATTCATTGGTTCAACCTTTTCAGTTAATGTATACAGCTGCTTCCCAAGCTAACCAAATGATTGAAAGTCTTACTGAAATAGAATTCAGCAATAAAGAATTACAGGATGCATATTTGGGGGAGGCTTATTTTCTTCGTGCATTTACACATTTCTTTTTATTCATCAATTATAGGAATATTCCTTTGATTAAAGAATTGCCTAAGGCTCCTAATGAATATAAGCCTCAGGCAACACCTGAAGAGGCTTGGGATTTTATTATAGATGATCTGATCAAAGCTAAAGATTTACTTCCTGACAAGAATTTTTGGGATGCTAAAAATAAAGGACGTGTGACGAAAGCTTCTGCTTATGCACTTTTGGGTAAGTCATATCTTTATAGATCCGGTATTGAACCCAAATATGGAACTTCACAAACAACTTATTATAATGAGGCTGCTGCGGCTTTTGCAGAAATCATTAATGGTAATTGTGGAAACTACAGATTGGTAGATGACTATTCATGGAACTTTGATGTGGCACATGAAAATAATGATGAATCTATTTTTGAAGTACAATTTGTCGGAGTGTTGAATACAGGATTTAACCCAGGATTTGTGGACAGTGGGTTGTTCAATGATGTCCGGTGTAAAATGTGTATAATGAATAGAAGTAGAAATTCGAATAGTTCTGCACAGGTTATGCACAATTGGTTATATGATAAATTTGTAGCGTCAAAAACAGTGACAGGAGAAACTGATCCACGTATGTTTGGTTCGTTTGTTTTTAATGATAATGTATCGGAGATTATACGTCCGAAAGGTATGAAGGTTACTTTTCTTGAAGGGAAGGATTGGGAAGCAGAAATGGGTTCAAAGGAAGGAACATTTGGTGAACAATATGAGTTGGCAATGGGATATAAAATGTGTAGTAGGAAATGGTTGGATTGGACCTTACCTCCGACAGATGATGCTGGTGGGCATTTTTTTAATGGACGTGCACAAGGAGTAAACTGGAGAATGATTCGTTATTCGGATGTTTTGCTGATGTATGCTGAAGCTGTAGTAATGGGAGGGAAAGCCACTGCAAACATAACCCCGTTAGAAGCAATAAACAAAGTACGCGATAGGGTAGGAGTACCTCATGTAACAGAAGCTAATATGAGAACTATTGAAGATGAACGTATTCTAGAACTTACCTATGAAGGCTTCCGATTCTTTGACTTGCTTCGTTGGGGTAAAGTAGTAGAGCGTTTTCGCGAATTGGAAAATACTGATCCTTTGTTTAAAAGGTTTAGCAGGGCTCAATATATGGGGTTTAAGGAAAATAAGAATGAATGGGTTCCATTGCCAATTGATGAAGTAGAGGGTAATCCATATATCACTAAAAATAATCCAGGATGGTAATTAAAAATAGAATAATTATGAAAGTATTTTATTATATTATATGTGCAGCTTGCTTTGCCGGCTGTGTGTCATCTTCCAATGATAAAACGGTGAAAGAGAATGGTAGAACATTGCATAATGGCATTGTGCTGCCCGAGCAATGGCCTCCTAGTATGATTGATGATGGAGTACGTCGCGAAATGTCTTTACCTTATATTTCAAACAAACCGACTGTTATTTCTGTAAATCTAGGACGCCAATTATTCGTTGATGATTTTTTAATTGCAGAAACAGATATGGAGCGTGTTTCCCATAAGGCTATGTTCTATGAGAATAATCCGGTACTTGCTCCGGATAAGGAGTGGGAATACACTTTTGAACGTGCTCCTTATGCTGCTCCTTTCAGTGATGGAATATGGTATGATGAAAGCGAACAAAAATTTAAAATGTGGTATTTGGCTGGTGCCGGATCTATGCACAAACATCGTCAAAGCTTTTATACTTGTTATGCGGAGTCAAAAGATGGGAAGCATTGGGAAAAAGTGAATATGGATATAGTGCCGGGTACGAATATTGTAGATACTTGTGATCGGGATGCGGCTACAGTTTGGCTCGATAAAATGTGTCCAGAACCAGAAAAACGTTTCAAACTCTTCAATGTGGAAAAACATAGTGGAGGATGGAAAATAATTTTAAAATATTCAAAAGATGGTATTCATTGGTCGGAAGGAGTTGCGCAATCAGGACCGGTGGGGGATCGTACCACTGCTTTCTATAATCCGTTTACTCAAAAATGGGCTATTAGTCTACGGCAGGGGAGTAAAGCAGACGGACGCTCTAGAGGCTATTTGGAAAATGAAGATCCAGAGATGGCAGTTAGCGTGGCGCATTCATTGGCTAAAGGAATAAAGGATAAAAATATAGTTTTGTGGTTTACTCCTTCCGATAAGGAACTGCCACATCCTGAATTTCCTGATGTGCGTCCAGCCATTTATAATTTTGATGCTATGCCTTATGAAAGTGTTATGCTAGGGTTCTATGCTATGTGGAAAGGACCAGAGAATGATCTCTGTGGTAAGTTAGGTATTCAGAAAAGAAATGAAATAGGGATGGGATATAGTCGGGATGGTTTTCATTTTTATCGTCCCAGTTATGAACCTGTTATGGGAGTAAATGAAACGGAAGGGGCATGGAATTGGGGAAATATGCAGTCTGTTATTGGCGTACCTCTCATTGTTGGTGATTCTTTGTATTTGTATTCTAGTGGAAGAATGAAGAATAAAGTGATGTGGGATGGATTTACTTCTACTGGGTTGGCAACTTTACGTCGTGATGGGTTCGTTTCCATGCATACAGACACAGAAGGGGTACTTGTTACCGAGAAAATAAAGTTTGATGGTAATCATTTTTTTGTGAATGCACAAGCAAAGGATTTGCAGGTGGAGATAATGGATGAAAATGGTAATGTGATTACGGGATTTTCCAGAGAGGATTGTAAGGAAATGAATGATTTGAACAGTACTAAACAATTGGTAACTTGGAAATCAGGTAAAAAACTTGCTGCTCTTTCAGGCAAGATAGTTAAAGTGAAGTTTTATGTTACTTGTGGCGATTTATATGCTTTTTGGATTTCTCCATGGGACACAGGAGAAAGTAGGGGATATACAGGTGGTGGTGGTCCGGGACTCAATCCTTGTGGAATCGATATTAAATAACTGATATGTGTAAAACATAGTTGTGTTACGTCGTGTATTTTGTTGGTGGCTGCTTCATGAGAATGAAGCAGTCATTTTTTGTATTACAGATAAATTTTGCTTGGTTGAGCTAAGTCAATATTTAAGTATGAGGAAAATGTAGACATAAAAAAAGGAGCAACGCCTTGCTCCAACCTTTGTTAACCTTAAATCTAATACTATGAAAAACACGTTGCAAAGGTACGTGTTTTAGTGGATTTTGCAAATAAAACAACTAAAAAAATATGTTTTCTAACACGTTTTAATACTTTTGTCCTATTTGTTAAGGATGAGGACTTTTTTTATTTACTTGTATTTTGTCTTTTTTACATATAAAACCGTATATTTGTTGCCACTTTTGCAAAAGGATAAAAACGAATGGTTTCAGTAGATAATTTGAAAGTAGAGTTTGGAGTAACGCCTCTGTTTGAGGATGTGTCATACGTTATCAATAAGAGAGATCGTATTGCGCTGGTCGGGAAGAATGGGGCCGGTAAGTCTACTATGCTTAAGATATTGGCAGGAATACAGGCGCCTACTTCAGGTAGTGTTTCTGTTCCGCGTGATGTGACGATAGGCTATCTGCCTCAAGTCATGATTCTGAGTGATAAACATACTGTGATGGAAGAGGCGGAGATGGCTTTTGAACATATCTTTGACTTGCAGGCTAGTATTGAGAGAATGAATCAGGAGTTGGCGGATAGAACAGATTATGATTCAGAAAACTATCATAAACTGATTGAGAAATTCACCCATGACAATGAACGCTTTTTGATGATGGGAGGTACCAATTATACAGCTGAGATAGAACGTACATTGATGGGGTTGGGATTTAGCCGGGAGGATTTTAACCGTCCTACATCTGAGTTCAGTGGTGGATGGCGTATGCGTATAGAGTTGGCCAAGTTGCTGTTGCGACGGCCCGATGTGTTGCTGTTGGACGAGCCTACCAATCATCTGGATATAGAAAGCATTCAATGGTTGGAAAACTTTTTGAAGACAAGTGCGGGAGCCGTTGTATTGGTGAGCCACGACCGTGCATTTATTAATAATGTGACCAATCGTACGATTGAAATATCTTGCGGGCATATCTATGATTATAAAGTGGCTTACGATGAGTTTGTGGTATTGCGCAAAGAACGTCGTGAGCAGCAATTGCGTGCATACGAGAACCAGCAGAAGCAAATTCAGGATACGGAAGATTTCATAGAGCGTTTCCGTTATAAGGCTACCAAGGCTGTACAGGTGCAGAGCCGCATCAAGCAATTGGAAAAAATAGTTCCTATTGAAATTGATGATGAAGATAATTCAGCCTTGCGGTTGAAGTTTCCGCCTGCCATGCGTTCCGGCAATTATCCGGTCATTTGTGACGGGGTGAAGAAAGCATATGGCAGTCATATCGTTTTTCACGATGTGACTTTGACTATTAATCGAGGTGAGAAGGTGGCTTTTGTCGGAAAGAATGGGGAAGGTAAGTCCACTTTGGTGAAATGTATAATGGACGAAATCCCATACGAAGGTAAACTGACCATCGGGCACAACGTACAGATTGGTTATTTTGCTCAGAATCAGGCTCAGATGTTGGATGAAAATCTGAGTGTCTTTGATACGATTGATTATGTGGCAAAAGGGGATATTCGTTTGAAGATTCGTGATATTCTGGGAGCATTCATGTTTGGAGGTGAGGCTTCTGATAAAAAAGTAAAGGTACTGTCGGGTGGGGAGCGGAGTCGTCTTGCCATGATAAAACTTTTGTTAGAACCGGTGAATTTCCTTATTTTGGACGAACCTACCAACCATCTGGATATGCGCTCAAAGGATGTATTGAAAGAAGCTATCAAGGAATTTGATGGAACGGTGATTGTTGTTTCTCATGACCGTGAGTTCTTGGATGGACTGGTGACCAAAGTTTATGAATTCGGAGGTGGAGTAGTAAAAGAACACATTGGCGGCATTTATGATTTTTTACAGAAAAAGAAAATAGAGAGTCTGAATGAGTTGCAGCTTTCGGCTTCTCCTACTGTGTCTGCCACTAAAAAGGAAGAACCCGAAACGGTTAGTGAGAACAAATTATCTTATGAGGCGCAAAAGGAATTGAATAAGAAAATTCGCAAATTGGAGAAACGAATTGCGGATTGTGAACAGAAAATAGAAAAGCTGGAAACTGAGATTGGCGAGGTGGAAGCTGATATGGCTACTCCCGAAGGTGCATCGGATATGGCTTTGTATGAAAAGCATCAGAAACTGAAAAAGGACTTGGATCAGACGGTAGAAGAATGGGAGACCGTTTCTATGGAATTAGAAGAGATGCAGGGAAGTTAAAGTATGTATCATATATATAGAATAAATGAAAGCAAAACATTATTTACCAATGGCTGTATTGGCTCTGGCAGTAGCTGCCGGATGCGACAGTAAAAAGGAAGCCGTCATGACTTCGGGTATAGACTTGACAAATTTGGACACTACGGCTGTTCAAGGAGCTGATTTTTATCAGTATGCTTGTGGCGGATGGATGAAGAAACACCCTCTGACCAATGAATATTCCCGTTTTGGCTCATTCGATATGCTTGCTGAAAATAATCGGGAACAACTGAAAGGATTGATTGTGGAAATTGCTGCCGGGCAGAATGCGCAAGGTACAATAGGTCAGAAAATAGGGGATATCTATAATTTGGCTATGGATAGTGTGAAACTGAATGCGGATGGAGTAACTCCTATTCAAGCTGATTTGGAAAAGATTGCTTCAGTGAAGGATAAATCGGAAATAGTTCCTTTGATGGCGGAACTGGCTCATAGCGGTGTATTCCCTTATTTCAGTTTCTATGTGGGTGCCGATATCATGGACAGCAAGAGCAATTTGTTTCAATTGTATCAAGGGGGTATCAGTCTGGGTGAAAAAGAATATTATCTGGACAATGATGATGTGACTGTCAATATCCGTAATAAGTATAAGGAACATATTGTAAAGATGTTCCAATTGGCTGGTTTTGATGAGGCTGCCGCTAAAAAGAAAATGGAGGCTGTAATGGATATCGAAACCCGTATTGCAAAAGCTTCTTTCAGTGCGGTGGAACAGCGTAACCCTGCGGCCAATTATCATAAAATGTCTTTGGATGAATTAAAGAAAGAGATTCCGGGCATTGACTGGGATGCTTTCTTGAATGGTATAGGCGTGAAAGGGGTGACTGAACTGAGTGTTTCTCAAGTGGAGCCGATTAAAGAGGTTGAGAAAATTATCAATAGCTTGCCGGTTGAAAATCAGATCGCTTATATGCAATGGAGTCTGATAGACAGGGCTGCCGGTTACTTGAGTGATGATTTGGTGGCACAAAATTTTGATTTTTATGGAAAAACACTATCCGGCAAACAGGCTAACCAACCTCGTTGGAAGCGTGCTGTAAGTACTGTAAATGGAGTACTGGGTGAAGCGGTAGGTCAGATGTATGTGGAGAAATATTTTCCGGCAGCCGCAAAAGAACGTATGGTGCAGTTGGTAAAGAATCTGCAGACCGCATTGGGAGAACGTATTCGGAATTTGGAATGGATGGGTGACAGCACAAAGATTAAAGCTATTGAGAAGTTGAATTCTTTTTATGTAAAGGTAGGCTATCCTGATAAGTGGAGGGATTATACCGGTTTGAATATTGAAAAAGATTCTTATTGGGCCAATGTGAAGCGTGCTACAGAATTCGAACTGGATTATATGTTATCCAAGGCAGGAAAGCCGGTTGACAGAGATGAATGGGGAATGACTCCGCAGACTGTCAATGCATATTATAATCCGACCACGAATGAGATTTGTTTTCCGGCGGGTATTCTTCAATATCCGTTTTTTGATATGAATGCTGATGATGCATTTAATTATGGAGCTATTGGCGTGGTTATCGGTCATGAAATGACTCATGGATTCGATGATCAGGGACGTCAGTTTGATAAGGATGGTAATTTGAAAGATTGGTGGACAGCCGAAGATGCCAAACGTTTTGAAGAACGTGCTCAGGTAATGGTGAATTTCTTTGATAGCATCCAGGTTTTGCCGGGACTCAATGCCAACGGTTCTTTGACTTTAGGTGAGAATATAGCCGATCATGGTGGTTTGCAGGTTTCTTTCCAGGCGTTCAAGAATGCGACAAAAGATGCTCCCCTGCCGGTAAAAGACGGATTTACTCCGGAACAGCGCTTCTTCTTGTCATACGCCGGAGTGTGGGCTGGCAATATCCGCGACGAGCAGATTCGTTTGCAAACCAAGTCTGATCCACATTCATTGGGCAGATGGCGTGTGAACGGAGCACTCCCTCAAATAGGTGCATGGTATGATGCTTTTGGCATTAAAGAGGGGGATCCTATGTATTTGGCTCCTGAAAAACGTGTCTCTATTTGGTAAGCTTTGTATGTAAAAGATAATAAGAAAGCATGGTAATTGCTGAGAATTCGGCATTTACCATGCTTTCTTTTTGGATTTTACATGATAAACACCTATTTTTGTGCCCGATGAAACGGAGACGATACATAGCATGGGTATTGATGTTGGTCAGCATTATCATGTTGACAGCATCTGTTCTGCCTCATCATCATCACCGGGAAATTCTTTGTTTGCAGCATGATATGACTTTGTGCGGCTGTCAATGTTCCGTGCAGCATCAGCAGCATAATAATAGTTCTGATGAGAATCATACATGTAATGCCGGATGTGTGACCAAGTTTAAAAGTGTAACTCCGGATCGGGCCCAAGACAGTGTTTCTCCTGATTATTCGTTTTGTTTGCTGTTATATACGGTGACGGATGTATTGGCGCTTTCATTGCGGTTGACAGAACACAACACATTACCTTATAATTACTATTTAGAAAAACTGCATTCTACGTGTCTTCCCCACGTAAAGGGGTTGCGTGCTCCTCCTTGCGATGTTCTTGCTTAACAGATAGAAAGTTTATCTTTTTATCCGCAACTTTGTTGCATTTTCTTTACACTAATTTTGCATTTAATAAAAAGTAAGAACAAATAATATCATCATGAAGAAACTTATTTTTATGGGAGTCTTAGGCTTGTTCCTCTTAGGCTCTTGCAACAGTAAATCGGGTCATGATCACGAAGGACACGATCATGGAACGGAGGAAGCACATAATCACGACCACGAAGGGCATGACCATAATCACGAAGGGCATGACCATGAAAAAGAAAACCACGACCATGAGAATGAAGGTCACGAAGGGCATAATCATGAAGCGGAAGCTTCTGCAGCCGGACATTCCGATGAGATAATTCTGGCTCCAGAAAAAGCAAAAGCAGCCGGGGTAGAATCGGAAATAATCCGGCCTGAATCATTCCGTCAGGTGATAACGACCAGCGGTCAGGTGCAGGCAGCACAAGGCGATGAAAGCGTAGTAGTCGCCAATGTAGCCGGTGTGGTTTCTTTCCGCCATCCGGTAACGGACGGTATGAGTGTGAGCAAGGGGGCTCCCATTCTGAATATCTCTGCTGAGAATATGCCGGACGGAGACCCTGTAAAACGTACCCGTATCGCATATGAAACCGCCAAAAAAGAATATGAACGTGCCGCCAAGTTGGTAAAAAGTCAGATAATATCGCAGAAAGATTTCAATGCCATTAAGGAGAGTTATGAAAATGCATTATTGGCATACGAGGCTATTTCAAAGAACCAGACCAAAACAGGTGTGTCCGTTACAGCTCCTTTAGGTGGCTATATCAAGAATTGTCTGGTGCAGGAAGGTGACTATGTGTCGGTAGGCCAGCCTTTGGTGAGTATCACTCAGAACCGTCGTCTGTTCCTTCGTGCAGATGTTTCCGAGAAATATTATGGTTATCTGCATAGCATCCAGTCGGCAAACTTCAAGACTCCATACGATAATAAGGTATATGAGCTGGGTGAGTTGAAAGGGCGTCTGCTTTCTTATGGTAAAGCATCCGGTGGTACTTCTTTTTATGTGCCTGTAACTTTCGAATTTGATAATCGGGGAGATGTGATTCCCGGTTCGTATGTGGAGGTGTATCTGCTCTCGTCGGAAATGCCCGATGTGCTGGCCTTGCCTGTTACGGCACTGACCGAAGAACAAGGTTTGTACTTTGTTTATCTGCAACTGGATGAGGAAGGATATAAGAAACAGGAGGTAACTTTGGGAGCGAGCAACGGAAAGGAAGTGCAGATTCTGACCGGTTTGAAAGCCGGTGACCGTGTGGTAACAAAGGGAGCTTATCAGGTGAAATTAGCGTCGGCCAGCAATGCGATTCCGGCTCATAGTCATGAACATTAATCAGCCGTCCTATGCTAAATAAGATTATACATTTTTCCCTTCAGAACCGTATATTGGTTCTGGTGGCGTCGGTTTTGCTGCTTATCGGCGGTACTTACACGGCTTTTCATACGGAAGTCGATGTGTTCCCCGATTTGAATGCGCCGACTGTAGTGATTATGACCGAAGCGAATGGTATGGCAGCCGAAGAGGTGGAACAATTGGTAACCTTTCCTGTAGAAACTGCCGTGAACGGTGCGACCCATGTGCGCCGGGTGCGTTCATCTTCCACCAATGGCTTTTCCGTTGTGTGGGTGGAATTTGAATGGGATACCGATATCTATCTGGCCCGTCAGATTGTCAGTGAGAAATTGTCCTTGGTCAGCGAGGAGCTGCCCGAGAATGTAGGTAAACCTACCATGGGACCTCAGTCTTCTATTTTAGGTGAGTTGCTGATTATCGGTCTGACTTCGGATACTACTTCCATGCTCGATCTCCGTACACTGGCAGACTGGACTATCCGTCCGCGCCTGCTCTCTACGGGAGGTGTGGCACAGGTTGCCGTGCTGGGAGGTGATATCAAGGAATATCAGGTGTTGCTTGACCCTGCCCGCATGAAACATTACAATGTTACGTTGGCAGAGGTGATGAACGTTACCCGTAACATGAATCAGAATGCCAATGGCGGAGTGATTTATGAATATGGAAACGAATATATTGTTCGCGGGGTGCTTTCCAGTCATGATGTGGCTCAGTTGTCACGTTCCGTCATCAAGACGGTGGAAGGGGTGCCCGTTACATTGGAGGATATTGCCGATGTGAAGATTGGTTCGCAGGAACCCAAACTGGGTACTGCTTCGGAGAGAGGAAAACCTGCCGTACTGCTGACCGTTACCAAACAACCCAAGACCGGGACTATTGAACTGACAGAGCAGTTGGAAGCCGCATTGAAGGATTTGCAGAAGAATCTTCCGGCTGATGTACACGTTTCTACAGATATTTTCCGTCAGAGCCGTTTTATTGAAAGCTCTATCGGCAATGTGAAGGATTCGTTGTATGAAGGTGCTGTTTTTGTGGTGATTGTTCTCTTCCTGTTCCTTGCCAATGTACGTACCACGGTTATTTCATTGGTAACCCTTCCGTTGTCATTGATTGTTTCTATATTGACTCTTCACTATATGGGACTCACCATCAATACCATGAGTTTGGGTGGTATGGCCATTGCCATTGGTTCGTTGGTGGATGATGCCATTGTGGATGTGGAAAATGTATGGAAGCACTTGCGTGAGAATCGCTTGTTGCCCGAAGGGGAACGTAAGAGCGTGATTGAAGTCGTGTTCAATGCTTCGAAGGAAGTGCGTATGCCTATCTTGAACTCTACCTTGATTATTGTAGTCAGCTTTGTTCCTTTGTTTTTCCTGACAGGAATGGAAGGGCGTATGCTGGTTCCGTTGGGCATTGCCTTTATTGTGGCGTTGTTTGCTTCTACGGTAGTGGCTTTGACACTGACTCCGGTACTGTGCAGCTATCTGTTAGGTAATAATAAAAGCAAAGGATTGCCCAAAGAGGCATTTGTGGCCGTATGGATGAAAAAGCATTACCGCAATGCCTTGTTATGGTCCTTGAATCATAAATCCGCAGTATTGGGTTTTACGGGTGGACTGTTTGCGGTGGCATTGGTTATGTTTTTTACATTAGGACGCAGTTTCCTGCCATCTTTCAATGAAGGTTCGTTCACCATTAATATCAGTTCATTGCCGGGAATCTCTTTGGCAGAATCGGACAAGATGGGACACCGTGCAGAAGAGTTGCTGATGTCTATTCCCGAAATACAGACCGTAGCCCGTAAAACGGGACGTGCCGAACTGGATGAGCATGCATTAGGGGTTAACGTGAGTGAAATTGAGGCCCCGTTTGAATTGAAAGACCGTTCCCGCCAGGAACTGGTAGCCGATGTGCGTGCCAAGTTATCTACCATTACCGGTGCGAATATCGAAATAGGCCAACCTATCAGCCACCGTATCGATGCCATGCTTTCGGGTACCAAGGCCAACATTGCCATCAAACTGTTTGGTAATGATTTGAACAAGATGTTTGCCATCGGTAATCAGATAAAGGATGCCATCAGCAGTGTGGAGGGTATTGCCGACTTGAATGTGGAACAACAAATCGAACGTCCGCAGCTCAAGATTGTTCCCAAACGCGAGATGCTTGCCAAATTCGGTATTTCTTTACCGGAGTTTGCCGAGTTTGTATCAGTGAACATGGCGGGTGAAGTCGTTTCACAGGTATATGAAGAAGGCAAAGCGTTTAATCTTATTGTCCGTACCAAGGATGAGGTGCGTGATGAGATGGAGAAGGTGCGCAACCTGATGATTGATACCGGTGACGGTCAGAAAATCCCTGTCAACTATATAGCCGATGTGGTTTCTGCCATGGGACCGAATACCATCAGCCGTGAGAATGTGAAGCGTAAGATTGTGATTTCGGCCAATACCAGCGGTCGTGATTTGCGCAGCGTGGTGAATGATATACAGGAACGGATTGATGCGCAAATCAAGCTTCCCGAAGGATATCATGTGGAATATGGCGGTCAGTTTGAAAGCGAGCAGGCGGCCAGCCGTACGCTGATGCTCACTTCGTTTATGAGTATCGTGGTTATCTTCCTGTTGCTTTATACCCAGTTTAAGAATGCAGCCCAAAGTGGAGTCATTTTGTTGAATTTGCCTTTGGCGTTGATTGGTGGGGTATTTGCATTGATGATAACAACGGGTGAGATAAGCATTCCGGCTATTATCGGCTTTATCTCGTTGTTTGGCATTGCTACCCGTAATGGTATGTTGTTGATAAGTCATTACAATATGTTGCGCGAAGAAGGTATGGATTTGAAAGAAAGCATTCTTCACGGTTCGTTAGACCGTTTGAACCCTATCCTGATGACTGCGTTGTCTTCCGCGCTGGCTTTGATACCTTTGGCATTCCGTGGCGATTTGCCGGGTAATGAAATACAAAGCCCGATGGCGAAAGTTATTCTTGGAGGTCTTTTGACATCGACTTTCCTGAACGCTTTCATTATTCCGATTGTTTATGAACTGATGAACCGAAAGAAGAAATAATAGAAATAATATGAAACGAATCTTAGTTATAATAGCCCTCTGCTCTCCCTTGCTGATGCAGGCTCAGAGTATTGAGCACATTTTGAAAAGCATAGAGCAGAACAATAAAGAGCTCAAGGCACAGAAACATGCCGCCGATGCGACCAAGATGGAAAACCGGACAAACAACAACTTACCTGATCCTACGGTGAGCTACAGCTCTTTTTACAGTAATGGTGCCGAAGGTGGTCACGGTACGGAGTTCGTTGCTTCGCAAGGTTTTGATTTTCCTACTCAGTATATTGCCCGCAACCGGCAGGCTACTTTGCAGAACGAAGCGGTGGACAAGCAACAACAGGCTGCCCGCCGGGATATTCTGCTGAATGCGAAGAATCTCTGTCTGGACCTTATTCTGTTGAATCAGGAAAAGACATTGATGGATATCCGTATGAAAAATGCAGATGAATTACAGGCACTTTATGAAAAACGTCTGACGACCGGTGATGCGAATATACTGGAAGTCAACAAAATCAAGATGGAGCGTATGAACGTGCAGACGGAAGTTGCCCAAAACAGCGCAGCTCACCGCACTGCCTTGCAGTCTCTGCTTGCCATGAACGGTAACATGCCTTTGGAGTTTGCTGAAACCACGTATCCTGCCATACAGGAAATCAATGATTACAATGTTATGAGGGATGAAGTGATGGCGTCAGACCTTGACTTGCAGGCCGCCGCCGCCACTGCCCGTGCCGCCGAGAAGCAGGTTTCGGTAGACCGCCAAGGATGGTTGCCGAAGCTGGAAGCCGGCTTTCGCCGTAACACGGATGATGCGTTCATTGATTGAATATTTTGTGGAAACGGAAAGTATTTATAAGAATCTTCAGGCGTATATGCAGATTGAGAATCAATACCAGAAGGTGATGGCGAATATTTACAAGAATAACCTATAAAATGTTAGGACTCGGTAAAATCTGTCATTTGATTATTATAAGGATGAAGAAATAATCCAAATAATATTAATGATTTGTCTGTTTGGAATACAATAGGATAGGGGTTATGTTATATAGGCATGACCCCTAAAACTATAAATATGGATAACTTGAAATTACTGGCAATAGTAACCGGAGAAGGCGAATTTGTGAATAAGAATTTAAGAACCGGATTATGGCTGAGCGAACTCACCCATATTTATCACGGCGCCAAAAAGCAAGGAATAGAAATTACCGTTGCCAGTCCCAAAGGAGGCGATACTCCTATCGATCCGGAGAGTTTGAATCCCTTACTCATGGATGAGATAACTAAAACCTGTTGGGAAGATTCCATATTTAAGAATGTATTGCAGCATACTAAAAGTTTGGATGAAGTCTCCGAATTTCAGTTTGATTGCGTTTATTTGGCGGGAGGACATGGTTCCATGTATGATTTTCCGGATAATATTGTCCTGCAAGCCATCTTAAAAAAGCAATATGAAAATGAAAAGAAGGTGGCAGCCATTTGTCACGGTGTTTGTGGATTGTTGAATGTGACGTTGGCTTCCGGCGAATATCTGGTTAAAGATAAGAAGCTTACAGGATTCAGCCGGGCTGAAGAAATTCTGGCAAGAAAGGAAAGGGTCGTGCCTTTCGATTTGGAAACCGAACTGAAAGACAGAGGTGCCCGCTACGAGAAAGCATTGATTCCGATGACTTCAAAAGTCGTTATTGACGGTAATCTGTTTACCGGAGAGAATCCGTTCAGTTCCTGAATAGGAAATGAATTTAGAAGAGGTATTGAACTTCCGCCGGTCTGTGCGGAGGTATGATAAAAATAAACCGATAGACCCGGAAAAGGTGAAACATTGTCTTGAACTGGCTACGCTGGCTCCCAATAGTTCCAATATGCAATTGTGGGAATTTTATCAAATAACGAATCCCGGACTGATGGCGAAAGTTTCAGAAGCTTGTTTAGGGCAGTCGGCTGCTTCTACGGCTTCGGAAATTGTTGTTTTTGTTACTCGTCAGGATTTGTATAAAAAGCGTGCTAAATTTGTGCTTGACTTTGAAGAAGGAAATATCAGGCGCAATAGTCCGAAAGAGCGTCAGGAAAAACGTATTAGGGACAGGAAGCTGTATTATGGTAAACTGATGCCTTTCATTTATGCAAGGTTTTTCGGGCTTCTAGGGCTTTTCAGGGTGATATTGGCGAGAACCATCAGCCTGTTCCGCCCTATGATGCTGGAAGTTTCGGAATGCGATATGCGTGTGACGGTAAATAAATCCTGTGCCCTTGCTGCCCAAACCTTTATGATTGCCATGGCAAACGAAGGCTATGACACTTGTCCGCTGGAAGGTTTTGACAGCAGGCGGATGAAGAAACTATTGAAGCTGCCCCATGGGGCAGGCATCAATATGGTTATACCTTGCGGCATACGGGATGGGAACAAAGGCATTTGGGGAGAACGGGGCAGGGTTCCTTTCGATGAAATCTATCATAGGATATAAGAGAACAGGGTATTCCTGGCGGGTGATGAAGGTGTATTCCCTTAGATATTCCATCAGCATGCCGAATCGCTCTTCCTGAGTGTGCTTGGAAGAAGACGTCTTGAAACCGTATGTGGGGTCTGCGTGTTCCAGTTCCTTTTCACCCTTTCTGTATACTTCTTTGACAAAATGGCGTGTCGGATTGAATTTGACACTGTCGAAGTGCTTTGGCCGGAAATTATAAGAATGCCGGTTACATCCTTTTTTTGATTCTCGATAAAATCCGGAAACGGTTGTTGTTCGGACGGCATAAAAAATGTGCCTGAAGAATTGGGCTGCCTTTTATGACAGAGTGACTTCCGGCACATTTTTTCTTGTTTATTCCTGTTTATTTCTTTTTCTTCTTAGCTTCTTTCGCCCATTCTTTAGCTCCCTGCTCTTTCAGTTTCGCGGTGAAAGCCTTTGCTTTTTCCATGTTTGCGTTTTCGTCTTCGGGTGAAGCGTATGCATGTTTGTAACCTTTGGTCACGTTCCATTCACCTCGTGTGAAGTCCGGGAAGGCTACTGCCGCACAGCCGTTATCCATAGAGATAGCTCCCAGTTCGGCCAAACAGCACCATTCGGCCAGGTCATATACATCCATGTCCAAAGGCAGTCCGTTTTGCAGGCAATATACCAGACGGCTGTCCATGATGAAGTCCATACCGCCATGGCCGCCGACTTCTTTTGCCATTTCACCATATTTCTTTAAAATAGGATGCTGGTATTTCTCAACAAGTGCTTCCATTTCTGCCTGAGGTAAGAATCCGTGAGAGTTCAAATCGTCTACTTTGGGTTGCACACCCGATGCGGTCAGTTGTGCTGCATCCAAAGCATATCCTTCAACGGGATATTTATTGGCAAACCCTTTGCTTCCTGTCAGTTGGTACAGGCGGTTGTAAGGTTGGGGAGTCATTACATTATGTTGGATTTCAATAACTTTTCCATTTGCTGTGCGAAGCAGGGTGGTGGTATGGTCTCCGTTACGGAATTCTTTACATTCTTCGCCGGTTCTCTTCTCCACTAAATCTTTACCAACAACAGATTTGGTGTCCATAGCTACTAAAGTGGTTATACGGTCACCACGATGGATATCCAATGCTTGTGCTACAGGACCCAGGCCGTGAGTGGCATATACATCACCCCGGTGTTTCATGTTATAATCCAAACGCCATCCCAGTTTGTCTTCTTTGCCGTTTTTCCAATAATGATCCCAAAACGGGCTTAAATTGTGAATGTAGGCTCCTTGGGCACGGATTACTTCGCCAAATACACCTTGTTGTGCCATATTCAGTGTATTCATTTCAAACCAGTCATAGCAACAGTTCTCAAGAATCATGCAATGCTTGCGGGTTTTTTCACTCAGGTTGATTAAGTCCCAGCATTCTTGCAGGTTCATGGCCGAGGGAACTTCAATAGCTACATTTTTACCGTTTTCCAATGCGCATTTTGCTACCGGGAAATGATGCAACCAGTCTGCGGCGATATAAACTAAATCTATGTCTGTACGTTTACATAATTCTTCATATCCCTTTTCTCCGGAATAAATGGCAGCTTTCGGCATAGATGCTTTCTTTAGGATATCCTGACATTTTTCTGCACGGGATGCTTCATAATCACAAAGGGCCACAATTTGTGTACCGGGAATATAAGTGAAGCGCTCTACGGCTCCGGGGCCTCGCATTCCCAATCCGACAAATCCTACGCGGACTACCTCCATTTTAGGGGTGGTTAAGCCTAATACGCTTTTCTGGCCGGTCGGACGTTCAGGAGTATCAATCACAATGGTTCCTTTGTCCCATGTCCAGGAATCTCCTGAACTTACGGTTTGTGCTGTCGTGGTTTGTGGTAAGCACATGCATAGGGTTGTACCCATACATAAGCTTATCATCAATGATTTAAAGGTTCTCATACTTTTTGAATTTAAAGATTAAAATTTAAAAATATAGGTTGTTTCTTGAGTCAACCACTTGAAACTTAATTATATTTCATGTTAATAATAAGAATATTTTTTATTTTTGCGCTCAAAGATAATTAATCTTTTTTGATTATGGATATAAGTTCGTCCTCTTTTTTCTAAGAAAAAGGTGAGTTAATAAATAATATGAAAGAAGGGAAAAAGTGGAATCAAGACAGAAGTTGTGAAGGTATGAGTGAAAATCTAAAAATAATCAAGGTTTGTTGATCGAAAACGATCAGGGAAAGGAAATAATTTAGTTCAAAAGATCGTTTAATAAGGAGAATTGGCGGGATTTTTTTAATTTTGCACTTACAACTAATTAACAGATAAGAAAATGCCGTTAAATTTACCCGATAAACTACCTGCTATTGAATTGCTGAAGGAGGAAAATATCTTCGTCATAGACAATTCACGTGCCAGTGCACAGGATATTCGTCCGTTAAAAATCGTGATATTGAATTTGATGCCGTTGAAGATAACGACAGAAACGGATTTGGTACGTTTGCTTTCCAACACTCCCTTGCAGTTGGAAATATCATTTATGAAGTTGAAAAGCCATACATCGAAAAATACGCCGGTAGAACATATGAAAGCATTCTATCATGACTTTGATTTGATGCGCGACGAGAAATATGACGGGATGATTATTACGGGAGCTCCGGTAGAGCAGATGCCGTATGAGGATGTGAATTATTGGGATGAGATTACTACTATTTTTGATTGGGCGCGTACTCATGTTACCTCAACTCTTTATATTTGTTGGGCGGCCCAAGCCGGGCTTTATCATTTCTATGGAGTTCCCAAATATCCGCTGAAACAAAAAATGTTTGGTATTTTCCGTCATCATATCAATGTACAGGGATTGCCCATATTCCGTGGTTTTGATGATGAGTTTTTTGTACCACATAGCCGTCATACCGAAATACACCGTGAGGATATTCTGAAAGTAAAAGAGTTGGCTTTAATAGCTGAGTCTGATGAGTCTGGGGTTTATATGGCTATGGCTCGTAATGGGCGTGAATTCTTTATTACCGGGCATTCGGAGTATTCTCCTTATACGCTTGATACGGAATATAAGCGTGATTTGGCGAAAGGGTTGCCTATTGAAATGCCTGTAAATTATTATAAGGACGATAATCCGGACAATGCCCCGGTGGTGCGTTGGCGCGGACATGCCAATTTGTTGTTTTCTAATTGGTTGAACTATTATGTATATCAGGAAACCCCGTTTGATATAAATCAGATACGATGATCAGACAACGAAAAATAGAATTATTAGCTCCTGCTAAAAATCTGGAGTGCGGTATTGCAGCTGTTGATCACGGTGCTGATGCCATTTATATTGGTGCTCCCCGTTTCGGAGCACGTGCGGCTGCGGGGAATTCATTGGAGGATATCGCTGAGTTGGTGCGGTACGCTCATGTGTATAATGTCCGTATCTATGTGACGGTGAATACGATTCTGAAGGATGAGGAACTGAAGGATACGGAAAAAATGATTTGGGATTTATACCGTGCCGGAGTGGATGCTTTGATCGTGCAGGATATGGGATTGTTGGAATTGAATCTGCCCCCTATACCGTTACATGCCAGCACACAGATGGATAATCGTACTCCTCAAAAAGTAAGATTCCTGGCTGAGGCAGGTTTCCGTCAGGTGGTATTGGCTCGTGAACTTTCTCTTGTTGAAATAGGAAATATCCATCATGCTTGTCCTGATGTGCCTTTGGAGGTATTTGTACATGGTGCTTTGTGTGTAAGCTATAGTGGACAATGTTATGTTAGTCAGGCTTGTTTCGGACGTAGTGCCAATCGGGGAGAATGTGCCCAGTTCTGTCGCCTTGCTTTTGATATGGTAGATGCGGACGGTAAATCTATAGTAAGGAATAAGCATTTATTGTCTCTGAAAGATTTGAATCAGAGCGAAGAGTTGGAGCAATTGCTGGATGCCGGAGCTTCTTCCCTGAAAATAGAGGGACGTTTGAAGGATGTATCTTACGTTAAAAATGTAACAGCTTATTATCGCCAGAAGCTGGATAGTGTTTTCAAACGTCGTAAAGAGTATATCCGTGCTTCATCGGGGAAAGTGAAATTAGAGTTCAAACCTCAATTGGATAAGAGTTTCAGTCGTGGTTTTACTAATTATTTTCTTTTTGACAGGAATAAGGATATTTTTTCTTTTGATACTCCCAAGTCTTTAGGGGAGGAGATGGGGACAGTGAAGGAAATTCGTGGTAATTATCTTACCGTAGCCGGAATCAAGTCTTTTAATAATGGAGATGGCGTCTGTTTTTTGGATGAGACTGGTAAGTTGCAGGGATTTCGCATAAACCGGGTGGAGAATAATAAGTTATTTCCTCAAGAGATGCCTCGGATAAAGCCCCGTACGATACTTTATCGTAATTTTGATCAGGAATTTGAGAGGTTGATGTCGCGTAAATCAGCTGAAAGGAAAATTGCTGTCATTTTAAAATTGGCTGAAAATAATCGGGGCTTTACTCTGTCTCTGACCGATGAAGATGATCACAGTGCCAGTGTGGTGCTGGAAAGGGAGAAGGAACGTGCCCGTACTCCGCAGGAAGATAACTTGCGTACACAACTTGGAAAGTTAGGAAATACTCCATTTGAAGCGTCAGATATAGTGATTGACTGGTCGGACAATTGGTTTATTCCAGCTTCTATGCTTGCCGAACTTCGCCGTAAGGGAATAGAGAAACTGCTGGAAGTGCGCCGTATTAACTATCGGCAGGAAATTTACAAGTTGCCTCGAACGCATCATGCTTTTCCTGTGAATGAATTGACTTATTTGGGAAATGTGATGAATGCTGATGCTGTTTCCTTCTATAGGAATCATGGCGTGCAGCGTATTGCTCCGGCTTATGAAAAGGCTCCGGCAGAAGAAGCGGTATTGATGTTTTGCAAGCATTGTTTGCGTTATAGTATGGGATGGTGTCCCTCTTGGCATAAAGTGCGTTCTCCTTATAGGGAACCTTATTATTTGGTTAGCTCGGATAACAGACGTTTCCGCTTAGAGTTTGATTGTAAGAATTGTCAGATGAAAGTCTATGCTGAAAAGTAAGTACATCGGATTACTGTTTTTGGTGTTGGCTATTTTAATGGCTTGCCAATATCCTTCACCTGTTACTCCGAGTGGGGATATGCCGCAAAAGAAAAGGGATTCTGTCAATTATTTGATAGAACGGCATTATACATTAAACAGTAATTTTGAGGTTACTTCAGATTCGCTTATGTTACAGCAACTGCCATTGGTTGATGTGCTTCCTGTTTTTAAAGGAGAACGGCTGGTGGTAGCGGAGTTTATGATACAAGCTGCTGATAGTGTGGATTCTGTATGGGTAAAGGTAGCACGGGACCAGGAAACAATGGGATGGATACATGAAAAGGAATTGTTGGAGAAAGTAGTTCCTGTGGATTCAGTGTCACAGTTTATTCATTTTTTCAGTAATTCTCATACCATCGCTTTCTTTGTCATATTAGGCTTTTTCGGTATTTGGTATATTCATAGGGCTATTCGTCGCCAGAAGCTGCAATTAATCTGGTTGAATGATATTGATAGCGTTTTTCCTACAGTTCTTTCTTGGTTGGTAGCTACAGCAGCTACGCTTTATGCCAGTATTCAGCATTTTGTTCCGGGAACTTGGGAGCAGTTTTATTATAATCCTTCTTTGAATCCTTTTAGCTTACCTTTTATTCTTTCTCTTTTCATGTTTAATATTTGGGGGATTATTCTTGTGGGGTTGGCTACTTTGGATGATTTGTTTCATCAGACACATATTGAAGCTGCATGTTTTTATTTGTTGGGATTGATGTCCTGCTGTATCTTTTTATATTTGTTTTTTACATTTACTACGTATTACTATTTGGGTTATCCATGTTTATTGGTATATGCTGTATGGTCATTTAATCGTATAAAGCATGCTTCCCGGTATAAATTCAGTTGTGGAAATTGTGGGGCGAAGATAAAGAATAAAGGAGTGTGTCCTCATTGCGGCGCTGTCAATGAATAATTTTATTGTTTGTTTCTTTTGACAAAGGCTCAAGCAGTTTTCTATTGTAAACAGCATTTTCTCTATGTACATACACTAAAACAAATAGGTTTGTTCTAGAAGCTATGGGTATCATTTACAGCAATAATAAAGTTCTTGCTTTTCTTGGTGTGACAGAATAAAAAATAAACTTGATTTGGTAAATGTGGAAACAGAAAGGGAGTTCGTGATGAACCCCCCTTTCTGTTTTTGCAAGAATGGTTAGAAGTGATAACGTATATCCACTCCCAGTTGTAAAGGCCTGCTTTTTTGTTCGAATCCTCTATGCATGGTTTCAAAATAGAAGGTTGTATAATCCTTGTTGGTTAAATTACGTCCCCATACATCTATCTGTAAAGCTTTTGTCTGCAAAGAAATGCGCCCGTTCAGTGTTCCGTAAAAACTTTGTGAGACATTGTTTTTTTCAGTCCAATAAATTTTTCCTGCTCCGGTATAGCTCATGCCTAAAGTCAGGCTTTGCATCCAATTGCTTTTATCGAAAAAGAAACTATAATTTGCGCCTGCATTCATGGTATGGCGGGGAACAAATGGTACATAATTGCCGCTATAATCAATTTGCTCTTCTGATGATGTAGTACCTCCGTCATATTTTTTGAATGTGGAATGAGTATATCCATAACTTACATTCATATTCAGGTTTTTGTTGATGGATGCCAGAAAGCTGGCCTCTACTCCATAACTTTCGCTACTACCGGCATTGACCATCATTCGTCCCAAGCCACTATTGACAAATTTGGCGATTTGTTGGTCGTGGGTATCCATGTAGAATGCGGCAAGGTCGGTCTTCAGTTTGCCGTTGAACAAACTGAGATGTGATCCCACTTCGTAATTCCAGCTGTACTCGGGCTTGTAGACAGTTGTTTCTTGTACGTTCAATTCTTTTCCGTAGTTGGGCATGTGTTGCTTGATCATTCCTTCTATCATACCTGCCATAGATTCTGGTGCCTTGTCTAGTATGGCTTCAATCATTTTTTGTTGCATGTCACTTTGTATCAGTTCTGAAAACATCTGTACGTTATAACCTCCGGAACGATATCCTCTGGTTATGCTTACATACATATTGTTTGCAGGGCTGAAATCGTATTTAAAAGCTAGCTTGGGAAGTAGCTGTACATAGTCGTTTTTTTCTTTTCCTTCCAATAGCGGTGCGGCATTCAAATTCCTGAATGGAATATTAAGGGGAGGCATTGCCATTTTAAGAAAGAAATCGAAATCAATATTACTATCCGAGAAATAATTCATAGACATTTTTTCATATTCCAAGCGCAAACCTGCTGTTACTGAAAGGCCTTTCACAAACAGGTCGTTGAATGTAGATTGGTGGTACAGTGCGGTGCTGAATACCGGTGTGTCAAAACTTCCACTTACGCGGATACGGTTGTTCAAAACGTCCAGACTCATTTCAGGGGTACGGCGGGGATCGTCTAAATGAATTTTCTTGAAAGTATTGTTGATGTTTCCTTCGATCATATCGGTCACTCCGTCCTCCATGAAGTTTACCGGACCGGTGGTATGTAGCCATTGATAAAAACCACTAACCCCTGTAACCCATTGCCAGCGCTTGTTGTTTTTGCTTTTAAAAGTAATTTCTTCACTGATGGTATTCAGACGCTGCTTCTGCTCAATGGTATAAATGCTGACAGGCAGGAAATCCTGGTCCATAAACATACGGTCGTTTAAATTCTGGAATCCTGTAACAGCGCTTAAGATAAACTTTTGCGCCTGGTATTCAATATTCAAACCGGTATTGAACAGTCCACGGCGATAAGTACAATCCTGATCGTATGAAATCTTCCCTATGTAGTTTTTATATTTTTCATTCTCTTTGTCGTATCCGTCTATAGCTCCTGTATAGTAATAAGGGTATCCCCCTTCGTCATTATAATCATAGCCTATGGTGAAGTCTAGTTTTAAGTTTTCTGAAGGCAGCCAGATAGCATGTATTCGTCCGCCTCCCGCTTCCATATTATCTACTTTTTTCCCATTGAGCGAATTGCGGAAGAATCCGTCTGATCCCTCATAATAACCACCGGCGGAGAAAGCGAAACAGTCACTCCAACGGTGGTAGTGGGTTAATGAAGCACTGCGGTAGTTACTTTTTGTTCCATAACTCAGTTTTACGTCTGTTCCCTGATAGGAGAATGGAGAGCGGGTATGTACCTTGATTAGTCCCCCCATGGTATTGCGTCCGTACAAGGTTCCTTGTGGACCGCGAAGAATATCAATACGTTCTATATCATAAAAATTGAAATCAAATGCAGATTTGTCAATGTAAGGGATATTGTCCACATACAAACCTACCGCAGGAGTATTGATACGCGATCCGATTCCCCGGATGTAAATGGCTGAGGTGAGTCTTGAACCATAGTCGGGCATAAAGAAATTGGGTACCAGTGAACTCACGTTCTTTAAAGTGGTGATTTGGTTTGCTTGCATATCTTTTTGGGAGAGTAAAGATACGGCTGTAGGAAGTTCCCTTAATTTTCCGGTTTCTTTAGGTGAAGCGATAACTACCACCTCTTCTATATCAATGACTTTTGTAGTGTCCTTAGGCAGCGTGTTGATATCTTCAGCAAAAGTTGTTGCAGCCAGCAGGCAGGATGTAATGAATAAAATGTTTTTTCTCATATTTATTGTTTGGTTTTATTTGATACATCACGGATAACCAGAGTTGCTACAAGTTTCTACCAGGCGGAAAATTTATATATTCCACTCTGTATAATCCATGATGGAGAATGATTCCGGCTGCAAAGTAACGGTAAACCTGATATGTGTGCAATCCTAATAAATGAGGATTTTATATTCTGTCTGCTTCAATGTAGCCATTCATCACAGCATAAACGGTAAGACCGGAAACAGACTTGATGCCCAGTTTTTCAGTAATGTTCTTGCGGTGGGAGATAACGGTGGTCAGGCTGATATTAAGTTTGTCGGCTATCTCTTTGTTGATAAGTCCTTTGGTGATAAGTATCAATACTTCTATTTCCCGGACAGACAATTCATGTTCCGTTTTTTCTATGTGCATTGCTTTATCTGCTGCTTGTTTTCTTGCCTGATGTCCATATTGGCGCAATTGATGGATGTCTTTTATCAAAGAACCTTCATCTTGGTAGATATTCAGTTTGGGAACACCGGATAATTGAGGCTGGTTGTCACCTCCTGCTAATACAATTGTTTTTGGTTTACGAAGTAAAAAGAAGGAAGTATGTTCAAAATAGATTTGGGCAGAGATAAAATAATGGGCATACATGTCCGGTGTGTCATCCGTCAGCTCACCAAAGGAATGGAATACACGGATAGTAGCCATTGGAATGATATCTTCCAAAATGTTTTTTAACCCCAGGCAAGTGAGGGTATTTGGGTCTACTATGGCTATTTCGGGATGATGCATGATGTTTTCTTTGGTGCAAAGATACATATCTTTTATAAAAAACAGATTCATAAAGACAAAGAAATCTTCTTTTAGGCAACATCACCAATCATTTATTTGTAGGGGCGCATTTGAATGCGCCCGCATATGTGCTGTAAATCATTTTCGGATAGGTTCAATCTGTCATTACTCCTAAATAAGTGGCTGCTGCTTCAGCACATTTTTCTCCATCGATACCTGCTGAAACAATTCCTCCGGCGTAACCTGCTCCTTCTCCACAAGGAAATAACCCATTGACAGTGACATGTTGCAGTGTCTCATTATCTCGCAGGATCCGTACCGGAGCCGACGTGCGTGTTTCTACACCAATCATCACTGCTTCATTGGTCAGGAAGCCATGGCTGCTCTTTCCGAATTGTTGGAAACCTTTGCTCAAACGGTCGGTAATGAATGCAGGCATCCAAAAATGCAGGGGAGAGGAAACTAATCCCGGACTATACGAACTGTCGGGTAAATCATAGCTTAGTTTTTTGCGGGTGAAGTCCACCATTCGTTGTGAAGGTGCGGTTTGGCGCATATTGCCTTGCTGCCAGCAGGAGGCCTCCAATGCTTCTTGGAAATACATCATGGTTAATGGACAATGGTCGGTAGTCCATTGACCATGATTTTTATTAGTGGCTTTTAATTCTTCACTTTTCGTTTTTAATTCTTCTGTAAAAAGATTATTTTCCGCCAGATCTTCCGGCCTGATTTCTACCACCATGCCGGAGTTGCTCCATTTGGAGCCGCGGTTGCTGGGACTCATGCCGTTTACTACAATCTGATGCGGACCGCTTGCGGCAGGAACAACAAATCCTCCCGGACACATACAAAAACTATAGACACCACGTCCTTCTACTTGTGTCACAAAGCTATATTCAGCGGCAGGCAGATACTTTCCACGTCCGTTTTTATTATGATATTGTATTTGGTCAATCAGCATGGACGGGTGTTCCAAACGTACTCCTACTGCAATTCCTTTGGTTTCCATCTCTATACCATTGTCATACAACCACCGATACACATCCCGTGCGGAATGTCCGGTAGCCAGAATAACAGGTCCTTTGAAAGTCTTTCCGGTATTTGTTTCTATACCTGTGATTTTGTTTTTTTCTATAATAAGGGAATCCATTCGTGTTTCGAAATGCACTTCACCACCACATTCTATGATGGTATTCCGCATATTTTCAATCACACGCGGCAACTTGTCTGTACCGATGTGGGGATGGGCATCTGCCAGGATGGAGGTACTGGCGCCATGTTGGCAGAATACATTCAGAATTTTGTTCACATTCCCTCGCTTTTTGCTTCGGGTATAGAGTTTGCCGTCTGAGTAGGCTCCTGCTCCTCCTTCTCCGAAACTGTAGTTGCTTTCAGGGGCAACTTTGTGCTCACGGCTGATACGGGCGATATCTATTTTTCTATCGCGTACATTCTTACCTCGTTCCACTACGACAGGCCGGAGTCCTAACTCTATTAATCGCAAAGCAGCAAAAAGTCCGCCCGGTCCTGCTCCCACGACAATGACTTGTGGTTTCCCATCTACCTTATTATATATAGTACGGGTGAACTCCTCATCTTGTGGCATTTCATTAATATATAGGCGTATTTTCAAATTTACATAGATGGTGCGTTGACGTGCGTCTATGCTCCTTTTTAAGATGCGAAGGGCATGGATGGTACGTATATCCAATCCCTTGTCATGTCCGATGAACTGTTTCAGTGACTGTTCGTTGGCTGCTTGTTCAGGCAAGACTCTTATTTGAAATTCCTGTATCATGGTTCTTATTTGGATTGTTCGCCTTCCGGCATTAATTTTTTACGGTAATAAGAATTGGCGGTATATAGTGCGGCGGCAGGGTTGTGTCCTGTCACACGGTCTTTGGTCACTAAAGTTGTAGTATAGGCATTAGAGTACTTGTAGAATAAACTGTCATGTCCCACACATAGTCCGATAACCACGTTCAACTCTGTATATGCTTGGTTGAGAAGGCGTGCTTGTAGGATAGGGTTACACATTGCCGCACCGATTTTTTCACATTCTTTGGGGATTCCGATAGAGGATTTGGCTATTCCGGCTACTTTGCAGATTACTGAATATACCTCAAAGCCGTTAGCACGGAGGATGCGGGCAAAAATACGGGCTTCATTCACCAGTCCGATACAATAGGCAATTCCTAGTTTTTTATATCCCATCTTGCGTGCGAAAGTCATGATTTCTTCCACACGGGTTAATCGGCAGTAACCTTCATATTCCACTTCGGCACTGGCTGCCATTATCTTGTTGTTGTCGTTATATTGTTTCAACGCCCATTCCAAATCTTCTTGTTCCAAATGGGTAGTCAGACAAAATTCAGGGTAAGTGCGCTCTTTGAACTTGCAGTTCTGTGTGCCGCAGTCTATGCAGGTCGGGGGGTATGATTGTTCTTTTGTCATTTTATATCATTATTCAAATTAAGTTTTCTCTTATTTATCTCATCCAAACAAAGCTCGGAACGCTTCTTCTACCTTCCTTACCGGAATGATTTCTATCTTTAATTTTGATGTATCCATTCCTTGCAAATTATGTTTCGGTATAAGAATTTGTTTGAAACCTAATTTCTCTGCTTCTCCGATGCGTTGCTCAATACGGTTTACAGGTCGGATCTCACCACTCAGTCCTACTTCACCCGCCATGCAGGTGTCACGTTCTATTTCCGTATCCATATTGCTGGATAGAATGGCACTGATGACAGACAGGTCGATGGCCGGATCATTCACTTTCAATCCACCTGCGATATTCAAAAAGACATCTTTTTGTGCCAGTTTGAATCCTACCCGTTTTTCAAGTACTGCCAGAAGCATGTTCATACGTCGTAAATCAAATCCGGTGGCAGAACGTTGCGGATTCCCATATACTGCCGAACTGACTAAAGCCTGTGTTTCAATCAAGAAAGGGCGGACTCCTTCTATGGCAGAGGCGATAGCAACCCCGCTCATCCCGTCATGGTCTTGGCTAAGCAACAGTTCGGACGGGTTGCTCACTTGGCGCAAACCGTTTTGGCGCATTTCATAAATGCCCAGTTCGGCGGTGCTTCCGAAACGGTTCTTGATGCTGCGGAGAATGCGGTACATATAATGTTGGTCACCTTCAAATTGCAATACGGTGTCTACAATATGTTCCAGTACCTTGGGGCCGGCAATGCTTCCTTCTTTATTGATATGGCCGATCAGAATGACCGGCGTATTTGTTTCTTTGGCAAATTTTAAAATAGAAGCGGAACATTCACGTACCTGTACCAAACTGCCGGGAGAAGAGTCTATCGTTTCGGTTGAGATGGTTTGAATAGAGTCGATGATCACTAAATCGGGTCGTGTATTCTTGATATGGACGTAAATCTGCTCCAACGAAGTTTCACAGACTATCAGGCAGTCGGAAGAATTATGCGGGATACGGTCTGCACGCAGTTTTAATTGCCGGGCACTCTCTTCTCCCGATATATACAATACTTTTTTGTCAGGCAGATGAAGTACGGTTTGCAGCACCAAAGTGGATTTGCCTATCCCCGGTTCACCGCCCAGTAGAACGAGTGATCCCGGTACTAAACCGCCTCCCAATACCCGGTTCAGTTCTTCGTCGTGCATATCAATTCGAGGTTCGTCCCCTCCGGTAATGTCATTCAGTGTGACAGGCTTGCTTTTTACGGATTCCAGGCCGGATACCGGTCTTTTGTTTGCAGGTTCCTTGCGTATAATTTCTTCTACGTATGTGTTCCATGCACCGCAAGACGGACATTTCCCTACCCATTTGGGTGAATCCTGCCCACAGTTGGTGCATACATATACAGTCTTTTCCTTTGCCATATTCTTACGGGATAATTAAAACAGCGCAACTTGAGGCTGAATTTGTACAAAGGTAAGGAAATAGTTCTGCATATCAACATGGGCAGGATAAAAAAGTTTTGTCTTATTTCTGCTTTAATAAAAACCATTCTTATATTTTATCGCAAAAAAATGGGAAATTGTGATAGATTGTAGGAAATTGTTTTTATATTTGCATCGTTCAAATAAAAAACAGAAGAAGAACAATAATAAAATGACGATATACTATCTCCATACAACCACCACATTAGGGATGGGGCACATGACAACTACAATGTCCACATCCACAACAATGACCCCTCGGGGTTAAGGATAGTATATGTGTTTCTACGTGATACACGCTTACGGACGTAAGCAAAACAAGCTTTTAATTTTATTTTTTTAGTGTAAACAGATACAGTTTCTTTTCGTTGTCATGCTGGGTGAAACGAAAGTAGATTCTTTACCGGACTTGAAATGGCTCGGAGGACAGAATGGCAAAAGAAGCTGGAATAAAAATAGATAATTGCATGAAAGTTATGAAATTCGGCGGGACATCCGTAGGTTCCGTGAACAGCATTTTAAGCGTCAAACAGATAGTAGAGGCAGTTGAAGAGCCCGTAATTGTAGTTGTGTCGGCATTGGGCGGTATAACTGACAAGTTAATCAATACTTCGCAGATGGCTGCCAATGGGGATTCCGCATACGAGAAAGAATACCGTGAAATTGTGAATCGTCACATTGAAATGGTATATACCGTAATTCCGGCAGGTAATGAGCGTACTGTTTTATTGGATAAGGTCAATGAATTGTTGAGTGAACTGAAGGATATTTTTCAGGGAATTTATCTGATAAAGGACTTGTCGTCTAAAACGTCGGCTACTATTGTAAGTTATGGTGAGCGCTTGTCGTCTATTATTGTAGCTTCGTTGATAAAGGGGGCTGTATGGTATGACTCCCGCAACTTCATTAAGACTGAAAAAAAACATGCCAAACATATTCTGGATTCCGAACTGACCACTCGCTTGGTTAAAGAAACTTTCCAGAAATTACCGGAAGTGGCATTGGTTCCCGGATTTATCTCTACTGATAAGAACAGTGGTGAAGTGACCAATTTGGGACGTGGCGGTTCAGATTATACCGCTTCTGTCATAGCTGCGGCACTGAATGCGGATAGCTTGGAAATATGGACGGATGTGGATGGTTTCATGACGGCAGACCCGCGTGTAATCAGTACGGCCTATACCATTAATGAGTTGAGCTATGTGGAAGCGATGGAGCTTTGTAACTTTGGAGCGAAGGTGGTTTATCCGCCGACTATTTATCCGGTATGTCATAAGAATATTCCTATTCTGATTAAGAATACATTCAATCCTCAAGGCGAGGGAACTATCATAAAGCAGGAAGTGAATTCCGGTTCTAAAGCCATTAAAGGTATCTCATCCATCAATGATACGAGTTTGATTACGGTTACCGGTCTGGGAATGGTGGGAGTGATCGGAGTGAATTTCCGGATTTTTAAAGCATTGGCACAAAACGGCATCAGCGTGTTTATGGTATCGCAGGCATCTTCCGAGAACAGTACTTCTATCGGTGTGCGTAATCAAGATGCGGCGCTGGCTTGTGAAGTGCTGAATGAGGAATTCTCCAAAGAAATAGAAATGGGGGAAATCAGTCCGGTTGTTGCCGAAATGAATTTGGCTACCATTGCCATTGTCGGTGAGAACATGAAACATACACCGGGCATCGCCGGTAAGCTGTTCGGGACTTTAGGCCGTAACGGCATTAGTGTGATTGCTTGTGCGCAAGGTGCTTCGGAAACCAATATCTCTTTCGTGGTAGAATCCAAGTCACTGCGCAAATCATTGAATGTGATTCATGATTCGTTCTTCCTGTCCGAATATCAGGTGCTGAACCTTTTTATCTGCGGTACAGGTACGGTAGGAGGCAGTTTGATAGAGCAAATCCGTTGTCAGCAACAAAAGTTGATGCAGGAACGCGGTTTGAAGCTGAAAGTGGTAGGTATAGCCGATGGACATCATGCGTTGTTTACCCGTGCAGGCGTAGACTTGTCACATTATTTGAAAATAGAGGCGGTATTGAGCGGTACGCTGAATTACATCTTTAACAAAATCAGCGCGGACATTCCTTTCAGCAAGACCATCAAAATGGCACAGGAAGAGCGCTACTCGGAACCCGATCCGCGTATTGACCTGAGTGGCAAGGATGTGATTCGTAAACTGGTTATTCTGGCTCGTGAAGCCGGATATAAATTGGAACAGGAAGATGTGGAAAAACATCTTTTTGTACCGAATGATTTCTTTGAAGGCCCGTTGGAGGAGTTCTGGAAGAAAGTACCTTCCCTGGATGCGGATTTTGAATCACGCCGTCAAAAGCTGGAGGATGAAAACAAACGCTGGCGTTTTGTAGCCAAACTGGAAGATGGGAAAGGCAGTGTGTCTTTGCAGGAAGTGGACAGCAAACATCCATTCTATGGTCTGGAAGGCAGCAACAACATTATTCTGCTTACAACCGAGCGATATAAAGAGTATCCGATGATGATACAAGGATATGGGGCCGGTGCCAGTGTGACTGCCGCCGGAGTATTTGCCGATATCATGAGCATCGCTAATATTTAGGCTTATGAAACATATTATTATTTTAGGCGACGGTATGGCCGACTGGCCTGCCGAATCACTGGGAAACAAAACATTGCTGCAATACTCCAGTACACCTTATATGGATAAGTTGGCCGCTATGGGACGTACCGGGAGGTTGGTTACAGTTGCTCCCGGATTTCATCCGGGTAGTGAAGTGGCGAATATGTCTGTTATGGGCTATAATTTACCGAAGGTGTACGAAGGCCGTGGGCCGTTGGAAGCAGCAAGCATCGGGGTGGAGTTGCAACCGGGCGATATGGCTATGCGTTGTAACATTATCTGCATCGAAGATGAGAAGATAAAAAATCACTCCGCCGGACATATCACTACCGAAGAAGCTGATGTGCTGGTTAGATATTTGGAAGAAAAATTGGGTTCTGACCGGATTCATTTCTATACCGGTGTACAATATCGCCATTTGTTGGTGATAAAAGGGGGAAATAAACAATTGGACTGCACCCCGCCCCATGATGTGCCTTTGCAGCCTTTCCGTCCGCTCATGGTGAAGGCGGAAGTACCGGAGGCGCAGGAAACAGCCGGATTGATAAATAATCTTATCCTGGCTTCCCAGGAATTGTTGGCAGATCATCCGGTTAATCAAAAACGTATAGCCGAAGGCAAAGATCCTGCTAATAGTATCTGGCCTTGGAGTCCGGGGTATCGCCCGCAGATGGAACCTCTCTCCGGGAAGTATCCGGCCATAAAGAAAGGGGCTGTTATTTCAGCGGTGGACTTAATCAATGGCATAGGACATTATGCAGGATTACGCCGTATTGCTGTAGAGGGGGCTACCGGTTTATATAATACGAATTATGAGAATAAGGTAGCTGCGGCATTGGAAGCATTGAAGACGGACGACTTTGTGTATCTGCATATTGAGGCCAGTGATGAGGCCGGTCACGAAGGAGATTTTAAGTTGAAGCAGTTTACTATTGAAAATCTGGACAAACGTGTTGTAGGACCTGTTTATGAAGCAGTGAAGGATTGGGATGAGCCTGTGGCTATCGCCGTGCTTCCGGATCATCCTACGCCTTGCGAACTCCGTACCCATACAGCCGAACCTGTGCCTTTCCTTATCTATTATCCCGGTATAGAACCGGACTGTGTGCAGACCTTTGATGAAGTGGCATGTGTGGAAGGCAGTTATGGAATATTGAAAGAAGATGAGTTTATGAATGAATTTATGAAAAAATAATGTGGCAGTTTGCTAATTTGCCCCAATGGCAACCCTCCATGCAAAGCCCTTGGCACATTAGCACATTGACGCATTGAAAAATTGTTTACTATGAAATATTACAGTACGAATCACCAGGCTTCCGATGCTTCTCTGGAAGAAGCTGTAGTGAAGGGGCTGGCTTCTGACAAAGGTTTGTATATGCCCGAGGCCATCAAGCCATTGCCGCAAGAGTTTTATGATCAGATTGAGAATCTGTCGTTTCAGGAAATTGCTTATCGCGTGGCCGATGCTTTCTTCGGTGAGGATGTTCCTGCTGAAACACTGAAGCAGATCGTTTATGATACATTGAGTTTTGATGTTCCTGCCGTAAAGGTAAAGGATAATATTTACTCTTTGGAACTGTTTCATGGTCCTACATTGGCATTTAAAGATGTAGGTGGACGTTTCATGGCCCGTTTGTTGGGCTACTTCATTAAAAAAGAAGGGCAAAAGCAGGTGAATGTACTGGTTGCGACTTCGGGGGATACCGGTAGTGCTGTAGCCAATGGCTTCCTCGGAGTGGAAGGTATTCATGTGTATGTGCTTTATCCGAAAGGAAAAGTCAGTGAAATTCAGGAAAAGCAGTTCACTACTCTGGGGCGGAATATCACAGCGTTAGAAGTGGACGGTACTTTTGATGACTGTCAGGCATTGGTTAAGAATGCGTTTATGGATGCTGATTTGAATGCGCACATGAAGTTGACTTCTGCCAACTCCATCAATGTGGCTCGTTTCCTGCCACAGGCATTTTATTACTTCTATGCCTACGCACAGTTAAAGAAAGAAGGAAAAGCGGATCATCTGGTAGTGTGCGTACCTAGCGGAAACTTTGGTAATATCACCGCCGGACTATTTGGTAAACGCATGGGCTTGCCTGTCAAGCGTTTTATTGCAGCCAATAACCGGAATGATATTTTCTACCAATACTTACAGACCGGAAAATACAATCCTCGTCCTTCCATAGCTACTATTGCCAATGCAATGGATGTGGGAGATCCAAGTAATTTTGCCCGTGTACTGGCATTGTACGGTAACAGTCATGCTGCCATAACAGCGGATATCTCTGGTGCGACTTATGCGGATGAACAGATTCGTGAAACGGTGGGTGAGGTATATCGGGAAACCGGTTACTTGCTCGATCCGCATGGAGCCTGCGGTTATCGTGCTTTATCCGAAGGATTGTCCCCCAGCGAAACGGGTATTTTCCTGGAAACGGCACATCCGGCTAAATTCCTGGAAACTGTGGAAGGCATCATTGGCGACAAAGTGGAGATTCCCGCCAAACTGCAAGCGTTTATGAAAGGAACCAAACAAAGTGTTCCGATGGAAAAAGACTTTGAAAGTTTCAAAGGCTATTTGATGAAAGAATAGCTTTTAGAAATAGATATCTGATAAGAAAAGAGAGGGGCAAAAGTCCAAAGTAACTATCCAATGGTTCACCGTAGGGGCGGATTGAATAGTTACTTTGGGCTTGTTTACATAAAGAACAAAAAAGTTCCGTCACAGTCTTCACTTGGGTGAAGCAACAAATGCAGATGGGCAAAAATAAGCCTTATGACGCTCTCCTGCAAGGAAGTAACCGCAACTATGGCACAGGAATTAGAACAACCGATATACGTCAAGCCGAATTTGATAGCGGAGAATGGAAAACCGTTTCAGGGGAATTTAGAATATTTTTTCACATTATATTGTTGATTTACAGAGAGATACTGCGCGTGGTCCGGAATGGTTGATGCGTGTCTTTATTTTATTTCTTCCAGCAACTTCCCGAACGAAGTGAATGTCCGTTGTTTCCCGCCCCAGGTGAGGTACAAGGTATCGGGAGCGATGACTTGTAGATGGGGCAGACCGGCAGGAACGTTTTGGGTTTGCAGACAAGTATATCCGTGACGGTTCAGTGCGTTGATAGTCCAGTGCAATAAGGTTTCGTCTGTCGCTTCCACCGTTATTTCCTGCTTTCCATTCACGGTTGGATAGTAGATGCCATGATCATAATCGAACCGGATATTACTGTGTGAGAACAGCGTGTCCATCCGATGGTTCAGAATCATATCTTCCGTCACTCCGCATTGCAGTCCTGTTTCTTTGGACAGCAGCCAAAGCTTGTCCGACAGTACCAGGGCTTGTTCTATGTCATGGGTGGATAGCAGGATGGCCTTAAGTTCGGCGGTGTAGCTTTCGGCTTTGTGGGCAATGCCTACGGCATCCAATGCCTCTTTGATAATGAGATGGTCTTTGGGATGGAGCCGTCCGAAGAAACCTGTATGCGGCTGGCGTCCCAAAGCTACCAGTTCATACACGGTCAGCCCTCCGGCTTGTGTCTTGTCTGTCAGGACCACGCCGATGGTGCGCGAACGTTCCTTTTCCGAATACTGCTGCAAAGGCTTGCCCAGCAATTGCAAATCTCCTGCCAGTGAAGGTTGCGAAGCGGACAGGGTGCGGAGCAAAGTCGATTTTCCGGCCCCGTTTGCTCCAAGCAGACTGGTCAGTTCTCCCGGATAGAGTCCGAAAGAAAGGTGTTCGTGCACTTTCTTTTCTCCTTTGTGGGTACGATAACCTATGCACAGGTCTGTGGCGGTGATGACAGCTTGCTTTTCCATCAGTTGAAGTACTGGATTTTACGTTGGTTCACAATGACATAAATAATAATGGGCGCACCGATGACCGGAGTGACGGCATTCAGTGGAATGATACCTGCCTCGCCCGGCAGAATGCAGATGAAGTTGCAGAGCAGGGCAATGGCTCCTCCCGTCAGCATGGTGACAGGTAGCAGAGAGTTATGGTTGGAGGTTCCCAGCATGAGGCGGGCAATGTGCGGCACAGCCAGTCCGATAAAGGAAATCGGGCCGCAGAAAGCGGTAGTCGTCGCTGTCAGTAATCCGGTGGCGACAAGCAGCAGGTTACGTGTACGGCGGATGTTGATTCCCAGGTTTTCGGCATAGCGTGTTCCCAGCAGCAGGGCATTCAGAGGCTTTATCAGCAGTATGGTAATCAGCAGTCCCGCCATTGTGACCAAGGAGAAAAAGGGAAGCTGCTGCAAAGATACTCCTCCAAAGTTTCCCATTCCCCAAATCATGTAGGAATGCACCCCTTCTGCCGTGGAGAAAAAGTTGAGCAGGGAGATGGCAGATGAAGTGATATACCCTATCATGATACCTATAATGAGCAGCATGATGCTGTTTTTTATCAAAGTGGAGAAGAACAGGATGATTCCCATCACCAGCATGGAGCCTATGAATGCTCCGATAATGACGGACAGGAATCCGGATAAAGTGAATACTCCGGCAGTAATCGTACCTGCGCCTGCCAGCATGACCAAGGCAACTCCCAAACTGGCTCCCGAACTGATTCCCAGTATGGAAGGGTCGGCCAAAGGGTTATTGAATGTGGTTTGCAACATCAGTCCCGATGCTGCGAGTGCCATTCCGCAAAGGAGGGCGGTAATGGCTTGCGGCAGACGGGATTCCCAGACTATGAAACTCCAACTCGCCTTTTCTACTTCATTGCCTGTAAGGATATGCCACACCGCATCGGCAGGGATGTTTACCGAACCGAACAACAGGTTGGCTCCTGTCAATGCAAGGATGAGAAGGAGCAGTATGATACCGTATTTTGTTCCTTTGTTATTCATTGATACTGTTTGGGGGTACGCCCACTGTAGGGAGTGTGTCAAAACTAACCCGGCCTATCCTATCGTCAGCTGTAGGGGCAGCATTATCCACGTTTTGACATAACCCTACGGTGATTTACTCCGCTAATTTAGTGAAATATTTTAATTCATACCCTTCTAAAAGCGTAGGATGGAATATTTTTATCAAATCTTTCAGTAATCGGTCGGGATGGAAAGGGGAATCTTCGTAAAAGTCTACCTTCCCTGTGTTGCATCCATAAATGTTGCGTTCCTTGAATGCACGGAAACCGGTGTATGGAGCATAGTCCTGCTCCAATTCCTTATAAGTCTTGTCAATGGCCTGATTATATTTGATGAGCCAGAAATCTGCATTCTGACCTTTGTCAAACACGGTTTCGAAGGCTAGGGGAACAGAACCGCTATGCTCGTCATCGGCAAACACATAATTGGCTCCGGCATCCGCATAGATGCGTGCAGAGGTGCTTTTACCTCCCGGAACATACCAAGCCGAACCGTTTTTCAGTTCGCTGATAACGCTCGGTGCAGATGAAAGGGGAGCAACCAATGCTTTCAGCTCATTATAGTTTTTTTCCACCTCGGCAAACAAACTGTCCGCTTTTTGTGCCTCACCGAACAGAAGGCCGTAGAAGCGCATCCATTCGGCACGTCCCAATGCCGAAGTTTCCATGTAGTCTGCACATTCGATAATGGGGATGTTGAGTTTTTCCACCCGTCCGTATCCGCCACTGTTCTCGAAAGGGGAGAGCATAATGGCATCGGGGTGCAGGTCGATTATCTTTTCTATATCCGGGTTCATTCCATTCCCTACATCGGCGATGCTTCCTGTGCGGCAGCCATCCTGCACTTCTTGCAGTTTGATATACTTCAAATCGCAGACTCCTCCAATACTTTTCAAAGCACCAATCTGGTTGAGCAATCCGCAATGTACGGATGAGTAAACAACGGCCTTGCTCAATGGCGTGCGGACAAGTGTCCCTTCCGGCAAGTCGGCAGGCAGGGACTTTTCTTTGTCAACCAAGAC
>QWCV01000398.1_pt1 | contig 51507 bp, 50 predicted proteins | sample 1972621 | NCBI WGS metagenome assembly QWCV01 (sample SAMN09866699, study PRJNA288562) | Human gut metagenome isolate pre2_stool, whole genome shotgun sequencing... | isolation source: gut | host: Homo sapiens | place: USA: California | reverse complement strand
CCTGCTAATACGAGCAGAGTTGCAGGCTGTCCGATGAGAGCCATAACAACGGTACTAAGAGCGATAAATCCAACGATGAACCATTTTTCATTGTTGGCAATTGTCTTGCTGAAAGTTTTCAGGAAAGATACAGATGTGTAGGCGCATCCGATGATAGATGTAACAGCCGCACACAAAAGTACCAGTCCGAAGAAACGGTATCCGATCTGACCTGCACCCTGTAAAAATGCGTCGGCAGCCGGGTTGCTTGCATCAAGAGTTGTAGCCGGGGAAGTTGCAGTCTCAACAACAACGCCTAAGATTGCAAGGAACAGTAAGATACGGACGATCGTTGCAATTCCGATTCCCATAACAGAACTCTTGTTGATCTCTTTTAAATTCTCTTCTTTTGTAATACCGGCATCGATCAGACGATGTGCACCGGCAAATGTGATGTATCCGCCAACAGTTCCGCCAAGAAGTGTCAGAATTGCAGGGAAGATACTGTCCATAGGAGCAGTTGGTACAAATGTTTCCTTGACAGCCATTCCTACTGGTGGTTTTACAATCAGGATGACAACAAAAATAACGACAATCATGATACCACCAAGAATTTTTGTCAGTGTGTCCATTGCATCTAATGCATTTTTGTAAAGGAATACACAGATCGCGATTGCTCCTGCGAGGAAGCAGCCATATGTAGTCGGGATGCCAAGCAAGGTGTTGAATCCGAGGGCACCGCCGCCAACGTTACCAATGTTGAATACAAGTCCGCCGGCTACAACGAGGAATGCAATCACATATCCAAGACCTGGCAGAACTTTGTTAGCAACGTCCTGACCACGCATACCGGATACGCATAAGACTCTCCATACATTAAGCTGAACGATTGCTGCTAAAATAACTGATATTAAGATTACGAAGCCAAAGCTTCCTTTGAGGTTTCCTGTGAACTGTCCGGTCTGTGTAAGAAATCCAGGACCAATTGCAGAGGTTGCCATAAGAAACGCTGCACCAATGAGAGCACTGGCACTTTTTTTGTTTGTGTTTTTCTCCATAACTACTCTTCCTTTCGATAAATTCTAATTTTTTGATACCATACGAATTGCTGCGTGCTGTACACTCTCGCAATTCTATCAGATATTCGCATATCGCGCAGCTTACGCCACGCTTCTAGGCTCATATCTGGGCATGTCATGAAATCTAACTTTCATTTTTGTGCAAGCACAAAATGAAAATAGATTTATGACACTGGTATCTATATAGTATACAATTATACAGAAACTCGGGGGAATACGCAAATAAAAAACAGAAAGTTTAGAAAAACTTTCTGTTTTTAACTACATTTTAACGGACTTCGATGCCATTTACCTCAAGATGATCGTCAATCGCGATGACAAGACAGCGTCTTCCATCGATTTCACGGGTCTCTACGAGGTCGGATCTTTCCGGATTAACTTTTACTACAATATCAGGTGTCTCAATCTGGAAAGTTTTGACACTGGCAATGTTGGAAGCAAGGAGAGTATTTTTCTCACCGACAGCTTCCTCAAAATTCTTATCGAAATGTTCCATTTTTTCTTCCGGGACTCCACTTCGCTCTAACAGGTGTTTCACGTCTGGGCGGGACAGCTCCAGTGGGTCAGGAGATTCCTTAGCTTCTTCCATAAGTTCATTCAGATTGTCGTGGATATTGCGGACGGTGTCATAGTCACAATCCTCACCGAGTGTATCACTGACAAGAGACTGAAACGTTGTCTTTTGATCCTTTGCAGTAAGCGGTGTAATATTGCCAAGTACATTTGCAATAAAGTCAGGCTGGAGATCTTCTGGTTTCTTGGAGTAGTACAGGACGTGATGAACGTCACTTGCACGATCCTGGAAAGCCGGGAAGAGAAAACCGGTCGCAGGCATCTCCACGAACCAGTCACGGATACGGTCTTCAATATTGTTCTTTTCGGCGTTATATGTAAGTCCGGCTTTCGTCAATTTTACCGGGCAGACACTGCACATGATATGTTCATATACGGTATCGGAAGCGTCAAACATTTCCATATTATCGGAAGATTTCCCTGGCACGTCGTATGCAGCATGAATCAATATAATATAGTAGTTTTCCGCAAATTCGTAGTTCTCAATAACCTTGTCGTAGAATTCTTCCAAAAGCAGGTCATCAGTAAGCTTCGTATCACGTAGCCTTAAAAGGAGCTCCTGCGCGCCGCCTTCCAGCTCCTGGTCCAGCGGGAATTCCATAGTCATCAGGTTCTTGCCAACAGTTCCGGATAATGTATGCCTGAAAATGTCAAAATACTTGAAAGCTTCTTCCTCCGGCATGGAAAGAAAAGCTTTTTTCATCTCCATTTTTTTCTCTTTTTCATGATCCACATAACAGCCGCAGATACGGGTAATTGTGCAGTTTTCCGGGGTAAACTGCTTGCGGATCTCCAAAACTTCTTTTTTATTCATAAATCAGATACACTCCCTTACGATATAGTTACCATAAAAGATAGTATAGAGAGTTTTCGGGGGAAAATCAATGGGTTTTAGAAGAGGAGAAAAGTCGGATTTAAGAAAAATGTTCTTGACAAAGCTTTTTTTGTTATGTATACTTTGAAAGTCAAAATAATTGAAACTCAAATAAATTGAAGTTCAAAGAAAAACTTCAGAAAGGAAAGATATGAGTGCAAGATTTTGTGGAACAGGCTCCTGTGTCCCGGATTATGTTATGGATAATGATGGGGTTGCGGAGCTTGTAGAGACAAGTGATTCATGGATCAGAGAACGGACCGGAATTGCGAGACGCCATATTGCAGTGAAAGAGACGACCGTGTCCATGGCGAATGAAGCTGCAAAACGAGCTCTTGATAATGCAGGAGTTTTACCAGAAGAACTGGATCTGATTCTGATGTCCACGATTTCTTCGGATGTCATTATTCCATGTGGCGCATGCGAAGTGCAAAAGGCCATTGGTGCAGACAAAGCAGTCTGTTTTGATTTAAATGGAGCATGTACCGGGTTTGTACTGGCATACAATACAGCATTGGCATACATAGAAAGTGGGATTTATCAGACAGTTCTGATCGTAGGAAGTGAATCGCTGTCCAGGCTGACGAACTGGAAGGACCGTGGGACGTGTATTCTTTTCGGAGATGGCGCCGGTGCAGCAGTAATAAGAAAAGATGAAAGAGCCAGTTATATTCCGGCGGCACATTCTGACGGGACTCGAGGAGAGGCGCTTTTGTGTCACAGTAAGCGAGAGGAGAATGGACTTCCTCTTCAGAAAAATGATGAAATTGGCGGGAAACATTTGAACAGTGAAGACTATCTCATGCAGATGGACGGTCAGGGAGTGTTCCGGTTTGCGATTAAGCAGGTACCGGAAGTCATTCAGGAAGTGCTGGAAAAAAATGAAGTAAAACCAGAAGAAATCGATTGGTACATTTTACATCAGGCGAACCGGAGAATTCTGGAAGCTGTAGCAAAACGCATGGGCGAACCGGTCGAAAAATTCCCAATGAACATGGAAGAGTATGGAAATACATCTTCCGCAAGTATTCCGATTCTGTTAGATGAAATGAACAGAGACGGAAGATTAAAACGAGGACAGAAAATCGTGCTGGCAGGATTCGGGGCAGGCCTGACCTGGGGCGCAACAATTATTGAATGGTAAAAGGAGAAAAAATTATGTTAGAGCAGATTAGAGAGATTATCGCAGAGAATTTAGCAATTGATGTGGAGAAGGTTACAGAGAGCGCAGATTTCAAAGAGGATTTAGACGCAGATTCCTTAGACCTCTTCGAGATGGTAACAGCATTAGAAGATGAATATGAGATCGAAATCCCGGAAGAAGACCTTCCGACACTCAAAACAGTCGGCGACGTAGTGAAATACGTGGAAGCACATAAAGAATAAAGATATAGCCTCCGGCAGGATTGCAGAGGTGTGCAGTAGAAGTATGTCATGCAATTGCATGACGCGCACCTCGCAGCAAGAAAGGAAACAAATTATGCAGACAGAAATAACAAGACTTCTCGGAATAAAATACCCGATCATTCAAGGCGGTATGGCATGGGTAGCTGAGCATCATCTGGCAGCGGCTGTTTCAGAAGCAGGTGGTCTTGGACTTATTGGTGCTGCCAGTGCTCCGGCAGAGTGGGTGCGCGAGCAGATACGCTCAGCACGCAAGCTGACGGACAAACCATTTGGTGTGAATATTATGCTTATGAGCCCTTATGCGGCTGATGTTGCGAAAGTAATTGTGGAAGAAGGTGTCCAGGTCGTGACGACTGGAGCCGGAAGTCCGGGAAAATATATGGAAATGTGGAAGGAAGCAGGAGTGAAAGTAATTCCTGTTGTTGCTTCTGTGGCTCTTGCGAAACGTATGGAGCGGGCAGGAGCAGATGCAATTGTTGCAGAAGGCTGCGAGTCTGGCGGACATGTCGGCGAGAGCACGACTATGACACTTGTACCACAGGTCGTTGATGCAGTCGATATTCCGGTTATTGCCGCAGGTGGAATCGGAGACGGAAGAGGAATTGCAGCAGCATTTATGCTGGGAGCAAAGGCTGTACAGATGGGAACTGCATTTGTTGTCACAGAAGAGGCACAGGTGCACCAGAATTACAAGGATAAGATTTTAAAGGCAAGTGACATTGATACAAGAGTTACAGGACGTACAACAGGACACCCGGTACGGGCACTTCGCAATGAGATGACAAAGAAATACTTGAAGATGGAACAGGAAGGTGCTCCATTTGAAGAACTGGAACTTATGACTCTTGGAGGTCTTAGAAAAGCTGTCGTAGACGGTGATGTGAAAACTGGAAGTGTCATGTCAGGCCAGATCGCGGGACTGGTAAATGAGCAGATGAGCTGTCAGGCATTGATCCAAAAACTGGTCAGAGAAACAGACGCTTTGATAGGCACTCTGAATCTGTATGAAACCGAAGTGTAGTAATTGGAGGATAAGAAATATATGAGTAAGATTGCATTTATCTACCCGGGACAAGGGGCGCAGAAATGTGGCATGGGTGCAGATTTTTACGAAAACAGCGCCAGTGTCAGAAAGCTCTTTGATGAAGCAGGCGAACGGCTGGGACTGGATATGAAAGCACTGTGTTTTGAGGAAAATGATCTTTTAGACCAGACAGAATATACACAGGCGGCCATGGTAACGACATGTCTTGCCATGACGGAAGTTCTGATGGAACGTGGAGTAAAACCAGATATCACAGCGGGACTAAGCCTTGGCGAATACGCAGCCATCTCTGTGGCCGGCGGACTGGAGCCGATCGATGCGATCCGCCTTGTGAGAAAACGTGGAATTTTGATGCAGCATACAGTTCCGGCAGGAGAAGGTGCTATGTGCGCGATTCTTGGATTAGATGCAGAGAAAATCGAAGCAGTGACAGCAGAGATAGAAGGTGTGTCTGTAGCGAACTATAACTGTCCGGGTCAGATTGTTATTACAGGAAAAACAAAAGCAGTAGAAAAAGCGGCAGAACATTTGAAAGAGGCAGGTGCAAAACGTACCGTAATGTTAAATGTTAGTGGTCCGTTTCATTCTACGCTCTTGCTCCCGGCGGCAAAGGAACTGGAAATGGAGCTTGATAAGACAGAATTTCATGAGCTTATGATCCCTTATATTACAAATGTGACGGCAGAAGCAGTTACGGATGTTCGTAAGAGTCCGGGATTACTTGTGACACAGCTTACATCGTCCGTTCGCTGGCAACAGAGCATGGAGAAAATGATCGCAGACGGAGTTGATACATTTATCGAAATCGGGCCGGGCAAGACTTTGGCAGGATTTATGAAAAAGATTGACCGAAGCGTCAAGGTCTGCAATGTAGCAACATGGGAAGATCTGGAAAAGAACATATAGAAACAAGGCGAAAATGACAGGAGTTATAAATAAAATGGAAAAAAAGGTAGCAGTTGTGACAGGAGCTTCCCGTGGAATTGGTGCGGCAATCGCAAGAGAGCTGGCAAAAGCGGGCATGTATGTTGTGATCAATTACTGTGGCAGCGAGGAAAAAGCACAGGAATTAAAGACAGAAATTGAGCAAAATGGAGGAGAAGCTTCTATATATAAATGTGATGTTTCTGACAACGTGGCATGTAAAGAATTTATTGGAAATGTGATCGCAGAATACGGACATCTGGATGTGCTGGTGAATAATGCAGGTATTACAAGAGATGGTCTGTTGATGCGGATGTCAGAAGAAGATTTTGACGCTGTGTTAGATACGAATCTAAAAGGCGCATTTCATACGATCCAGGCAGTATCCAGACAGATGTTAAAGCAAAGAAGCGGGCGCATCGTGAATATTTCATCTGTAGTTGGTGTGTCTGGAAATGCAGGACAGGCCAATTATGCAGCTTCTAAGGCCGGAATCATCGGACTTACAAAAGCTGTGGCAAAAGAGCTTGGCTCCAGAGGAATTACTGTGAATGCAGTAGCTCCTGGATTTATCGATACAGATATGACGCAGAGCCTGCCGGAAAAGGTTGTAGAGGCTACGCTTGCCCAGATTCCTCTTGGAAAATTTGGAGAGCCTGAGCAGGTGGCAAAAGCAGTTGCATTTCTCGCATCGGAAGATGCTTCTTATATTACCGGACAAGTGCTGCATGTAGACGGCGGCATGGTAATGTAGAAAGTGATGCAGGGGAAGGAGTACAAAAAAGATGGCAAATAATAAAGTCTTAAAAAGAAGAGTGGTCGTGACCGGACTTGGTGCAATTACTCCAATTGGAAATAGTGTAGCTGAATTTTGGGACGGAATCCGCAAAGGTAAGGTTGGAATAGGTGAGATCACAAAGTTCGACACTACAGATTATAAAGTAAAACTGGCAGCAGAAGTCAAAAACTTTGTGCCGGGAGATCATATGGATAAAAAAGCAGCCAGACGTATGGAAGCATTTTCTCAATATGCGGTTGCAGCAGCCAGAGAAGCTTATGAAGATTCTGGACTGGAGATTGAAAAAGAAGACCCATTTCGCGCTGGCGTGATGATTGGTTCCGGAATTGGAAGTCTTCAGGTAGCAGAGCAGAGCTATGAAAAAATTCTGACCAAGGGACCGGCAAGAGTGAATCCGCTTATGGTGCCTTTGATGATTTCCAATATGGCAGCGGGAAATGTGTCAATTCAGTTAGGATTCCGTGGAAAATGCAGCAATGTCGTAACTGCCTGCGCCACAGGAACGAACTGTATTGGTGATGCATTCCGTACAATCCAGTATGGTGACGCAGATATGATGCTTGCAGGAGGAACCGAAGGCTGTGTATGCCCACTTGGTATTGCCGGATTTACAGCACTGACAGCACTTTCTGCTTCTACCGATCCACTTCGTGCCTCCATTCCATTTGATAAAGACCGGGATGGATTCGTACTTGGTGAAGGTGCGGGGGTTGTAATGCTGGAAGAGCTGGAGCATGCAAAAGCGCGTGGAGCAAAGATTTACGCAGAAGTGACCGGTTACGGATGTACAGGGGATGCTTATCATATTACTTCTCCGGCAGAAGACGGAAGCGGTGCAGCGAAGGCAATGGAGTTTGCCATGGAAGAGGCCCAGATTACACCGGCACAGGTAGATTACATCAATGCCCATGGAACAAGTACCCATCACAATGACCTGTTCGAGACACGCGCCATTAAGAAAGCATTTGGCGAGGCAGCGAAAGACGTGGTGATCAATTCTACGAAATCCATGATCGGTCACTTGCTTGGAGCAGCAGGCGGAGTAGAATTTATTACTTGTATCAAAAGCATGGAAGATGGATTTATCCATCAGACGGTCGGAACAAAAGAGGCCGATGAAGAATGTGACTTAAATTATGCAATTGGAAGTCCGGTAGAGAAAGAAATCAAGGCAGCCATGAGCAATTCACTTGGATTTGGCGGACACAATGCAACAATTTTAATTCAGAAGTATGAAGCGTAAGGGGGAACCTGGAAATGGACGTAGAACAGTTGATGAAACTGATTGATAAAGTCTCTGAGTCAGACCTGACTGGATTTAAATATGAAGAAAATGGTATAAAATTGCAGCTGAATAAGAAAGAGAACCTGGTGATGGGAACGACTGCGCCAATGCAGGCTGTTACACCGGAAGCTGTGAAAGTTACAGGTGCTTCTTCTAAAGCAGCCACAGATTTAGAAGAAGGCGGACAGAAACAGACTGGGACATCTGAGGCGGCTCCTGTTGGAAATGTAGTCAAAGCTCCGCTTGTGGGAACATTTTACGCGGCTCCGGCAGAGGATGCAGAGCCATTTATTCAGGTTGGCGATTCCGTGAAAAAAGGTCAGTCGGTTGCAATTATTGAGGCCATGAAGCTGATGAATGAAATCGAGAGTGATTTTGATGGAACAGTCACGGAGATTCTTGTAAAGAATGGTCAGGCAGTAGAGTACGGCCAGCCATTATTCAGAATTGCGTAGGAGGTTATCATGAAACATTTGGATATTAAACAGATTCAGGAAATCATACCTCACAGACATCCGTTTCTGTTATTGGATTATGTAGAAGATTACGAGCCGGGTGAGTATGCAGTGGCGTACAAATGTGTTTCCTACCGGGAAGAGTTCTTTGCCGGACATTTTCCACAGGAGCCGGTCATGCCGGGTGTGCTGATCGTGGAAGCGCTGGCACAGGCAGGTGCGGTAGCGATTTTAAGTGAGCCAAAGAATCAGGGAAAAGTCGCATATTTTGGCGGAATTGATAAATGCAAATTCAAAGGCAAGGTCGTGCCGGGGGACAAGCTTCGTCTGGAAACAAGAATTATCCGGAAAAAAGGACCGATTGGTGTCGGAGAGGCTGTCGCTACAGTGGACGATAAAAAAGTAGTCAGCGCGGTACTGACATTTGCAGTAGGGTAGGTGATCTGTGTGATTAAGAAGATTTTGATTGCGAACCGTGGTGAGATTGCAGTTCGGATTATCCGTGCGTGCCGGGAAATGGGAATTGAGACGGTTGCAGTATATTCAGAGGCAGACGCAGAAGCCCTTCATACAAAGCTTGCAGATGAAGCGGTCTGTATCGGACCGGCACCGTCATCTCAGAGTTATTTAAGTATGGAGAATATTATCAGTGCAACGGTGGTGAGTGGGGCAGACGCCATTCACCCGGGTTTTGGCTTTTTGTCAGAGAACAGTAAATTTGCAGAACTGTGTGAGCAGTGCGAAATTACCTTTATCGGACCGCCGGCAAATGTCATTGCAAAGCTTGGCAATAAACAGGAAGCAAGAAATACGATGGAAGCAGCAGGTGTTCCGGTCATTCCAGGAAGTAAGGAGCCAGTCTGTGAGGTGCATACCGGACTTTTGCTTGCACGGGAAATTGGTTACCCGGTTATTATAAAAGCTGCCCTCGGCGGAGGTGGAAAAGGCATGCGTGTGGCATATTCCGAAGAAGAGTTCACGCAAAGCTTTCAGACCGCACAGAAGGAAAGCCAGATGGCATTTGGCGATGATACCATGTATATTGAACATTTTATGGAGGAGCCGAGACATATCGAATTTCAGATTCTGGCAGATTCCTATGGAAATGTAGTGCATCTCGGAGAACGTGACTGCTCTATTCAGAGAAATCATCAGAAAATGATCGAGGAGGCTCCGTCAGCGGCGTTGTCTTCAAAGCTTCGAAAGAAGATGGGAGAGGCAGCAGTAAAAGCTGCGAAAGCCGCAGGCTATGTCAATGCAGGAACCATTGAATTTCTTTTAGAGAACAATGATGCCTTTTACTTTATGGAGATGAATACCCGAATTCAGGTGGAGCATCCGGTGACTGAGTGGGTGACTGGAATTGACTTAATCAAAGAACAGATCCGTATTGCAGATGGACAGAAGCTGTCATTTACTCAACAGGATATTGAAATCAATGGGCATGCCATTGAGTGCAGGATCAATGCGGAAAATCCGGAAAAAGGATTCCGGCCGTCACCTGGAACTATTACAGATCTTCATTTGCCAGGAGGAAAAGGAATCCGTGTAGATTCCGCAATTTACAGTGGATGCAGCATTTCTCCATATTATGATTCCATGGTTGCAAAGCTCATTGTCTGGGCGAAGAACCGGGATGAAGCAATCCAGAAAATGCAGAGCGCACTTGGAGAGGTTATTATTGAGGGCATCGACACGAATGTGGATTATCTCTATGAATTATTAAATAACCCGGTATATCAATCCGGAGAGTTTAATGTGAACTTCATAGATACTATAAAGCATTAAGGTATACAACAACCGTGGAGTGAAAGAGTATAAGGAGTGGACATATGAAGTTAGATAATATGTTTAAGAAAACAAGACGTCCTTCCGGAAAAAAAGGGCATATCGGTGGGAAACACCAAAGCCCGGAAGTTCCGGAGGGACTTCTGTGTAAATGTAACAAATGCCAGAAAGCAATTATTACAGAGGACGTTATAACAGGCGGATATATTTGCCCGAAATGTCATGGGTATTTTCGCATGCCGGCACCAGAGCGGATCCGGTCAATTACAGATGAGGATACGTTCGAAGAGTGGGACAGAGGAATTGAAAATACGAACCCGATTGGATACAAAGGGTATCCGGAAAAGGTGGAAGCATTAAAACAAACAACTGGATTAGATGAGGCAGTGGTGACTGGAAAAGCTTCAATTCATGGAATTGAGACAGCGCTTGGAGTCTGTGACGGACGCTTTTTAATGGCGAGTATGGGAGAAGTCGTAGGCGAGAAGATTACAAGGATGGTAGAACGTGCGACAGAAGAAAAGCTTCCGGTTATCATCTTTACATGCTCTGGCGGAGCAAGAATGCAGGAAGGAATCGTGTCTTTGATGCAGATGGCAAAGACATCCGCTGCACTGAAACGTCACAGCGACGCTGGACTTCTTTATATTACGGTGCTGACAGATCCAACAACCGGTGGCGTGACGGCAAGTTTTGCTATGCTTGGAGATATCATACTGGCAGAGCCGGGAGCACTGATTGGATTTGCAGGTCCTCGTGTCATTGAGCAGACGATTGGTCAGAAACTTCCGAAAGGATTCCAAAGATCCGAATTCTTAAAAGAACATGGATTTGTAGACCAGATTGTAGAACGCCAGCAGATGCGGCAGACGATGGGAAAAATCCTGAAAATGCATCAGACTGGAAATGAAAAAGTCGAAAAAGCGACAAAAGAATTTCAAAATAGAAAAACCAGATCAAAAACTCTGGAAGCCTGGGACCGTGTACAGATTTCCAGAAGAAATGACCGCCCGGTTGCAGGTCACTATATAGAAGCTTTGTTCCAGGATTTTATAGAACTGCATGGAGATCGGTATTTTGCCGATGATCCGGCAATTGTCGGAGGAATCGCAACCTTTCACGGAAGAGCAGTGACAGTCATTGCCCAGGCGAAGGGGCAGAATACAAAAGAGAATATCGGACACAATTTTGGTATGCCGTCACCGGAAGGCTACCGGAAGGCATTGCGTCTTATGAAGCAGGCAGAAAAATTCCACCGCCCGGTCATTTGCTTCGTAGATACGCCGGGAGCATTTTGCGGAATTTCCGCAGAAGAGCGCGGCCAGGGAGAGGCGATTGCAAGAAATCTGTATGAGATGTCAGCGCTGAAGACTCCGATACTTAGTATTGTTATCGGAGAAGGTGGAAGCGGCGGTGCACTTGCAATGGCGGTTTCAGACCAGGTATGGATGCTGGAGAATTCCATTTATTCCATTCTTTCACCAGAAGGCTTTGCAAGCATTTTATGGAAGGACAGTACGAAAGCTGCGCAGGCTGCAAAAGTTATGCGTCTGACAGCAGCAGATTTAAAAGAAATGGGGATTGTAGAGAAGGTGTTTGCAGAACCAGAACATTTTACAGCAGAAACGATGAGCAATATTGCAGATGAACTGGAGAAAAATATCGAAGGGTATCTGGAAGAATATACAAACAAAGACATTCAAGAATTAGTGGATTCCCGATATGAACGCTTCCGTCGGATGTAAGCAGAATCTGAAATATATAAGTACAAAGTTGTCTGTAAAATGCAAGTGTCAGAGAATTCAGAAGGAATGCAGGAGCAGGTTGACTTCTTTGACAAAAAACGTCTATAATGAAAAGCAAGTAAAGGATGAAGGAGCAGTGCGAATGAGTGATGTATATGCAACAATTAACTATGTCCTGGTGAATCTGATCAATGAGATCTGGGAGGTAGAAGGTAAGGCAATTATTACGGATGAATTTAAAGATATTACCAACAATGATATGCACGTCATAGAGGCAATCGGACTTGGAGAGGGCAATAATATGTCTACCATTGCAAAGAAGCTGAATATTACAGTAGGATCACTTACAACTGCTGTGAATAGTCTTGTGAAAAAGGGTTATGTTGACCGGTTCCGCAGCAAAGAAGATCGACGGGTCGTATATGTGCGCCTTCTGGAAAAAGGGGAAAATGCATATCATCATCACGAAGATTATCATAAGCAGATGACACAGGCCATTGTGGACAAGTTAGATGAGAGCGAGATTCCGGTACTGTTAAAGACGCTGGACGCACTGACTGGATTCTTTACCGATTATACAAGAGAAAGCAAAGAAAAATCGTCAGACAGTATGGATAAAGAATAGATAAAAAAATGACTGGCGATGAGAGAACCTATAGAAGAGTGAGGCGTACAATATGATCCGAGGCGTGATATTTGATATGGATGGCACTTTGTTTGATACAGAGAGGCTGTATACGATTGCGTGGAAGCAAGTCGGAGAAGAAATGGGTTATTCCATTACGACAGAACTTCTGAATCAGTGCCGGGGAAAGACGGCAGCGATTATCAGGGGAATATTTGAAGATACATTTGGCAGAGAATTTCGTTATGAAGAAGCAAGACAGCGAAAAGATGAGATTTTTATGGAGATGCTTGCGCGGGACGGAGTTCCTAAAAAGAAGGGGCTTATGGATCTCCTTTCCTATTTGGAAGAAAAGAAGATTCCGGCAGCAGTTGCAACTTCTACAAGACAATCGCGTGGAGAAAAAGTTCTTCAAATGTCAGGAATAGCAGAATATTTTGCAGCATTTATCTATGGAGACACGCAAAAAGCAAGTAAACCCAAACCGGATATTTTCTGGAATGCAGCAAAAGCGATCGGACGCGATCCGAAGGAGTGTCTGGTAGTTGAAGACAGTACACCGGGAGTCATGGCAGGAATCGCAGCCGGTGGAGAAACGATTTATATTCATGATATGGTAGATGTGCCGGAAGAGGTACTGGAACATGCATCAGCCAGTCTGGAGGATCTGGGTCAGATCATTGAGTGGATGGAAAATGTAAAATAGGGAGATGATTTTGTGAATAAAGAAATCGAAGAGTTGCAGGAAATCATTGATGACAGTGAAAATATTGTCTTTTTCGGAGGAGCAGGAGTATCTACAGAGAGCAATATTCCGGATTTTCGAAGTGCGGACGGCCTGTATCAGCAGAAATACAAGTATTCACCGGAACAGATCGTCAGTCATACCTTCTTTAAGCGCAATACAGAAGGATTTTATGAATTTTACAAAGAAAAGATGATGTTTTTAGATGCGAAGCCGAATGCCGCGCATAAAAAGCTGGCAGAACTTGAGCAGGCAGGAAAACTTAAAGCAATCATTACGCAGAATATTGACGGACTTCATCAGGCAGCAGGAAGTAAGAATGTATATGAGATCCATGGAAGCATTCATCGCAATTACTGTCAAAAATGCGGAAAATTCTACGATGCAGCATATGTAAAGAACAGCAAAGGAGTTCCACGTTGTGAGTGTGGAGGAGTAATCAAGCCAGATGTTGTACTTTATGAGGAAAGTCTGGATGAAAATATGATTGACAAGAGTATCCGTGCGATTAGCCAGGCAGACACACTGATCATAGGGGGAACATCTCTGGTCGTTTATCCGGCAGCTGGATTTGTAGATTATTTTAAAGGAAAACATCTTGTCGTGATCAATAAGGGCGATACGGCAAAATCAGTTCGTGCAGAACTTACAATTGCCGCACCGATTGGGGAGGTATTGAGTCAGATTACAGTATGAGTACATTAAAAAAAGAAATCGTGATTCGTGTTGCAGCATTAGATGATGCAGAAGAATTGTTGGAGATTTATGCACCATATGTCAGGGAAACTGCAATTACATTTGAATATGAAGTTCCCTCCCCAGAGGAATTTCGTGAAAGAATTGCACATACACTTGAAAAATATCCATATCTGGTGGCAGAACATGATGGAAAAATCGTGGGGTATGCATATGTCAGTCCATTTAAGGAGCGCGCAGCTTATACCTGGGCGGTGGAAACCTCCATATATGTAGATCAGAATTGTAAACATATGGGAATAGGAAAAAAGCTTCATAGTGCATTGGAACATTGTCTGAAAGAAATGGGAATTTTAAATATGGAAGCATGTATAGGATATCCCCAGGAGGATGATGAGTATCTGACAAAGAATAGTGCACAGTTTCATGAACATCTTGGCTATCGTAGGATAGGAGAATTTAAAAAATGTGGATACAAGTTCCAGCGCTGGTACAATATGGTGTGGATGGAGAAGATTATTGGAATTCATGAAGAAATTCAAAAGTTACCAAAGAAATTTGATGCGGACATGTTGAAGGATTAGAAGACAGCAGACTTGGATGGTAAGGTGAAATATATGGAAAATGAGAAAAAGCAGTTAAGACTTTGGCAGGGATTACTGGTAATCATCCTGGCAGGTCTGGAAGTATTTGTGTTCAGTGACTTTCTGCCGCAATGGTTAGGAATGGGACGGTCTTTGATCGGAGAATTGATTTTACTGGGCACAGCAGTTGGAGCAGTGGCAGTGTTTCACGGAAATTTCCGGTCGGTGTTTCCGATTCATAAGCCAAAGCTTACCGAGGTCATGGGGACGATTCTGATTTACCTTGGTGCGAGTCAGGCAATTTCTGTTGTGACCATGATTGAAATGTATATTGCCCCGGAGATGGTTACTGAAACATCAATTGGATTAAGCAGTATGTTCACAAGTTCCTCCATGATAGTAGCAATTATAGTTGTTGGAATTGCACCGGCAATCTGTGAAGAAGCAGTGTTTCGTGGTGTATTTTTTAATTCTATTTGGAATCAGACACACGGAAAATGGATTCCAATTATAGTTACAGCGGCAGTGTTTGGTCTGTTTCATGGAAGTATCATACGATTTTTCCCAACATTTCTCCTTGGAATTGTACTCGGATATCTTGTCTATGAGACGAACAACATGTTTTATAATGTGATGTTTCATGCGATCAATAATATCATTCCGGTACTGGTGCTTTATGGGATGCAGTTTTTGATGCAGCTGATGGCAAGAGCACTTGGAATGAATGGAAGTGGAATGTGGAACTTTGTAATGGATACAGCAACCAGCCAGGTTTCTCAGCTTTCACCGGCATTTATGGGAATTTATATGATAGATGGCGGCGTGGGGCTGGCAATTTTGTATCTGGGCAATCACGTGTTACATCTTGGGCGGGAAGGTTATCCAAAAGAATTATTTCCAAAAGAAAAACGCAAACAACAGTTCATCTGGCTGGCACTTGCCCTGGCCCTGGCTGTAACCGGAGGAATGATGATCGTAGCAGGTACGATACAAGGTCTGCATTTTTAACAAAGATAAAGCGGCATTCTTGAATGGGGGGCTTTTCCCTCCAACATCATATAGTGTCGGCAATTAAAGTATAGGGAGGGAATAAAGATGGCGGCAAATGTATTAGACAGATTCGAATTTCGATCTGTCAAGGCAAATGAAGCGGAGGAAGTAGCAGAGATTGAGAAAATCTGTTTTCCACCACATGAGGTATGTTCTAAAAAAGATATGTTTGAAAGGGTGGAACATGCACCGGAACTTTTTCTTGTTGCAGTAGACAAAGAGACTGGAACGATTGCAGGCTTTTTAAATGGACTGGCAACAGATGAAGAAGCATTTCGTGATGAGTTTTTCACAGATATTACCGTACATAATCCGGAAGGAAAGAATATTTTCATTCTTGGGCTGGATGTCCGGCCAGAATACCGCAGGCAGGGTCTTGCAAGAGAAATCATGAACCAGTACATAAAGCGTGAGCAGGTAAACGGACGTAAGATGCTGAAACTGACATGCCTTGAACAGAAAGTGGAAATGTATAAAAAAATGGGCTACAAAGACGAAGGTATCTCTGCTTCTGTATGGGGCGATGAAGAATGGCATGAGATGAGTTATGCTCTTTAAGGAGACACATATGAAAACATATCAGCTTCAACTGTTAAATTGCAATAACCATAATATTGAAATATCAAGATACCTGCAGATTCTTACACGAATTGAAAAAGAGGATGCAGACAGGATTGTATCGAATGTTCCGGTGGTACTTTATGATAATCTGGACGAGGAATGTGCGGGATATTTTGAAGAAGCATTAGATTATTATCAGGCTGAATATGAAATCCAGCCGATGCCGGAAGAATGCGACATTCAAAAGTTCCCATCAAGACAGGTAATCGTACTGGGACGAGTGATGGAATATTTTGGACAGCGCAGTGACTTTGTGCAGCTTGCAAGGAAATACGATTTTAGCAGAAAAATCCAATTATCCCAGACACCATTTGCGGTAAAAGATGGTCTTAACAAAGAGCAGGCGGTAAAACTTTGCCAGGAGTTTACTAACATAGGTATGCGGGCGCAGATTGTACGCAGTAAGAAGAAACCTGTGCCAGTAGAAGAGAAGAAAAAAAAGGAATGTAAGTAGAAGATGTATATTGAAAAGATAAATGGACCAGAGGATGTGAAGAAGATAGAAGTATCAGAACTTCCAAAGCTTGCAGAGGAAATGCGCCATGCGCTTTTGATTCGTGCAAGTAAACATGGCGGACATTTCGGGCCGAATTTCGGTATGGTGGAGGCAACGATCGCGCTTCATTATGTGTTTGATTCGCCGAAAGATAAAATTGTATTTGATGTGTCACACCAGAGCTATCCACATAAGATGCTGACAGGAAGAAAAGACGCATATCTCTATGAAGAGCATTACGACGATGTGTCCGGTTACACAAATCCGCATGAAAGTGCACATGATTTTTTCACAGTCGGACATACATCAACATCTGTGAGTCTGGCGTGCGGCCTTGCAAAAGCCCGTGATCTCAATGGGGAAGATGGCAATGTAATCGCGGTGATCGGAGATGGTTCTTTAAGTGGCGGTGAGGCATTAGAAGGACTGGATTACGCAGCAGAGCTTGGCGGCAATCTGATTATTGTAGTCAATGACAATGATATGTCGATTGCTGAGAATCACGGAGGTATCTATCAGAATCTGAAGCTGCTTCGTGAGACGAATGGACAGGCCGAGTGTAATCTGTTCTGTGCCATGGGCTTAGATTATATCTATGTGGATCATGGAAATGATGTGGCTGAGCTGATTCAGGCATTTGCGAGTGTGAAGGACAGTAAAAAAGCAATCGTTGTGCATATTCATACATTAAAAGGAAAAGGTTATGCGCCGGCAGAACAACACAAAGAGCAGTGGCATTTCAACGGACCATTTCATATTGAGACTGGGAAGCCTCTGTATGAAATGGAAGAAGAGGACTACTCAGATGTGACGTGCAATTATCTCATGAAGAAGATGAAAGAAGATCCGGCAGTTGTTGCCATTACTTCCGGAACTCCGACAGTTATGGGATTTACAGAGGATAAGCGAAAAGAAGCAGGACGGCAGTTCGTCGATGTCGGAATTGCAGAGGAGACAGCGGTTGCATTGGCAGCAGGAATCGCAGCAAATGGCGGAAAGCCGGTCTATGGTGTGTATAGCACATTTGTACAGAGAACCTTTGATCAGATTGCACAAGATGTATGTATCAACAACAGCCCGGCAACGATTGTTACGTTCAGTGGTTCTGTCTATGGAATGAACGATGTGACACATCTTGGACTGCAGGATATCCCGATGATGGCAAATATTCCGAATCTTGTCTATCTTGCACCGACAACGAAAGAAGAATATCTGGCAATGCTGGACTGGAGCATAGAGCAGAAAGAACATCCAATTGCAATCAAGCTCCCAGGCGGAGATGTGATTTCAGACGGAAAAGAAGTCACAAAAGATTTCAGTATTCTAAACAAGTATGAGATGACGAGAAAAGGAAGTAAGGTTGCAATTCTCGGACTTGGAACATTTTACGGATTAGGAAATGATGTGGCGGATCTGATGAAAGAGAAAGCAGGAATAGATGCAACCGTTATCAACCCGTATTACATTACAGGTCTGGATGAAGAAATGCTTGAAGATCTTAAGAAAGACCATAGTGTTGTAATTACATTGGAAGACGGAATTCTGGACGGTGGTTTTGGTGAGAAGATTGCCAGATTTTACGGTGACAGTAATATGAAGGTTTTAAATTTCGGACTGAAAAAAGAGTTCCTGGATCGATACGATGTGACAGAAGTATTAAAAGACAACCATCTTACAAAAGAGCAGATTGTGGAAGATGCTGCAAGGATTCTTGCATAAGAGTTGTCCGAACTAAGTTCCTAAGCCAGGGTAGGATTCTGAAATTTCAGAAAATGCATTGAAAAACATCAGATATAAGTTGAGACTAGAAATTCTCTATGGTAAAATATTAATAAAAATTAATATTTTACCATAGAGGAAGAGAATATGAAAAATGAAGAGATTATCTGTTACTGTTCAAATGTTACAAAAGATCAGATTATAAAGGCAATGGAGCAAGGGGCAAGGACGTTAAATGATATCAGGAAAATGACTGGAGCCTGCACTTTACACAGATGCAAAGAATTAAGCCCAAAAGGGACATGATGTTCTTCCGATATTCGAGAAGTGATGGTCGAATATATGTTAGAGGAAAAGAAGAAAGAGAATAATGATTGAGAATAAAAATTTGGTTACACAGCAATCTGTTTTGCGGATCAGGCAGCATGGATCGCAGCATGCTGTTACAGTGTTCCGACTTGCCTGTGGTGCGTGAAGAAGTCAATTGCAAAACTGAAACAGACTAAGTAATAGAAAAGTGAAAATGGGGATTCACTTTCTATATAAAGATGAAAAGAAAGAAGAGTTTTATGGATATTCGGGATTTGAAGGTTTTCCAGATGATTGCTTTTGAAAAGAGTGTTTCAAAAGCAGCAAATATGGGACACCCGATGCCGTTCCTTCAGTATGTAGTTCTGGTTGAGACAATCATTGCAGTCGTACTCGTGGTATATACATATATCCGTTTTATGGGCGCGATTTTTGGAGGAAAGAAATAAATTTTAAATAAACAAATAGAATTTACAGTTTGTGAGGAAGTAAAAAAACTCCCGGGTTGATGAATAACCCCGGGAGTTTTTATTGTCTTTATAGTTTTTATAACTGTGGTCCTGCGGATACGAGTGCTTTTCCTGCTTCGTTTCCTTCGTATTTTGCAAAGTTCTTGATGAATCTTCCAGCAAGATCTTTTGCTTTCTCTTCCCACTCAGAAGCGTCAGCGTAAGTATCACGAGGATCCAGGATTCCTGTATCAACACCTGTAAGTTCTGTAGGAACCTCAAAGTTGAAGTAAGGAATTGTCTTTGTTGGAGCGTTCTTGATATCTCCGTTCAGGATTGCATCGATGATACCACGAGTATCTTTGATGGAGATACGTTTTCCTGTTCCATTCCATCCTGTATTTACAAGGTAAGCCTTTGCTCCGCTCTTCTCCATCTTCTTAACAAGCTCTTCTGCATATTTTGTAGGATGCAGCTCTAAGAATGCCTGTCCGAAGCAAGCTGAGAATGTAGGTGTAGGCTCTGTGATTCCACGCTCTGTTCCTGCAAGTTTTGCTGTAAATCCTGACAGGAAGTAGTACTGTGTCTGCTCTGGTGTCAGTACAGATACTGGAGGAAGTACTCCGAATGCGTCTGCTGACAGGAAGATGACGTTCTTAGCTGCCGGGGCAGAAGAAATCGGGCGGACAATGTTCTCGATATGCTGAATCGGGTAAGAAACACGAGTGTTCTCTGTTACGCTCTTATCAGCAAAATCAATCTTTCCTTCAGCGTCAAGTGTTACGTTCTCAAGAAGAGCATTGCGCTTGATTGCATTGTAGATATCCGGCTCAGACTCTTTATCAAGGTTGATAACCTTAGCGTAGCATCCACCCTCGAAGTTGAATACTCCGTTGTCGTCCCAACCGTGCTCATCGTCACCAATCAGAAGACGTTTCGGGTCTGTGGAAAGTGTTGTCTTACCTGTTCCGGAAAGTCCGAAGAAGATTGCTGTGTTCTCACCATTCTTATCTGTGTTAGCTGAGCAGTGCATAGCAGCGATGCCCTTCAGTGGAAGGAAGTAATTCATCATAGAGAACAGTCCTTTTTTCATCTCTCCGCCATACCATGTGTTTACGATAACCTGCTCTTTGCTTGTGATGTTGAATAATACAGCTGTCTCTGAATTTAAGCCTAACTCTTTGTAGTTTTCAACTTTAGCTTTAGAAGCATTATATACAACGAAATCTGGCTCGAAATCTTTAAGTTCCTCCTCAGTTGGCTGAATGAACATATTTGTAACGAAATGAGCCTGCCAAGCTACTTCTACGATAAAACGAATTGCCATACGGGTATCTTTGTTAGCACCGCAGAATGCATCTACAACATAAAGCTTTTTGTTGGAGAGTTCTTTGATCGCAAGATCCTTTACAGCGTTCCATGTCTCTTCAGAAGCTGGATGATTGTCATTCTTGTACTCATCAGATGTCCACCATACTGTGTCTTTTGAATTTTCGTCCATAACGATAAATTTGTCTTTAGGAGAACGTCCTGTATAGATGCCTGTCATTACATTTACTGCACCGAGTTCACTGACCTGTCCTTTTTCGTAACCTTCAAGTTCAGGGTTTGTCTCCTCCTCAAATAATAACTCGTAGGAAGGGTTATACACGATTTCTGTAGTTCCAGTAATACCATACTTGCTTAAATTGATTTCTGCCATCTTAAACCAAACCTCTTTTCTTAAATGTAATAAGGGAAATGGTCGATAGCTGGAACATTTCCCCCATTCATATTTAATTATACATTATTAATTTTCAAAATCAATAAATTTTTAACAAATTCCTCCGGTGCAAAATTACCAATTTTTTCCTAGGAAAGTTCCAATTTTCCGGTATAAAGCTGATAATAGGTTCCTTTTTGCTGAATCAGGTCATCGTGATCACCGCGTTCGATGATCCGACCGTGATCCAGGACGATAATTGCGTTACTGTTGCGAATTGTGGACAGTCTGTGTGCGATAACAAATACGGTACGCCTCTTCATCAGATTGTCCATACCTTTCTGTACGATACTCTCGGTACGGGTATCAATACTTGATGTTGCCTCGTCCAGAATCAGTACCGGTGGATCGGCAACAGCGGCTCTTGCAATAGACAGAAGCTGTCTTTGTCCCTGGGACAATTCCTCACCGTCACCGCTTAGTAATGTATCGTAACCATTTGGCAGCATCTGGATGAACTGGTCCGCGTGAGCAAGTTTGGCAGCATGGTAGATTTCTTCGTCGGTGGCATTCAGTTTACCGTAACGGATATTGTCTTTGATCGTTCCGGTGAACAAATGTGTATCCTGAAGAACGATTCCGAGGGAACGGCGCAAGTCATCTTTTCTGATTTTTGTAATGTCGATGCCGTCATAAAGGATTTCACCGCTTTGAATGTCGTAGAAACGATTGATCAGGTTGGTGATCGTTGTCTTACCGGCGCCCGTAGATCCTACGAATGCCAGCTTCTGGCCAGGTTTGGCAAAGAGGCTGATATCATGAAGAATAATTTTGTCTTCATCGTATCCAAATGTCACATCTTTGAATCTTACATCTCCGGTCAGTTCAGTATAAGTCACAGCACCATTTTCGTCAGCAGGCTTTTTCCATGCCCACATACCGGTACGTTCTGTGCATTCAGTAATCGTTCCATTCTCATCTTTTTTTGCATTGACCAGTGTGACAGAACCGGTATCCTGTTCCGGTTCTTCATCAATGAGCTTAAAGATACGTTCTGCTCCTGCAAGTGCCATGACGATGGAATTGAACTGCTGTGCAACCTGCATGAATGGCTGGGTAAAGCTCTTTGTAAACTGCAGGTAAGAAGCGATGACACCGATGGTAATACCGCCCACACCAGTAACTGAAAGCAGTCCGCCGAGAACTGCAGTCAGTACGAACTGGAGGTTTCCGATGTTTCCGATGACCGGTCCCATCATATTTGCATATTTGTTTGCATTTGCAGCGCACTCGAACAATGCGTCATTTAGTTCGTCGAACTCTTTTTCTGAAATTTCTTCGTGATTGAAGACTTTGATGACACGCTGCCCGTTCATACGCTCTTCAATAAATCCAGTCACATCTGCCAGCGCCATCTGCTGACGGATGAAATATTTTCCACTGTTTGCGCCGATAGCCTTTGTTGCAGAGATCAGAACCCCGATGATGAGTACTGCAAGAACGGTAAGAAGCGGGCTTAGCACGAGCATGGAGATAAATGTTACGACGATAGTGAAAAATGACATCAGTGCCTGTGGGATAGCCTGGCTGATCATCTGTCTTAATGTATCAGTATCGTTCGTGTAAAGGCTCATGATAGATCCGTTCGTGTTCTGGTCAAAGTAGCGGATTGGCAGTGTCTGCATGTGCTCAAACATATCGTCGCGCACTTTTTTTAACACGCCCTGTCCAATGTATACCATCATTCTTGTATAGGTAAATGTTGCAATCACACCTACGAGGAAAATGCATCCCAAAACGGTCAGTGCCCGATAAAGCTCTGTATAATTCGGAGATTTTTGCCCAATTAGTGGAATAATATAATCATCAAGCAAATATTTTAAGGACAGAGATACAGAAATGGATGCAACAGCACTTAAAAGGATGCAGATGAATACCATGATAAAACGGTACTTGTACAGGTCCATAATATATTTGAGGAGACGTTTTCCAGTAGCAATATTTTCAGCACTTAGCCTTTTACCTGGTTTTTTTGTTGTCTTATTCATGGTCGTCACCTCCTTTTACTTGTGATTCATATACTTCTCTATAAATTTCATTTGTCTTTAATAATTCTTCAGATGTTCCGATTCCCATGATCTGTCCACCGTCTAGAACGATGATCTGGTCAGCATCTTCGATAGAAGAAACGCGCTGTGCAATGATGATCTTGGTGGTGTTCGGAATTTCCTCGCGGAATGCTTTCCGGATCAGGGCATCCGTCTTTGTATCTACTGCACTGGTAGAGTCATCCAGAATCAGGATCTTTGGTTTCTTAAGGAGCGCCCTTGCGATACACAGACGCTGCTTCTGCCCACCGGATACATTGTTACCTCCCTGGACGATTTTTGTATTGTAACCGTTCGGGAACTCCTGAACGAATCCGTCAGCCTGCGCAAGCTTACATACACGTTTGACTTCTTCATCGCTTGCAGTTTCATCACCCCAGCGGATATTTTCATAAATGGTTCCAGAGAACAGTACATTTTTCTGAAGAACCATGGATACCTGGTCGCGCAGGGATTCCAGGCTATAATCACGAACATCAATGCCGCCGACTTTGACCCGTCCTTTTGTGACATCGTAAAGTCTTGGGATGAGCTGGACAAGGGAAGATTTTGCACTTCCGGTTCCACCGATGATACCGATAGTCTGTCCGGATTCAATATGAAGATTAACGTTTTTCAGAGATAAATTTCCGCCTTCACCTGCGTAGCTGAAGTCTACATGGTCGAATACAATGTCTCCGTTTGGAACTTCTGTCACTGCATCAGGCTGATCTTGCATTTCCGAAATTTCATTCATGACTTCAGTGATACGGTCAGAAGATGCCTCCGCAATCATGATCATAACGAATACAAATGTAACCATCATCAGAGATCCGATAATCTGTAGTGCGTAAACGATGACACTTGTAAGTTCGCCTGTCTCCATAGAGCCGGCAATGATGCTCTTGCCTCCGATCAGAACCATGATCAGAACGACTGAGTACATGGTAAACTGCATGACCGGTGAGTTCCAGGCAACAATTTTCTCAGCCTTTGTGAAAAGGTTGTATACATATTTGGAAATGTCGTGGAACTTGTCAATTTCATAATCCTCGCGGACGAATGCTTTCACTACACGGGAAGCATTCACATTTTCCTGGACAGAGTTGTTCAGCACATCGTATTCGTCGAATACTTTGATAAAATGTGGGTGCGCTTTTTTGGCAATGTAGATCAGTGTTCCTCCAAGAAGCGGGATTACAATCAGGAATAAGAGTGAAATTGTCTTATTGAGGAGCAGCGTCATGATCCATGATAAGATAATCATAAATGGTGCTCTTGCAAGAAGACGGATACTCATCATGTATGCCATCTGGATATTTGTGATATCTGTTGTCATACGTGTAACCAGTCCTGAAGTAGAAAAATGGTCAATGTTTTTGAAAGAGAAATCCTGTACCTTATAAAAGATGTCGTGGCGCAGGTTCTTGGCGTATCCGGCACCTGCGATTGCTGCCATGTTACCAGCCTGAACACCAAAGAACAGGGCAAGCATAGCCATGACTACAAGAATCAGACCGCGCTGCAAAATGTAGGACATATCTCCATTTGCGATTCCTACATCGATGATTTTGGCCATCTCGAGTGGAATCAGAACTTCCATCAGAACTTCGAGAATGACAAGAAGCGGAGCAAGAATGGATTGCTTCTTATATTCTCGTACTGATTTTAACAGTGTTTTATTCATATTATGCCTCCTTTTTATTGTCAGTACAATTACATTTTGAAGCTGCAAGATTATCAAGCATCTGACAGAGAACTTCCTGGCAAACATGGAGCTTGTCATCAGGAATACCGGCGGACAAAGCGGCCTCACACTTTTTGATATGTTCTACAATACGTGGACGCAAAGCCTCAGCTTTTTCTGTCGGAACCAGTTGCTTTAGTCTTGCATCGCTTTCAACACTGGTTCGTGTAATATAGCCCTTTTGCTCAATCAGTTTAATAATACCGGTGACAGTAGACCGCCGGATCTGGAATGCTTCCTCAATATCCCGCTGGAATATTGGTTTGTGAGCAGATTCCAACAAGATAAATTTTAAAAGCTGTTGCTGGACAGGTGTCAGATCACTATCTTCTAAAATCGTATAGCAGTCATTTTGACATTTCATCTTACAGGAAAGAATGTGGATCAGACGTCCCAGCTCCAGAGGATTATTTTGGTTGTTTGTATCTTGCATAATACACCTCAATTCTCAAAGAAATAATTGTTAGCTTCCTAACTTTTAACATTATATGGACAATATAATAGAATGTCAAGAGAAAAACTAAGAGGATAATTAAGAAAAAATTGCAGAGTAAACTGCAGACAAAAATTAAGAAAAAATTACAGAAGAGCAGTATGAGAAAATGACTTTGCTGTGCAGTGATAAATTCTTGTAAAATAATAAAATGTGGTTGAAATGTCAGGTGGATAATACTATAATATGTGAAGGAGTGATTAGGAACTCCTACAATGATTCATTTTCAGGCAGAAATCAAAATGGAGCCTGGAATGGATGATTGGCAAAATTTCTAAGAAAAAAGGCAGGTGAACAGAATGGACAGTTGCGATAGTCATGGGCGAACTAAGAACATAGGATTAGATATGAGTAACAGTCTGTTCTGTTTTTTCTAAATAGAATTTATCAATTCATTTCTTATCCTATTTTCCAATGAGCGAACATATGCATAAAAATGCAGCTATCTGATCTGTGAAAAACAGATGCAAGAAGGATAAAGATTTTAATGTCAACAGCTAAAGTGTCTCTTGATGTTTTAATTTTTGTGCTTCTTGCGGAAATGAGAAAACAGGATAAGGAGGTTTCCCAAGATGGAAAACAAAACACAGGATTATCAGTCAGAAATCTTGGCTATCATCAGAGGTAATACTTCACCGGGAGTTATGCGTAACAAACTGGAGGATTATCATGAAAATGACCTGGCAGATGTATTTTCCGAGCTGACAGCAGCAGAGAGACGGAAAGTCTGCAGAATTCTGAATCTGGATATGCTTTCAGACATTTTTGAGTATATTGATGAGAAGCAGGCAGCAGAGTATCTGGATGAGATGGATGTGCGTAAGGCAGCGTGTATTCTTTCAGGAATGGAGACAGATGCCGTTGTAGATGTTCTCCGTATGACACCGAAGGAGAAAAAAGTACTTTTGATCGAGCTGATGGATGATGAGGCGAGAAAAGATATGGCAATCATTGCTTCATTTGACGAGGAAGAAATCGGAAGTAAGATGACAACTAACTGCATCATGATCCGTGAGAATCTGACTGTAAAGCAGGCAATGAGCAGCTTAATCGGTCAGGCAGCAAAGAACGATAACATTTCTACTATATTTATGGTGACAGAAGATTCCACATTTTACGGAGCATTAGATTTGAAAGATTTGATTATTGCAAGACAGGATGCATGTCTGGAAGATCTGATTGTGACATCATACCCATATGTATATGGAAATGAACTGATAGATGATTGTATTGAAAAGCTGAAAGATTATTCCGAGAATTCCATTCCGGTACTGGATAATGATAACAAATTGCTTGGAGTTATCACATCACAGAGCATCGTAGAATTGGTCGATGACGAGATGGGAGAGGACTACGCGATGTTTGCCGGTCTGACAGCGGAGGAAGATTTGAAAGAGCCTCTGCGTGAGAGCCTGAAAAAGAGACTTCCGTGGCTGCTGGTATTGTTAGGACTTGGCATGGTCGTTTCATCAGTAGTTGGTGTATTTGAGACAGTTGTAAGTCAGCTTACGATTATTATGTGTTTCCAGTCACTGATCCTGGATATGGCAGGAAATGTGGGAACACAGTCACTGGCCGTAACAATCCGTGTTCTGATGGACGAGTCCCTGACCGGAAAACAGAAGGCGGAATTAGTATGGAAGGAAATGACAATCGGATTTTCGAACGGCCTGATTCTGGGAACATTGTCATTTATTGTAATCGGACTTTATATTGCACTCTTTAAAGGAAAGACTTTTATGTTCGCTTATGCAGTTTCAGGCTGCATCGGAATAGCACTTGTAGTTGCGATGGTCATTTCCGGAGCAATCGGAACATGTATTCCACTGTTCTTTAAGAAAATTAATGTTGATCCGGCTGTAGCATCCGGACCATTGATCACGACCATCAACGACCTGGTAGCAGTTGTGACTTACTATGGATTGAGCTGGATTTTCCTTATTGAGATGCTGCATCTTGCGGGGTAAGGAAATATAATTGAACCCGCTGGATACCAATTTTTTACTATGTAGATTTTAGAACATTTTACTGCATCGCCTATTGACATAAAAATCCAAAAACTCGCAGAGCTCAAACAGTTGGATTTTTATGTCGCTAGACTTGTAAAATATCTTAAAATGCTACAATTAGTACAAAATTGGTATCCGGCGGGTTTTATATTTTCTTACTTCGCAAGGTGGTGGTAAGAGAGAGTAATTTAACGAAAAAGGAGATATTTATGATAAAAGCAGTTATTTTTGATATGTATGAGACTTTGATCACACAGTATGGAGGACCGGTATATTTCCGGGCGCAGATGGCAGTAGATGCCGCCATAGATCCGATGTTATTTGATGCACTTTGGATTCCGAGTGAGAATGACCGGACCATTGGAAAGCAGACATTGGAAGAGACAATTGAGCAGATATTGAGACAGACCGGAAAATACAGCGAGGAGACATTCCAGACTATTATTTCTGGAAGAAAGGCAGCAAAAGCAGACTGTTTTCGCCATCTTCACCCGGAAATTATTCCGATGCTTCAGGCATTAAAAGAAAAAAAGATTAAAATCGGACTGATTAGTAACTGTTATTCTGAGGAAGCGGTATTGATTCGGGAAAGCCAGTTATTTCCATATTTTGAAGAGACATGTCTGTCTTATGAACTGGGAATGAAAAAGCCAGATCCGGAAATATTCCTAAAGTGTATGGAAGGGCTTGGAGTGAGAGCCGGAGAATGTTTGTACATCGGAGATGGCGGGAGCCATGAACTGGAGGCAGCAGATATTATGGGAATGACTGCGCTTCAGGCACGGTGGTACATCAAAGAAGTGCCGGAACTGGATATCCGAAAAGAGAAGTTTGAACAGCTAGAAACACCGATGGCGGTGTTAGAAAAGATATAAAAAATGATTCGTTTATTTTTAGACAAATAATATATCTTAAAAATATACAAAAGTATTGCATGAAAAGCACAGAATTGATACAATAAATGTAAGGTGCTGTCAGCACTGGTGTGTTTGGCGGTTTATTTTTTACAGGGAGTCTATAGCTCTGATTACATAGATGATTCTAACGATGAACTAATATGGAAAGGAGAACATACTTATGCTGACAATGGCTGACTTGATTGCAGTACTTAGTCTCTGCTTAACCTCATTTGGTCTTGGATATACGATTGGGTGTAATAATAAGACCACAAAAAAATAACCGCCTGTTAGCCTGAGAAACTAATACGGTTATTTTTTATTTACAATGATCAGGTAAATCGCCATTGGCAGTACCTTTTATATAAGTATATTAACACTGATATGTGTGTGTGTCAAATATATGTTGTATGAAAAGGACGAAGTGGTATGAAGATAAATAATCAATATGAGGAAGCAGAAGCGATTTATCCAGTTACAGGATTATATATTGATCCGGACGGGAATGCTGTAGAAAAGTCAGAGATGCTTTTATCGGAGCATCGTATGGACGTGTATATTAATGATGTGCTGACGATGAAATTAGTGTGTACACCGAAGGATTTGCCGGGACTGGTACTGGGACGAATGGTCAGCGAAGGCATGATTTATTCATCAGAGGAAGTGGAATACCTTTATATCTGTGAGCATGGGACCAGGGCGAGAGTACAACTTGTTTCAGAACATTGTGGATTAGTAAATGATAATCTGAGTGCAGAAGTCATGGATACACCGACTTGTTGTACGGATAATAAGACCATATATAGTGGATTTGCAGTGGAAAAAGAATTGCAGCATCTGGAGCCGGTAGAAGTTAGTCTGGAACTTATGTATGCATTCGACGAAGCCTTTCATCAGGATATGCCACTGCATGAGGCAACCTGGTCAACACATAGCTGTTTTCTTGCATATAAGGGAAAGATTGTGTATTCCTGTGAGGATATCGGACGCCATAATGCACTGGACAAAGCGATTGGCTATGCACTTATGCAGGATTATGATTTTCATGAATGTGCAGTATTTACGACCGGACGGCTCCCGATTGACATGATTACAAAAGTAATCCGGGCAGGAATTCCACTTGTGGCAAGTAAAAAGACTCCGACGGCAGAAGCTGTAAAACTGGCACAGGAATATGGATTGACGATGATTGGAAGAGCGAAGAATCACAAGATGATGCAATATACGCTGTATAAAGAATAAGACATTAGGTTCTGCTCTTGCATGGTTATTTGCACTCTTTGCAGTGATTGCTTCATTTGGTATTGGAAATATGACACAGGGAAATTCTATTTCAGATGCACTGCATGCAACATTTCATATCCCGACATGGATCACTGGAATTGTGATCACAGTGCTGGCTTGTAACAATCGGAATCACATTATTTGCATTTTCCACAATCCTCGGATGGGAATATCATGGAGAAAAAGCATTTGAATATTTACTTGGAACACACAAATATAACATGTTTTACAGAGTGCTCTTTTCTTTGGTTGTATATCTTGGCTGCACACAGACACTTAATCTTGTATGGAGCTTTTCGGATATAGCAAATGCGCTCATGGCAATCCCGAACCTGATCTGCATGCTCATACTTAGTAAAGAAGTAGCACAGGCCATCAAAGCATTCCAGCCAGAGATAGACAACAGACATACAGAAAAACGTTCCGAACAAAACACGTATGTGCAAGATGTAAAATAATTACTTATCGCCAAATTGTAAAATGAAAAAGATACAGGAATAAAAGAGGAAAATGTATAATGACATAGTTCAAACATAAAAGACTTATCGCAAAATAAAACAGAAAAAGTCCTGTCCTATGACGATAGGATAAAATTCGACATGTCTGCGAGCATAGCATGTCTTTCTATGCACTGTCTGAGCTGTAAGGCGAGTTTACATAGAAAGACATAGATAAGCGGCGCAGCAGACTTAGAATTTTACCCGTGTCATAGGCCAGGACTTTTTCTATTATAGTTGTAAAAGAGCTTTTTGTTTTGCCAATTTTTCCATTTTACAAAAACAATTCTAACAGGAATACCACCATGCATGCGCATACGGATACTTGCAGCAGGCTTTTCCCAAACCATGCAAGTGCTGTGGCAACGATCAGAGCTGCCCATGCAGACCAGACACTTCCGGTCGCGGACAGGATTGCCGGGAAGGTCATCACTGCCAGTGTGACGTATGGTACATAGTATAGAAATGACCGAATCGTTTTATTTTTAATTTCTTTTCGAATCAAGGTCAGAGGCAGCATACGGATCAGATAAGATACTCCGGCCATGACCAGGATATAGATATAAATATTATGACTCATGACTTGCCTGCCTTTCATTGTTATTTAATACACTAGATTCAGTGCTTTTTGTATCGTCCTCATCCTGATTGATGGGGAACAGGATTGCAGCACCTCCGGCAATGAGAATCGTAAGCAGAATCGTTCTTGTTCCGGTAGAAAGTGTGTGGACGACTGGAAGTTTTGTAAATGCAAAGCTTGCTCCCATGGAAATCAAGACAACTCCCGCAAGAATCTTATTTTTTCTTGCAGGAGGGATAATGATTGCCAGGAACATGCCGTAAAGACCGACACTTAATGCACTGACGATATTAGCCGGTAGAATGGATCCCATCAAAGTTCCAAAAAGTGTTCCGAAAGCCCAGCCGGGAAGTGCTACAGTATATGCACCAAAAGAATAGTATGGATTCAATTTACCCGGTACGGCCACGGAGATTCCAAATAACTCATCAGTGACATCATAACTTAGAAGCAGACGCTGGATCATCGGTGTGTCTGGTGGAAGTTTCTGACTTAATGCACAAGACATCAGAAGATAACGGGCATTTGTGATCAATATCAGAATTGCGACCTCCAGATAGCCGCCACCTGCGGCAATCAGCGTAAATCCGGCAAATTCACCAGCTGATGCATTATTAGTAAAACTTACGAGAAATGCCTGAAAGGGTGTGAACCCGGCATTTTTCGCAGCAATACCAAGGGTAAATGAAACTGCAAGATAGCCAAGGGCAATGGGAATTGCGTCCCGCATACCCTTGGCAAACCAAGACTTATTAGTACTTCTCATTTGTGACCTCTTTTCCTATCTCATAAATTCATTGATTACGTGTAACACACCGTCTTCATCGTTGGATTTTGTGATGTAATCTGCAGATTCTTTCACCAGTGGCTGAGCATTTGCCATGGCAACTCCAAGTCCGGCAGTCTCAATCATAGTCAGATCATTGTATCCGTCCCCGCAGCAGATCATGGCATCGGTAGAAAGTCCGATACTGGTGAGCAGCTTTGTAAGGGAGTGAGCTTTGTCAATACCCTGGGGCATAATTTCGAGAAAGAACGGATCTGAGCAGTAAATAGACAGATAAGAGTGAAATTGTTTTTCAGATTCAGCTTTTACTTCCTGAATCAGTTCCGGTTCTCCGGTAATCAGAAATTTATTGTTATTATTTTTAGTGACGTAAGAGATGAAATCGTCCACTTTTGTAATCGGCATATGATTGATGAAAGATTCTTTTTCGCTGTATTCATTCGTATCTCCACCTGAAATCAGCTCGGTATCGGTGTAGGCGAGAATGTCAATCCCCGGATATTTTTTCACGATTTCAAGAAGCGGAGCCGCAACATCATTTGGAAGATATTTGCTGTAAATGATCTCACCGGAGCGGCAGTCTGTGATACGACCACCGTTGTAGGAGAGAATATAACTTCCATAGTCTCCAAGGTGAAGTTCCTCTGCCAGAGGAAGGACGCCCTGAGAAGGACGTCCACTGGCTAATACAACTTTTTTTCCGTTTTTCTGAATGTCGATCAGAGCATCTCTGGTCGATGGTGTGATCTCTTTTCTGGAATTGGTCAGTGTCCCATCCAGATCCAGTGCCAGAAGCTGGTAGTTCATAGTTTTATACTCCTAAAATTTTTGTAATTCATCTACGATTTCAGGGAACTGCATACCATGTGAAGCTTTCACAAGGATATTGTCACCTGGTTGAATCAGATGTTTCATCTCTGCAAGAAAGTCTGCTTTTGCAGGGAACCATTTTGCCTCGCAGCCATGTTCAGAAGCTCCGGCTACAAGCTCTTTGGAAAGCTCGCCAATTCCGCATACAAGGTCGATGCCTATATCACCTGCATGTGCACCGGTTTCGTAGTGGAGTTCTTTTCCGGTCTCGCCCAGCTCGCCCATGTCGCCAAGAACAGCGACTTTTCGTCCGATTGCCATATTCAGAACATCTAAGGAAGCCTGCATGGAAATTGGATTTGCATTATAGCAGTCATCTAAGATGATGATTTTATCTGTCTGAATGATATTATTTCTTCCGGGGATTGAAGGCAGTCCTTCAATTCCGGCTTTGATTTCTGCTGGTGTAAGTCCAAGTTGATAGCCGACAGCAGTTCCGGCAAGAGCGTTTTGTACCATGTGAGCACCAGGAAGTGGAACGATGCAGTCAAAGCTTTCGCCGGACGGAAGATGAATCGTACAGGAAGAACCGCGAAGTCCAAGTGGTTCTACGTCAGTTGCATAGAACTGGCAGTTCTTTCCAAGACCGAAAAATTCAGGCTCTACGCCTTTGACCGGTCCCATATCACGGAGCAGATCATCGTCTCCGTTCAGAAGAATAGAACCACCGGTCTTCATATCCTGGATCATCTGAGATTTTTCCTGAAGAATCCCTTCTCTTGTCTTGAAAAATTCCAAATGTGCGATACCGATATTCGTGATCACACAGATATCCGGGCTTGCTACGCTGGAAAGACGACGCATCTCACCGAAGTGGTTGACACCCATTTCCAGAACAGCGACCTGATGCTTTTCATTCATTTCAAAAATTGTAATTGGAAGCCCCCATTCATTGTTGAAGTTTCCAAGTGTTTTATGTACACAGTATTTCTGAGACAGTACAGAAGCAATCATTTCCTTTGTGCTTGTCTTTCCGACACTTCCTGTGATTCCGACAACCTTAATATCGAAAGAATCACGATAAAGCTTTGCAGTATCAAGAAGTGCCTGGCCAGTAGACTCTACCAGGATATATGGAAAATCTGTCTCGCCAAGATCTTCATGGGAAATCACGCACATTGCGCCTTTTTTAATGGTATCCGGAATGAATTTGTGAGCGTTGACGCGTTCACCGTCAATGGCAATGAACAGATAGTCTTTTTCAACTTTCCGGCTGTCAATTGTAACACCGGCAACTTCTTTGTCCAAAAGATTTTCAGGTCCCCGGTACTCTCCGTGGCAAGCCTTAGTAATATTTCTTAAAGTAAGGTTTTTCATGATGGATTTCCTCTTATCTGTAACGCGCATTCATAGATTCTTCAATGATGCGTTCGCATAATTCGTTGTACTCGATGCCTGCGGCTTTTGCAGCCTTCGGAAGCAGACTTGCGGCAGTCATTCCTGGAAGTGCATTCATTTCCAAACTGTAGAATTCGCCGTCTTCGTCATCAATGATAAAGTCAGCACGTGCATACACATCCATACGGAGTGCGGCAAATGCTTCTTCTCCGGCACGCATCATGCGCTGCTGAGTTTCTTCATCAATAGATACCGGTGGACAGATTTCCTGTGCTCCGCCAGCCTGATATTTATTCTCATAGTTGAAGACACCATCTTTCGGAATGATCTCAACTAATGGAAGTGCTTTTCCGGCAATGACAGCGCTGGCAAACTCACGGCCTTTGATGTAAGGCTCAATGACCAGTTCTTCATCTGGGTTCTTTTCAAATGATTCACGAACTGCATTGTTATATTCTTCTTCTGTATGACAGATGTAAACTCCGATACTGGAACCATTTTCACATGGTTTTACGACCAGTGGGAGATAATATCCAAGTTCGGATAAAGGAAGATCCTTTGTCTCTTTTGTCAGATGTGTTCCACGAGGAGTCGGTACACCACTCATTTTATAAATCTGTTTTGTTACTAGTTTGTTCATAGACAGGGCACAGCCAAAAGAGTTGCAGCCTGTATATTTGATTCCAAGAAGATCAAAAGCAGCCTGAAGCTTACCATTTTCTCCGACAGAGCCGTGCAGAGCGACAAATGTAATGTCTGCCATACGGCACAGTTCAATGACATTTGGTCCAAACATGCAGTCGGACTGATCCGGGCGAGATTTCTTAAGGGCTTCAAGGTCAGGTTCTTTTGTGCTGATATTTTTTGCAATCTCAAGACCTGCGCCCGGAAGGGTAAATACATCTTCCAGATTCGCAGGCGCATTTTCAAGACCGAAGTACAGGTCAAGAAGATAAGCCTGGTGTCCGTTTTCCAACAGTGTTTTGCAGATGCCGGCACCGGAAGTCAGTGAGACGTCACGCTCCGGACTTAAGCCGCCTGCTAATACTATAATTTTCATAATGAATGCTCTCCTTTTATTCTGGTTTGTGTGCCTGATCGAGTAAGGCTTTCTTTACATCATATAATCTCTGGGATAAATCTACATAAACCCGGTGTGGATAGAAGAGACGTTTTGTCTCGTCCCACAGGGAGTCTTTTTCCTGTTTACAATATTCTGCAATCTCCGTGACAGAAGGGGAAGTGTAAATACATTCTCCGTTTTTGAAGATCGGAACAAGCATTTCACGCATGGTATAAGTGCCGCCTGCAAGCTTTGTTTTCTTCCATGTCTCCAGCGGGTCAAAGAGAAGAAGATTCTGACTTTCGTCAAATGCTTCATCAGCGAAGCAGATCAGATCAGCTTTGATCTTGCCGGTCTCTTTTTCATAGACACGGTAGATTGTCTTATTTCCTGGATTGGTGATCTTTTCTGTGTTTTCAGAAATCTTGATCTTCGGGATAAATTCTCCGTTTTCATTCTTGATTGCAGACAATTTGTATACACCGCCAAATGACGGGCAGTCCTTGGACGTGATCAGATGAGTACCAACCCCCCAGGAGTTGATTGCTGCACCCTGTGCCTTCAGATCATGGAGCAGATATTCGTCAAGATCATTGGAAGCGCAGATGGAAGCGTCCGGGAATCCGGCTTCATCTAACATTTTACGTGCTTTTTTGGAAAGATATGCAAGGTCTCCGCTGTCCAGACGGATTCCGTATTTTTTTAATGGTTTTCCTGCGTCTTTAAATTCCTGGAAGACACGTATGGCATTTGGTACGCCAGATTTTAATGTGTCATAAGTGTCTACCAGAAGTGTACAGTTGTCCGGATATAGCTCTGCGTAATATTTAAATGCAGTGTATTCGTCCGGGAATGTCATGATCCAGCTATGTGCGTGAGTTCCCATAACAGGGACATCAAAAAGCTGACCTGCCAGTACATTTGACGTACCGACACATCCGCCGATCATAGCGGCACGTGCTCCGTAAAGTCCGGCATCCGGTCCCTGTGCACGGCGCAGTCCGAACTCCATGATTCCGTCTCCGTCGGCGGCATAGACAACACGGGAAGTCTTCGTAGCGATGAGAGACTGGTGATTGATCAGATTCAGGATAGTCGTCTCGACAAGCTGAGCTTCCATGATCGGAGCAATGACCTTAAGCAGTGGCTCTTTTGGGAATACTACGCTTCCTTCCGGAATCGCATAGATATCTCCTGTAAAGTGAAAACCACTTAAATACTGAAGAAAATCATCATCAAAAATGTGAAGACTTCGTAAGTAGTCCACATCTTCGTAGGTGAAATGCAGGTTCTTAATGTAGTCAATGACCTGGTCAAGTCCCGCGCAGACGGAATAACCATTGCCGCAGGGATTGTGACGGTAAAACACATCGAATACAACCGTCTCATGTTGCCCTTTTTTATAATAACCCTGCATCATTGTCAGTTCATATAAATCAGTCAGCAGTGTTAAATCTTGTTTGTTCATAGTGAGCTCCTTTCATGACTGAATCGTAAGCTTTGTTTTCATAATTGATGATACCACGGATTGCTTCGTATCGTACATTTCATGATATCTTGTGTATTATATATCATAATGGTACCTTTATACAAGGGTATGATTTTTCTCAATCGTGTCCTTTATGATCTTCTGGCAGTAAACATCGATCTTCTTGCGGTCTTCTTTTTCCATTTCATTCATATATATAGGGGAGCAGTACTCCAAAACAACGTGTGTTTTTCTGATATATGGCAAATGTCCCTCGAAAATATTAATGGTGTTATTCAGTGCAACAGGTACGATCGGACATCCGCTCTTTTCTGCAATTTTAAAGGAACCGGCATGGAATGGAAGAAGACTTAATTCTTCTCCTTTGTTGCGTGTCCCTTCTGGGAAAATAAAAACAGAAATTCCATTTTTCACCTGATCGATCGCAGTCAGGATGGTTTTAAGACCTTCTCTTATATTGTCGCGATCCAAAAACAGGCAGTATACCCGTTTCATCCAGGTGCGAAGGAACGGGTAATTTAACATTTCCTTTTTGGCAACGAATCCGGTCAGATCCCTGCAGCGGGAATAAGTCAGCAAAATGTCAAAATAACTTCTGTGGTTGCCCACGTAGAGAACCGGTTCATCAGGAACACGGTCTTCTCCGATGACGGTCACTTCGACACCGGAAATTTTCAGGATCACTTTAAATCCCCATTGAACGATACGTAGTGCTGCGAGATCGGCTGAGCGTTTATTCACTTTGCCAATAAGCCAGAGAATTCCGAGTACAGGAATCCCGAGCAGAAAATATAACAATAAAAATATTGCAACGAGTATAAATCGTAACATATGTCAAGTTCCTCCAACTAATATCTTCCATATAAAATAGTCATGCCACGAAGTTCATCGGCAAGTTCGCCTTTGAGCGCGGACTGCTGATAACGCCAGCTCCAGTTCCCGGCGCCGATACCTGGTGTGTTCATGCGTCCTTCTGCACCGACACACAGAACATCCTGAAGAGGAAAGATTGCATATGCAGCAACACTTGCAAGTGCGGTTCCAATAAGATCCAATGGAAAATGTGTATCATTGCTGCAGTGTGTGTAGCGGCGTACTTTGTCACGGCATTCCGGGCGCAGTGTCTGATACCAGCTGCGAGTCGTGTCGTTATCATGAGTTCCGGTGTAACATACGCAGACTGGAGATGTGTAGCGGTGTGGCAGGTAGCTTCCTTCATCCAGAGAGTCAAATGCAAACTGCAGAACCTTCATGCCTGGGAGTCCAAATTCATCTCGCAAAGCTTCCACTTCCGGGGTGATAACGCCCAGATCTTCTGCAATAATTGGAAGGTTTCCCTCAAAAGCATCACGGACTGCGGAAAATAATGCATGGCCCGGAGCTTTTACCCATTCGCCATTCACAGCGGTCGGTTCGCCGTAAGGAATGGACCAGAAAGCTTCAAATCCGCGGAAGTGATCTACACGCAGAATATCCAGGTTGTGAAGCTGTGCACGGATACGGGATATCCACCAGGAAAAATGTTCCGCCTCATGAGCTTCCCAGTTGTACAATGGATTCCCCCATAACTGTCCGGTGGCTGAAAAATAATCCGGCGGTACTCCGGCTACGCGAGTCGGATACCCTTTGGAGTCCAGCTGGAACAGATGCTGGTTCGCCCACACATCGGCGCTGTCCATAGATACAAAAATCGGGATATCACCGATGATGCGGATACCGTGGTCATTTGCATATTTTTTGATTCGTTTCCACTCGTCAAAGAATAAGAATTGAATGAAACGATAGTATTCTATATCTTCGTGCATGGATTTAAAAAGGCCGGCTTTAAATTCCAAAGTCGGACACCGATATTCATCCGGCCAGTGAAGCCAGTCAGCGCCATGGTGTAATTTCTTACATGCCATAAACAAAGCATAGTCATCCAGCCAGTAGCGGCTGCTTTCACAAAATTCCTGGAAAGACTGGTCTATGCCTGGAATTTCATGGCGTTTCTGTGGAAAACGGCTGTAGGCAAGGGCCAGAACTTTCTCCTTCCACGGAATGACCTGTCCATAATCTACGTGACTTGGGTCTGCAATCGGGCAATCGGTAAGTTCCCAGCCACCGATCAGTCCAAGACGGATCAAATGTCTTGGATCAATGAGAAGAGGCTGACCTGCAAAAGCAGAAAAACTCTGGTACGGAGAGTCTCCGAAACCTGTGTGGGTCAGTGGCAGTACCTGCCAGAGATGCTGACCTGCCCGTGCCAGAAAATCGATAAAGGCATATGCTTCATCTCCAAGATCCCCAATCCCGTAAGGGGAAGGCAGAGAAGTCGGGTGAAGCAAAATGCCGGATAGGCGTTCGTTATTTATCATATTTTTGTAATCTCCTTTTAAAACCATGTTGAAGTAGTAAACTTAATGCCTGCTTATACAAAGTCAAGCCGAGGCATTCTTGGACATGGCATTTTATTAAGTATACAACAATTTTGGAATTTTTCCTAGACTTGGTGTGTATGATGTTATAAAAGGTTTTTCAAGAAGAAAGAGAGCATCATGAATCGAAAACATTTTTACATAATTGCAGGGATTTTTATTCTGGCACTGGCTGGGTGCAGTATTAAAAAGGAAGATACAAAAAAGATACAGGATATTGAATTTACAGTAGTAGCACCAGAAGACGTACCAGAGGAACTGAAAGAAGATATCGAAAAGGCGCGGGATACCCCATTTCGTCTGACTTATGCAGATCAGGGGTATCTTTACATGGCGCGAGGGTATGGAGAAAAAGAAAAAACGGGGTACAGTGTAGAGGTCAACGCATGCTACGAAACATCAGATGCTGTCAGGATCCAGACAACACTTCTCGGTCCGGCAAAGGGCGAGAAGACAAAAGAAAAGAAGACATATCCGTATGTGGTGATGAAAACAGAATATAGAGAGAAAGATGTGATATTTGAGTAAAAGTAATGTGCCAGCCATAGTTGGGGTTTTTGATGCAACATTATAATAAAACAAACAATAAGGGGGACATGTGTGTGAATTGTGAAAAAAAGATGCTGAATATTTACCGACAGGGGAAAACTTTTACGGACCAGTTCTATGTAGATGAGGATTATAATGTGCCAGACACGAAAGCTGATATCCGGGAGATTATAGAGAGCGATGCGGTTATGGAGGAAATCGACCTGAAGCTTGTGGAGAATTATATCCGGATCACCGGGCGGCTTGCTTTTCAAGTTTTATATGTTGCAGATAACAGTGACAATACCTTATCTTCTCTGGAAGGGAAAATTCCCTTTGAGGAAATGTATTATGTAGACGAGACTTTGGAAGAAACGTTATTTTTGAAAGCAGCGCAGACAGAGCTGACTGTCAATCTGATCCATTCCCGGAAAATCAATGTGAAAGCGATGGCGGAAGTAACCATGAGTTCGGACAGTCAGGTAAGTGAAGAAGTGACGACCGGGATTGAGAGTGGGGAGCAGATTTATACAAAATACCAGGAGAAGCAGATCCTGACTCTTCACACTGTGAAAAAAGATACATACCGCATCAAAGAGCAGCTGACAATCTCCGGAACAAAAGAAAGTATCGGAAACATTTTGTGGAAAGAAGTACTCAGCCGCCGTCTGGATACAAGGCTGGAGGCAGATACATTAAAACTTCAAGGAGAACTTCTTGTGTTTTGTCTTTATGAATCAGTGGATGGAAAGACAGACTGGATCTGTGAAAATGTTCCGTATGAGGGACAGGTAGAGTGCTTTGGTGCAGAGGAAGGTATGTACCATCAGATTTATCCGATTCTTACAGATGCACTTTTAGAGCCGGCTATGGACGAGGACGGAGAAATGCGTCTTCTTGGCATCGAGGCAACCCTTTCCATGCGGTTCTTTTTGTGCACGGAGGAAAAGATACAGATATTAGACGATTTATATTCACTGAAAACATGTTGTGTTCCAGCGTATACGCAGTGCAAGGTGGAAAATGTTCTGATGCAGAATCATTCCAAATGTAAAATCGCAGAGAGGTTGTCACTGCCTGAGATTAAAGATGACATTTTACAGATCTGCTATAGTGATGCGAGAATTCAAGTCGAGCAGATGACGGTTCAAGACACAGGTATTCAGATAGAAGGAGTACTCCATATCCGTTTTATGTATGTCAGACCGGACGATCAGATACCATTTGCCCTGTGGCAGGGGATGATACCATTTTCCTGGCTGTTGGAAAGCAATGAAGTCCAGGAGGATATGACATTGGATATGATGCCGTCTCTGGAACAGCTTGGCATCAGTCTCCTTGGAAATGGAGAGATAGAAGTAAAGGCGGTGCTGGCATTTCGGAGTTTCCTTCGTGGGAAAGTGACATTTCGTAACATAGATTCAGTAGAAGAGAAAGAGATAGATTATAAAGTGTTGGAACAAAGACCGGGAATCATTGGATATATCGTAAAAGAAGGCGATGAACTGTGGAATCTGGCGAAATACTACGGCACGACAAAGGAAGGGATTATGGACATCAATCATATGGAGTCGGAACAGTTGAAATGTGGCGACAAACTATTGATTTTTAAGGAAAATGCCAGTATACTGTAGGTATATTGTATACAAGACGGGGCTGGATACGAGGAGAAAAAGTTATGGATAAGATGGAATTAAAGGCACTTGGAAAGATCAATCTTGGATTGGATGTGCTTGGCCGCAGGGAGAACGGATATCACGATGTCCGTATGGTTATGCAGACAGTATATCTGTATGATCAGATCGTGATAACGAAGACAAAGCAGCCGGGAGTAAAGGCAGAGACGAATCTTTTTTATCTTCCGGTAGATGAGAATAATCTTGCATGCCGGGCAGCAAAGATGCTGATCGATGAGTTTAACATTACCGAAGGAGTGCACATTTCCATGGACAAGAAAATTCCGGTATCAGCAGGTATGGCCGGCGGAAGCGCAGATGCGGCAGCAGTTCTTTTTGGAGTCAATAAGATGTTCGGACTGGGGCTTAGCATGACTGAGCTTGAAGAACGGGGGGTAAAGCTTGGCGCAGATGTACCATACTGTCTGATGCGTGGGACAGTTCTGGCAGAGGGAATCGGTGAGAAGCTGACACCTCTTTTGGCCTGTCCAAAGTGTTTTGTGTTGCTGGCAAAACCACCGATCAGTGTATCGACGAAGATGGTCTATGAAAAACTGGATGCATTGGAAATTACAGAACACCCGGATATCGATGGTATTTTAAACGGACTTGCGAGAAAGAATATCCATAAGGTGGCAGAGTGTATGGGAAATGTACTGGAGCAGGTGACGATTCCTGTCTATCCGGTCATTGAACAGATTAAAAATGTCATGAAAGAAGGCGGAGCCATGAACGCTATGATGAGCGGAAGTGGTCCGACCGTATTTGGCTTATTTGAAGACAGACAGTCAGCGAGACGTGCGGCACAGAAGATAAAGGAACAGAAACTGGCAAAACAGGTATATGTAACGAGTATACACCAGGCAAGGAGGAAGTAGAAAGCATGGAGCAAAATTTGAAAGTCAATGAAAATGAATACCTTCCGCTCAGGGATGTGGTATTCAATACACTCAGACAGGCAATCCTTCGAGGAGAGTTTAAGCCGGGTGAAAGATTGATGGAAATCCAGCTTGCAAATAAACTGGGCGTGAGCCGTACCCCGATCCGTGAGGCAATCCGTAAGCTGGAGTTGGAAGGTCTGGTCATTATGATTCCGAGAAAAGGTGCGGAAGTGGCGGACATTACGGAGAAAAGTCTGCGAGATGTGCTGGAAGTCAGAAAAGCACTGGAAGAACTGGCAGTGCAGCTCGCATGTGAGAAGATCACTCAGGAAGAGTTGGAAGAATTGGAACAGGCCGGAGAGAATTTTAAAAAAGTCCTGAAAAGAAGTAAAGACATCACAGAGGTAGCAGAGGCAGATGTGCGATTCCATGATGTGATCTATATGGCAACGGATAATCAGAAACTGATCCATCTGCTGAATAAATTAAGAGAACAGATGTACCGCTACCGTGTAGAATATTTGAAGAACCCAGATGTGCACGAGCAATTGACCCAGGAACACGAAGAGATCGTGTACCATATCAAGAGAAGAGAAAAAGTAGAAGCAACAGCAGTTACATGTCAGCATATTGATAATCAGGTATCTGCGGTGACGGACAAGATTAGAACGAAGAATAATTAGCAGATACCTGTATAATCTACGGATATCTGTCCATACTTTCTGTATAAATTCAATTCAAATGTTTGAGTGATTGCAGGAGGTACATAGATATGCGAAAGTTATGGGATCTGTTGAGAAATAAAATCGGGACAAAGAATCTGATTTGTGGTATACTTGGTATTTGTATAGCAGTTGGATGGATGTGGAGTTTTACTGCATGGCGCGTGGCTTTGATGGATAAGAAAATCTGCGAGACGCAGCGGGGGATTGCAGATGAAGTCTTTCGTTTTCATGTGCTGGCCAACAGTGACAGTGAAAAAGACCAGCGGGTGAAGCTAAAAGTCCGGGACGCAGTGATTGCCTATATGACATCTGAGATGCCAGGTACCACAAACCAGATGGATCACGCAGTGACAATGGATCAGGCGGAGCAGATGAATCCAGGCATTCATAAAAATTCTGCACAGGCAACGAAGAAATGGGCAGAGTCTCACTTAAATGATCTGATCCTGGTGGCTGACGAGGTGCTTGAGCAGGAAGGCATGGATTATCAGGCAGATGCGCACGTGACGAAGTGCTGCTTCCCAGAAAAAAAATACGGAGATATGACATTTCCACAAGGCGAGTATGAGGCGCTGAGGATCACATTGGGTGAGGCGGCCGGACATAACTGGTGGTGTGTGTTATATCCAAATCTCTGTTTTCTGGACAAGACTTGTGCGGTGGTGAGTGATGAAGGGAAAGAAGACCTTAAAGGGGTGCTTACCGATGAGGAATATCAACTGCTTACGGATAATAAAGAACTTAAGATGAAATGGTTTTTTTTCGGAGATTAGGAGAGTATGAGATGACAGAGTTTCTTGTACGACATTTTGTAAAAGATTATGAGAATACGAGTAAGGTGTCTGTGCGTACAGCATATGGAGTGCTGGCAAGCGTGACAGGCATCTTTTGTAATATATTGCTATTTGCGGCAAAATGGCTGATTGGCTATCTGCTTCACAGTATTTCTGTTATGGCAGATGCATTTAACAACCTGTCTGATGCAGGTTCTTCAATCATCAGTCTGATCGGTGTGAAGATGGCAGGAAAACCGGCAGATAAGGAGCACCCGTTCGGACATGGAAGAATTGAATATATTGCGGCGCTGATCGTGGCCTTTCTTGTAATGGAAGTTGGATTCACATTTTTTAAAAGCGCTATTGCGAAGATCAGGGAACCGGAAGAGTTACATTTCCAGGCGGTATCTATGTTCATATTATTTCTGTCAGTGGCAGTGAAGCTGTGGATGGGAGTGTTTAATAAAAATCTTGGAAAACGTATCAATTCCCAGGTCATGATGGCGACTGCAGCAGATTCCATGGGAGATGTGATTACAACGGGGGCGACTATCGCTTCAGTATTATTTTTTTATTTTACAGGAATTAATATTGACGGATATGTAGGACTTGGTGTATCGTTAGTCGTTATGTGGGCCGGTATCGGAATCGCAAAAGATACGCTGGAGCCATTGATCGGGGCACCGGTAGACCCACAGGTCTATAAGCAGATCAGTGACTTTGTGGAGAAATATGACGGGATTCTTGGAAGCCATGATTTGATCGTACATAATTACGGACCAGGAAGGAGCATGGCATCCATTCATGCGGAGGTCCCGAATGATGTGAACATTGAGACATCCCATGAGATTATCGACCGGGTGGAGCGAGAAGCATTAGAACAGCTTGGGGTTATGCTCGTAATACATATGGATCCTGTAGAGACAAAAGACAAGCATGTGCTGGAGACAAAGGAGAAAGTCGAGAAGGTGCTGCGGGCGATGGATCCTAAGCTTAGTATCCATGACTTTCGAATGGTTCCCGGAACGGATCAGATCAATCTGATTTTTGATCTGGTCGTACCATTTGAATATGATCAGAAAAAACAGGATCATATCCGGTCTGCGATTATGGGAGTTTTACAGATTGTAGATCCAAGATATCAGTGTGTCATTACAGTGGAAAGGAGTTACGTTGCAAGTGCCAAAGAAGGAGTATAAATATATGATTGACGGCCGCGTCCGCTTCAGCGAGATCGACCACACAAGAAAGATTACAGTTCCATCGATCATCAATTATTTTCAAGATTGCAGTACATTTCAGTCAGAAGATATCGGAGTCGGTCTGGACGTACTTTCAAAAAAGAAAAAAGCGTGGATTCTGACTTACTGGCAGATTGTGATCGATCATTATCCGAAAATGAATGATAAGATCCAGGTCAGCACATGGGCTTCAAAGTTCAAGGGAATGCTTGCAGAGCGCAACTTCTGTATGACAGATGAGAATGGAGAAAAGGCTGCGTACGCACAGTCAGTCTGGGTATATATGGATGTGGAAAAGGGGCGTCCGGTAAGACCAGATCAGGAAGAACTGGATGCTTATGGACAGTGTGAACCGCTGGAGATGGACTATGAATCCAGAAAAATTGCACTGCCGGAAGAATGTATGAGTCTGGAGCCGTTTCCGGTGCGCAGATACCATATTGATACGAATGAACATGTAAATAATTGCCAGTATGTACAGATGGCTATGGAAATGTTGGATCAAGAGAGAGTAATCCGTCAGGTGCGGGTGGAATATAAGAAATCAGCAGTGCTGGGGGATATGATTGTTCCCAGGACAGGTGACAGAGATGGCCGGACAGTTGTGGAACTGTGTACGACAGAAGGAGAATTGTATGCAGCAGTAGAATTTGCATGGGTGTAGGGGCATTTACATAAAATGGGCTGATGATAGATGTTTGTAGAGAGAGAAAGGATAAGACAGATGAAGTTAATCGAAGAACTCGGAAAACGAAGAATGCTGACAGTTGTAAAGACAGTTGATTTTGGAATATATCTTGGAACAAGCGAGGAACGTGTACTGCTTCCAAAGAAAGAAGTACCAAAAGAAATTGAGATTGGAGATCCGGTGGAAGTATTTCTTTACAAGGATTCCAGCGACAGATTGATTGCAACAACAGCAGAACCAAAGATCACATTGGGTGAACTGGCTGTTCTGACAGTGAAAGATACCGGAAAGATTGGAGCATTTCTCGACTGGGGACTGCCGAAAGATCTGCTACTTCCATTCAAAGAGCAGACGGCTAAGGTGAAAAAAGGAGATCAGGTGCTGGTTGCGCTTTATGTGGACAAGTCCGAGAGATTATGTGCGACTATGAAGGTTTATGAAAAATTAGAGACAGACTCTCCGTATAAGAAAGACGATCATGTAGAAGGAATCGTCTATGAGAGAAGCGATAATTTTGGAGTTTTTGTAGCAGTAGACAATAAGTATTCTGCACTGATCCCGAAGCGTGAAGCGTACGGCGGACATCTTCAGGTTGGGGATAAAGTCCATGCAAGAGTTATAAAGGTACGTGAAGATGGAAAGCTGGACTTAAGTGTGCGTGAGAAAGCGTTTATCCAGATGGATGCAGATGCAGAGCTGATCGTAAAACGGATGGAAGAGCACGGGGGAAAACTGCCATTTACAGACAAGGCAGATCCGGAAAAAATTAAAAATGAACTGGGACTGAGCAAAAATGCATTTAAACGTGCAGTAGGACGTCTTTTAAAGGAAAACAAAGTCATTATTACAGAAAAATCTATTGAATTTCTGCACAAATAAGGTATAATGGGGGCGTGATAAATTTTGAAAGGAGCGCGAGCGCATGAAAGTACAGAATATTACAGATATTGAAGGTTTTTTTAAAGCAATTGACGGTTGTAAAGGAAAAGTTGAGCTTGTTACTGGTGAGGGAGACAGACTGAATTTAAAATCAAAATTATCCCAGTATGTATCACTCGCGACCATCTTTTCAAATGGGGAGATTCCGGAAATGGAAATCGTCGCACATGAAAAAGAAGACATCGACAGGCTGATTTCCTATATGATTAACGGCTAGGATCAGAAGAGAGAAGGAAGTATTGATGAGAATATTAGCGTTGGCGGGCGAAAAAGTCTGTCAGCGCTTTCTTTTCTATCTGTATCAGAGCAGCAAGAATGTGCCGAGGCACATTCTTTATTACATGCGAAGATAAGGAAAATAAGGGAGAAAAATATATGAGCTTTGCACATTTACATGTTCATACAGAGTACAGTCTGCTGGACGGATCCAATAAAATTAAAGAGTGTGTGGCGCGGGTCAAAGAGCTTGGAATGAACAGCGTGGCAATTACTGATCATGGCTGTATGTTCGGCGTGATTGACTTTTACCGTGCTGCCCGTGCTCAGGGAATCAAGCCGATCCTTGGCTGTGAAGTCTATGTGGCACCAGGATCCAGGTTTGACAAAGAGGCTGTAGGAAGCGGAGATGACAGATATTATCATCTGGTTCTTCTGGCAGAAAATGATGAAGGATACCACAATTTGATGAAAATTGTATCCCGTGGTTACACAGAAGGATATTATTATAAACCACGTGTGGATCTGGAGCTTTTGAGGGAATTTCACGAAGGAATCATTGCGCTTAGCGCGTGCCTGGCAGGTGAGGTTCAGAAAAATATCACAAGAGGCATGTACAGTGAAGGAAGAGCAGCAGCTCTTAGGTATGAGGAAATATTTGGAAAAGGGAATTTTTTCCTGGAGCTGCAGGATCATGGAATTCCGGAGCAGCAGACGGTCAATCAGGCATTGATGCGCATGTCACAGGAGACGGGAATTGAACTGGTAGCAACGAACGATATACATTATACTTATGCAGAAGATGCGCGGGCACACGATATTCTGCTCTGTATCCAGACAGGTAAGAAACTGGCAGACGAGGATCGTATGCGCTATGAGGGCGGACAGTATTATATCAAGTCAGAAGAGGAAATGAAGAAGCTGTTCCCATATGCATTGCAGGCTCTTGAGAACACACAGAAGATTGCAGACCGTTGTGACGTGGAAATCGAATTTGGTGTGACCAAACTTCCAAAATACGATGTTCCGGATGGACTTTCCTCCTGGGAATATTTGAACAAATTGTGTTACGAAGGGCTGGAAAGGCGTTACTCGAATCCTTCACAGGATTTGAAAGACAGACTGGACTATGAACTGTCAGTTATTCACAAGATGGGCTATGTCGATTATTTCCTGATTGTGTGGGATTTCATTCACTATGCAAGGTCACAGAAGATTATGGTCGGACCGGGACGTGGTTCCGGTGCCGGAAGTATTGTGGCGTATTGTCTGGAGATTACAAGTATTGACCCGATTAAATACCAGCTTCTGTTTGAACGTTTCCTGAATCCGGAGCGTGTGTCCATGCCCGATATTGACGTGGATTTCTGTTACGAGAGGCGTCAGGAAGTGATCGACTATGTAGGAAGAAAGTACGGCGCAGACCGAGTCGTTCAGATCGTCACATTTGGTACACTGGCCGCCAGAGGTGTGATTCGGGATGTAGGACGTGTGATGGATCTGCCGTATGCATTTGTAGATAATATAGCGAAGCTTATTCCGAAGGAGCTGAATATTACTTTGGATAAGGCACTCAAGACCAGCTCAGAACTTCGCAAGTCCTATGAGGAAGACCCACAGGTAAAAGAACTGATTGACATGTCCATGCGTCTGGAAGGACTTCCAAGACATACTTCCATGCATGCAGCCGGAGTTGTTATCAGCCAGAAGCCGGTAGAAGAATATGTGCCGCTGTCACTTGGATCAGATGGATCTGTAACGACTCAGTTCGTAGCGACCACGCTGGAAGAGCTGGGACTTTTGAAAATGGACTTTCTGGGGCTTCGCACCTTGACGGTGATCCGGGATGCAGAGAAGCTTGCAAGCTACAGTTCCGGAAAAGAGATCAACATTAACAAGATTAATTTTGACGATAAAGCAGTACTGGATTCTATTGGAACGGGAAAGACAGACGGTGTGTTCCAGTTAGAGAGTGCAGGAATGAAGAACTTTATGAAAGAGCTGAAACCGCAGAGCCTGGAAGATATTATCGCCGGAATTTCCCTGTATCGTCCGGGACCGATGGATTTTATCCCTCAGTATATTAAAGGAAAAGAACATCCGGAGCTGATCACCTATGACTGCCCACAGCTAGAGCCGATCCTGTCGCCAACTTATGGCTGTATCGTCTATCAGGAGCAGGTGATGCAGATTGTGCGTGATCTGGCAGGATATACCCTTGGACGAAGCGACCTTGTGCGCCGCGCTATGTCTAAGAAGAAAGCCGATGTCATGGCAAAGGAACGCCAGAATTTTGTGTACGGAAATCCGGAGGAAGGGGTACCAGGCTGTATTGCAAATGGTATTGACGAGAAGACTGCCAATAAGATTTATGATGAAATGACAGATTTCGCCAAGTATGCGTTTAACAAATCCCATGCGGCAGCATATGCGGTCGTTTCTTATCAGACAGCATGGCTCAAATATTATTATCCAGTAGAGTATATGGCAGCTCTTATGACCTCAGTCATTGATAATCCAGGAAAGGTAGCCGAGTACATTTACAGTTGCCGCCAGATGGGGATCAAGATTCTGCCGCCGGACATTAACCATGGTTACAGCAGCTTTTCTGCAGATAACGGAAGTATCCGGTACGGACTGGCAGCGATCAAGAGCATCGGCAGACCAGTCATCAAAGAAATCGTTGCAGAGCGGAAAGCAAACGGAGAGTTTAAGAATCTGAAAGATTTCATTGAGCGGATGTCAGGAAAAGATATCAATAAGAGAACGATTGAGAACTTTATCAAATCCGGTGCATTTGACGAACTTGGAGGAACAAGAAAGCAATTCATGGTCATCTATGTACAGATTCTCGACCAGGTGAACCGGGAGAAGAAAAATTCCATGACAGGTCAGATGTCTCTTTTTGACATTGTAGGAGAAGAACAGAAATCCGAGTTCGATATTCCACTGCCAAATGTAGGTGAATACGAGAAGTCTACGAAACTTGCTTTCGAAAAAGAAGTGCTTGGAATCTACTTAAGCGGACATCCGATGGAAGAGTACGAGGAGCAGTGGAGAAAAGGCATTTCCAAAACGACACAGGATTTCCAGTTTGATGAGGAATTGGGATTTTCAAGAGTCAGTGATGGCGCAACAGAGATCATTGGTGGAATCATTGCGAGCAAGACAATCAAATACACGAAGAATAATAAGACCATGTGTTTCCTGACGATTGAAGATATTATGGGATCAGTAGAAGTCGTTGTATTTCCAAGAGATTATGAGCGCTATCATCAATATCTGGAAGAGGAAAATGTTGTCTTTGTTAAGGGACGGGTGTCAGAAGAGGATGAAGCCTCCAGCAAACTGATCTGTGAGAAAGTCATTCCATTTGGACAGAAGAAACAGGAACTCTGGATCCAGTATCCGGATAAAGAAACATTTCTTCAGGGAGAGAAGATGCTATATGATATGCTTGCATCTTCCGATGGAAATGATGAAGTGATAGTATATTGTAAGGCAGAGCGGGCGGTAAAACGCCTTCCATCTAACCGAAATGTGAATATAGAACCTGGATTACTAAGCAGGCTTATGAATTATTTTGGTGAATCTTGCGTAAAAGTGGTGGAAAAACCATTGAAAAGCTAAGGCAATTCATATACAATGTAGCGTGAAGGGTTAAATAAATAACGAAATAAATATGTTGCTGATCAAAGAGGTGAAAAGCAACTCTACGATGGAGGAGAAGAATCATGGCAGAAAGAATCATTCGTACAATAGGTGTATTGACAAGTGGAGGAGATGCTCCGGGAATGAACGCGGCAATTCGTGCTGTTGTCAGAACTGCACTTGGAAAAGGTGTGAAAGTACGAGGCATCAGAAAAGGTTATAAGGGACTTCTCAATGAGGAAATCATCGATCTGGACGCAGGAGATGTATCAGACATTATTCAGCGTGGAGGTACAATTCTTCAGACGGCCCGTAGTAAAGAGATGATTACAGAAGAAGGTCAGCAGAAAGCAGCAGCTATCTGTAAAAAGTATGGAATTGACGGTCTGGTAGTCATTGGAGGAGACGGATCTTTCCGTGGAGCGCAGAAACTTGCATATCTTGGAGTGAATACGATTGGAGTTCCGGGAACCATCGATCTTGATATTGATTGTACAGAGTATACGATCGGATTTGACACAGCGGTAAATACAGCTATGGAGGCAATTGATAAAGTCCGTGATACATCTACTTCACACAGCAGATGTTCTATTATTGAAGTTATGGGACGTGATGCAGGATACCTGGCTCTGTGGTGCGGTATTGCAAATGGAGCTGAACGTATTCTCCTTCCTGAGGAAGAAGGATATGATATTGATGATATTATCGATGATATAAAAGAGTCTAAAAAAAGAGGTAAGAAGAACTACATTATCATCAATGCAGAAGGTGTTGGTGATTCTGTGAATCTTGCAAAGACAATCGAAGAAAGAACGGGCATGGAGACAAGAGCAACTATCCTCGGACATATGCAGCGTGGTGGAAGCCCGACATGTAAAGACCGTGTATATGCATCTATCATGGGATCCATGGCAGTAGATCTTCTCTTAGAAGGAAAGACAAACCGTATCGTAGGTTACAGACACGGTGAATATGTAGATTTTGATATTGAGGAAGCACTTGGAATGCAGAAAGGAATCCCTGAATATCAGTACGAGATTTCCAAGAAGCTTTCTCTGTAAAGCCGGCAGGAATAGAAGTGATGATGTCCGCCGGACTTCGAGAATGAGGAAAGATAAAGATTTATGACGAAAAATGTATTAGTTACAATATCCGGACTTCATTATGATGACAGTGTGATGATGGTGCAGGAGGAGAATAGTAATGAGGCAAACTCCATAGAGGTGACAACTCCTGCCACCTATTATCTGAAAAATGGGAAACATTACATAGTTTATGATGAGATCGTAGAGGGAATTCCGGGGACGATCAAGAATCGGATCAAAATTGATGAAGGAAAGCTTTTAGATATTACAAAAAGCGGAATTACTAATTCGCATATGGTATTTGAGACCGATAAGATTAATGTGACTCCATATCAGACTCCATACGGAGATCTGCTTCTTGGCACATATACGAAAGGTATGGATATACAGATTGAAGAGGAGCGCATCGAACTTCAGGTCAGATATTCTCTGGATATTAATGGAGACAAGGCCGCAGACTGCGATATCCGCATTCTGATAGAAGCGAATGAATAAGAAGGATAAAAAAATGAGTATAAAAAAGGGGCTGTGAAAAACAGCCTCTTTTTTTGGATTTTATTTTCTATGCTTTATTTTTTATCTTTTTTAAATCTGG
>QWCV01000766.1_pt1 | contig 51987 bp, 49 predicted proteins | sample 1972621 | NCBI WGS metagenome assembly QWCV01 (sample SAMN09866699, study PRJNA288562) | Human gut metagenome isolate pre2_stool, whole genome shotgun sequencing... | isolation source: gut | host: Homo sapiens | place: USA: California | reverse complement strand
GCCGGGATGGCGAAACCTCTTAGCCGGGCCGGGCGGTTCTTCGCCTCCAACCGCGACCCACGTTGTTGGGCTCGCGGTTGGGGGGCCGCCCTGCGGGCGTCGGTTGGAAACAAGGCCTTTTCTGTGGAAAGGAGTGCGCCGTTATGTCCAGTATCCCATTCTTTGCCCGCCGCAGGCTCTGCAGCACCTTCAATGCCCAGGAGGTCGGACAGCTCCGCGCCGCCCTCCAGGGCGCGGGGGTGGAGTTTGTCATCCAGCAGGACCGCCAGAACGGTTCCTTTTTCGGCATCGGCCTGCAGTTGGTCCCCCCCTCCGTTGAATACATTATTTATGTCCATGAGGACGACTTTGAGCTGGCCCAGGCCGCCCTTCAGGGCACCCTCAACTGAAAAATGCCCGTGGGCGGCCGTCGGAAGAGGTCTCTTTTTATCGAAAGGAGCGTGCCGTCATGTCCACGATTCCCCTCCTCGCCCGCCGCAGGCTCTGCAACACCTTCAACGCCCAGGAGGTCGGACAGCTCCGCGCCGCCCTCCAGGATGCCGGGGTGGAGTTTGTCATCACCCAGGCAGCCCCCTTCGAGTACACGGTATATGTGCACAAGGATGATCTGGCCCTGGCCGAGAGCGCCATACAGGGCACCGTCGGATAGCAGCACAGAGCCGCCGCCCCAGTCGGGGCGGCGGCTCTGTTTTTCCATATGCTCCATGCTCCCCGCGGCGTCAGCTCCTTCTCCTCCATTTCAGCAGCAGGGCGGAGTTGAGGATCACCAGCACGGAGCCGGCGTTGTGAACCAGGGCCCCCACCACGGGGTTGAGGACGCCGGTCATGGCCAGCACGATGGCCACTAGGTTGAGGGCCATAGAGAAGGCCAGGTTGAGGCGGATTGTGGTCATCATCCGCCGGGACAGGGCCAGCAGGTGGGGCAGCTCCTCCACCCGGTCGTTCACCAGAACGATGTCGGCGGCGTCCACGGCGATATCACTGCCCACGCCCCCCATGGCGATGCCCACAAAGACCCTTTTCAGGGCGGGGGCGTCGTTGATGCCGTCGCCCACCATGCAGATCCGGACGCCCGCCTGCTGGGCCCGGTCGATCCAGTTGAGCTTGTCCTCCGGCAGACAGCCCGCCCGGTACTCCCGAATGGACAGCGTCCGGGCGATGTGGGCGGCGGCGTTCTCGTTGTCGCCGGTGAGGAGCACCGGGGACACCCCCTCCGCGCTCAGGGCCCGGAGCATGGCCGCCGCCTCTCCCCGCACCGTGTCCGCCAGGGCGCAGAAGCCGGCGGGGGCTCCGTCCACCGCCAGATAGATGAGGGTGCAGCCCCGGGCCAGAAAACCCTCCGCCTCCGCTCTGGCCGCCGGGGGAAGGGCCGCGCCCGCCTCCTCCAGCAGGGCCTCGAAGTCCTCCGCCGGGGCGGGCGTCCCGCCTCCGGCGGCCTGCCACCCCCTGACCACCGCTTTGCCCAGGGGGTGCTCCGAGCCCAGCTCCGCCCGGGCCAGCCAGGCGTAGACCTGTTCCTCCGTCACGCCGGGGGACAGGCTGCGCACCGCCGTCACCTCGGGCACGCCGCGGGTCAGGGTGCCCGTCTTGTCGAAGGCCGCCTTGCCCACCTGGGCCAGCCGCTCCAGGGCGTCCCCCTCCCGCACCAGGAAGCTGTGGCGGGTGGCGTTGCCGATGGCCGCCATGATAGCGGTGGGGGTGGCCAGCACCAGGGCGCAGGGGCAGAACACCACCAGGATGGTCACCGCCCGGATCACCTGACCGCTGAGCAGCCACGTGAGGGCTGCGGAAGCGAGGGCGGCGACCACGATCCAGGTGGCCCAGCGGTCGGCCAGGCCCACGATCTTCGCCTTGCCCGCATCCGCCGACTGCACCAGGCGGATCATCCGCTGGATGGAGCTGTCCTCCCCCACCCGGGCGGCCTCCATCTCAAAGGAGCCGAACTGGTTGACGGTGCCGCTGAATACCTCGTCTCCCGGCCCCTTGTCCACCGGGAGGGACTCGCCGGTCATCACCGCCTGGTTGACGGAGGTCTGTCCGGCCCGCACCACCCCGTCCACCGGAATGGTCTCTCCGGGGAGCACCCGCAGCCGGTCCCCCACCGCCACGGCCTCGGCGGGGATGCTCTCCTCCCCGGCGGCGGTCACCCGCCGGGCGGTTCGGGGCGTCAGCCGGACCAGCTTTTCGATGCCCGCCCGGGCCTTGGCCACCGTCCGCTCCTCCAGCAGAGAGCCAAGCTGCATGATGAAGGCGATCTCGCCGGCGGCAAAGATCTCCCCAATGGCCACCGAGGCGAGCAGCGCCAGGGACACCAGCACGTCGGCCTTGATGTCAAAGCGGGTGAACAGCCCCACGGCCGCCTCCCTGACAATGGGCGCGCCGCAGAGCAGGATGGCCAGCCACGCCGGGTTCACCGGCAGGGCCGCCGGGGCAAAAAAGCTCAACAGGAGGGAACCCCCTCCCAGCGCAAGGAATGTGATATCCCGTCTCATATACCCATACCCCCTATAGGTATATTTATACCCCCATGGGTATTATTTGTCAAGAAAAAAGCGGCCCAAACGGGCCGCATCAGCGTCAGCTCATACGTGAGAAGTGCTCGATGGCTTTGGCGAATTCCGCAATGGTCCGGTCCGCGTCTCCGTGCTCGATGCCGTCCCGGACGCAGTGGTTGAGATGCCCCTCCAGCACCACCTGTCCCACCTTGTGCAGGGCGCTCTTGGCGGCGTTGATCTGCATCAGCATGTCCTCACAGGGCACGTCCTGATCCACCATCTTGTCGATGGCGCCCAACTGCCCGATGATCTTTTTCAGTCTGCGGTGGAGGTTGTCCGCATCCATACACTGTCTCAATGGCTTCACCCACTTTCTTTGCTATGATACCAGCTTTTCGCCCGCCTGTAAAGGCAAAGCGGGACCGGCGCGGCAAGGCGCGCCGGTCCCGGCCGGTGAAAGCTCAGCTCCGCTCCTCAAAGCTGGCGCCGCAGTTGCGGCAGTTGACGGTGATCTTCCCCTTCCCCCGGGGCACCCGCAGATACTGTCCGCAGTTGGGGCACTTGAAGTAGCGGTGCTCCTTGTCCCGGCGGATGGTACGGCGCATCCGCAGCCAGCGTATGGCGGGTCCGGCCAGAGCCAGAAACCGGGCGTTCTCCGCCCGGCGGCGGTCGATGCGGCGGGAGAACATGCGGAACAGATCCCACAGGAGCACTGCCAGCGCCAGCCAGGAGAGCGCCTCCAGGTGGGGCAGGCCGGACAAAAGAATGAGGACGATATAGACCACGAGGAGGAAAAAGGAGAGCTGGTCGCTTCCATACCGGCCGTACATCAATTTTCGAATGAAGTTCATCACCATGAAATACGGTCGTCTCCTTTGAAGTTAAAAATAAATTTTTTCTGAACTTATGATAGCGCCTCCCTGTTTCTTCGTCAAGGAAGGAAACGTAAACAATATGTGAATTGTCCGCCCGGGGCAGCCATTCCGGGGCTTGCGGGATGGCGGAAAACCCGGTATACTGGTAAAAAAGCATGGGAGGGGCGTTTATGGGACGCATCGACAAGGAGAATTACTATCTGGACATCGCCCAGACAGTGGCCGGGCGCTCCACCTGCCTGCGCCGGTGCTATGGGGCCATTCTCGTCAAGAGCGACGAGATCATCTCCACCGGCTACAACGGCGCCCCCCGTGGGCGGCGCAACTGCGTGGATCTCAGCTACTGCACCCGCGAGGCGCTGAACATCCCCTCCGGGGAGCGGTACGAGCTGTGCCGCTCCGTCCACGCCGAGGCCAACGCCATCATCTCCGCCGCCCGCAGCGAGGCCCTGGGCGCCACTCTCTACATGGCCTGCGTGGAGCCGGACACCGGGGCGCTGATTCCCGGCTCCACCTCCTGCTCCATGTGCCGCCGCCTCATCATCAACGCCGGCATCGAGCGGGTGGTCATCCGGGACACCCGCACGGAGTACCGGGTGGTGGAGGTGGCCGACTGGGTGCGGGAGGACGACTCCCTGCCCCGATCCCTTTGAGGCCCAGAGCCGCAGAAATTGATTCCGAACAGGAATGTTCTTGACAGAAGGCCGCCACAGACTTAAAATAGATAAGGTGTAATATTTTGAAGAACGAGGGGTAAGCTCTTCAAATTTTGTGCGCTCTGCCCAAGAGCGGGCGGGAGCGCGTGCATCCATTTCATGAAAAAGAACTTTGAAAATCCAAGATATGGAGGTGTGTTGGACCCTTGATCGAGATTATCATCGCCTGTGTGATCACGGCCGTGGTCGCACTCATCATAGGCATTCCCATCGGCATTCAAATCCGCAAGCGCACCGCGGAAAAAGAGATCAACAGTGCGGAGGAGGAGGCCAAGCGCATCATCAACGAGTCCATCAAGAGCGCCGAGAGTAAGAAGCGGGAGGCGCTGGTGGAGGCCAAGGAGGAGATTCTCCAGGCCCGCAACGAGTATGAGCGCGAGGTGAAGGAGCGCCGGGCCGATCTGCAGAAGCAGGAGCGGCGGCTCCAGCAGAAGGAAGAGAACCTGGACCGCAAGACCGAGAACATCGAGAAGAAGGAGGACACCCTGCAGCGCAAGCTGGCCGAGCTGGACGAGGCCCGGGACGAGGTGGCCACCGTCAAGAAGACCCAGATGGAGGTGCTGGAGCGCATCTCCGGCTTCACCGCCGAGGAGGCCAAGAACTACCTCATCAACCAGCTTGCCGAGGAGGTCACCCATGAGTCGGCCATGAAGGTGCGGGAGATCGAGGCCCAGTTCAAGGAGGAGGCCGACACCCGCGCCAAGGAGATCCTGTCCCTGGCCATTCAGCGCTGCGCCGCCGACCATGTGGCCGAAGCCACCGTCTCTGTGGTTCCCCTGCCCAATGACGAGATGAAGGGCCGCATCATCGGCCGCGAGGGCCGCAACATCCGCACGCTGGAGACCATGACCGGCGTGGATCTGATCATCGACGACACGCCGGAGGCCATCACCGTCTCCTGCTTCGACCCGGTGCGCCGGGAAATCGCCCGCATCGCCCTGGAGAAGCTCATCCAGGACGGCCGCATCCATCCCACCCGCATCGAGGAGATGGTGGAGAAGGCCAAGCGGGAGGTGGACGCCACCATTAAGGCCGAGGGCGAGCGCGCCGTGTTCGAGACCAATGTCCACGGCCTGCACCCCGAGCTCATCAAGCTGCTGGGCCGCATGCGCTACCGCACCAGCTACGGCCAGAACGTGCTCAACCACTCCATCGAGGTGTCCCACCTGGCGGGGCTGATCGCCGCCGAGATCGGCGCCGACGTGACCCAGGCCAAGCGGGCCGGCCTGCTCCACGACCTGGGCAAGTCCATCGACCACGAGGTGGAGGGCTCCCACGTGCAGATCGGCGTGGAGCTGGCCCGGAAGTACCGGGAGAACGAGGACATCGTGCATGCCATTGAGGCGCACCACAACGACGTGGAGCCCCGCACCATCGTGGCCTGCATCGTCCAGGCAGCCGACGCCATCTCCGCCGCCCGCCCCGGCGCCCGCCGCGAGAACCTGGAGAACTATATCAAGCGTCTGGAGAAGCTGGAGGAGGTCACCTCCTCCTTCCCCGGCGTGGAGAAGTCCTTCGCCATTCAGGCCGGCCGCGAGGTGCGCATTATGGTGGCCCCGGACAAGGTCAGCGAGGATCAGATGGTGCTCCTGGCCCGGGACATCGCCAAGAAGATCGAGGAGGAGCTGGAGTATCCCGGCCAGATCAAGGTCAACATGATCCGGGAGACCAAGGTCATCGAGTACGCGAAATAAGATACGCACGGGAGGGGCTGCTGGACAGCCCCTCCTTTGTTGAAAGCGGGGAGTTTGCCCATGAAAAAACCGAAAAAAGAAGAAAAGCCCCTCAGCGGCGCTCAGGATGCCTACGAGTGGCTTCAGATTTTGATTGTGGCGCTGGTGACCATCATCCTGGTATTCACCTTCGTGGGGCGCATCACCCCGGTGGTGGGGGAGTCCATGCTGCCCACCCTCCACGAGGGGGATGTGATGCTGATCCGGGACATCGGCTACACCGATCCCCAGCCGGGGGACATCGTGGTGCTCACCAAGGAGTTTGACGCCGCCAGGGGGCCCATTGTCAAGCGGATCATCGCCGTGGAGGGCCAGACGGTGGACATCGACTACCAGACCGGCGCCGTCTATGTGGACGGCGAAGCCCTGGACGAGCCCTATCTGAACGAGCCCATGGAGGAGCCCTGGTATGAGGATCTCACCTCCGTGACGGTGCCGGAGGGGTCGGTCTTCGTCATGGGGGATAACCGCAACCACTCCAACGACAGCCGGGACGTGACCCTGGGCACCGTGGACACGCGCTATCTGCTGGGCAAGGCGGAGTTCATCTGCTTCCCCTTCTCCGACTTCGGACGCATCGGCTGAGGGAGGCGGCCGCCCCGCCCGGCCGGGGATCATACAATCGGGGGCCGCAGGCAATGCCTGCGGCCCCCGATTGATTTTGTCCTATTTTCCAAACAGCCGGCCCAGGAAGGACTTCTTTTTCTTCGGCTGTTCCGCCGCTCCGGCGGGGGCGGCCTTGTCCAGCTCCTCCAGCTCCTCCTTGGCGTCGAAGCCCAGGTCAATGGCCTTTTGGTAGCACGTCCGGGCCTGTGCCGCGTCGGCCTCCACGCCCTGGCCCTCCCGGTAACAGTCACCCAGCAGGCACATGGCCCGGCCGGAGCCGCCTTCGGCGGCCTTTCGGAACCAATACACCGCCTGCGCCGGGTCAGGCCGTATGCCGATCCCCTTGAGCATGCAGTAGCCCAGGTTACACTGGCCCACGGAGCTGCCCTGTTCGGCGGCCTGGCGGTACAGCTTCACGGCCCGGGTCTTGTCCTCCTTCACGCCCTTGCCGCTCTCATAGCAGTAGCCCAGGTTGCACTGGGCGCGGGGATAGCCCTGCTCCGCCGCCCGCTCGTACCACTCCACGGCCTTGGCGGCGTCCTCCGCTACGCCCACGCCCCGGTCATAGAAGAAGCCCAGGTTGCACTGGGCCGGGGCATACCCCCGCCGGGCGGCCTTCTCATACCACTCCGCCGCCTTGGTCTTGTCCTCCGCCACACCCTCGCCGTACTCATAGCACAGGCCCAGGTTGCACATGGCCCTGGGGTGCTCCTGCTCGGCGGCCCTGGCATACCACTCCACGGCCTTGGTCTTGTCCTCCGCCACGCCGATGCCCTGCTCGTAGCAGTAGGCCAGATTACACTGAGCGGTGGCATGGCCCCGCTGGGCGGCCTTTTCGTACCACTCCACCGCCTTGGTCTTGTCCTCCGCCGTGCCGCTCCCCACCTCGTAGCAGTAGCCCAAGGCGCACTGGGCGGGTGGATAGCCCTGCTCCGCCGCCTGGGTATAGAGCTGGAAGGCCCGCGCCGCATCCATTTCGGTGCCCTCCCCGTCCCGGCACAGGTCGCCCAGGATGCTCTGTGCCCGGGCATTTCCCTGGGCCGCCGCCTTCTCCAGCCACCGCACGGCGGCGGCCGCGTCCCGCTCCACTCCGTTTCCGTTGAGGTAGCACACCGCCAGGTTGCATTGGCCCGGGGCATAGCCCTCCTCGGCGCTCTTGCGGTACCACAGCACCGCATGGCGCAGATCCTCCTCTACGCCGTCCCCGTTCTCATAGCACAGCCCCAGGTCGCACATGGCGGGCACATAGCCGCCCTTGGCGGCGGCCCGGTAGAGCTCCACGGCCCGGGCCTTGTCCTCGGGCGCGCCGTTGCCGGTGAGCAGCAGATCCCCCAGAATCCCCTGGGCCCGCGGGAACTCCTGCTCCGCCGCCTTTTCCAGCCAGCCTACGGCCTCCTCCGCGCTCCGTTCCGCGCCGGTCCCGTTGAGCAGGCATACGGCCAGATTGGTCATGGCCGGGGCATAGCCCTCCCCGGCGGCCTTGGTGTACCAGTACACCGCCTTGGCCGGGTCTTCGGTCAGTCCCTCCCCCAGCTCGAAGGCCAGCCCCAGGCTGCACATAGCAGGGGGATAGTTCTGTTTGGCGGCCTTTCCATACCACTCCGCCGCCTGGGCCGCGTCGGCCTCCACGCCGTCGCCGTCCCGGTAGCAGCTTCCCAGCAGGCTCTGGGCCCGGGCCTGGCCCTGCTCCGCCGCCTTCTCCAGCCAGGGGATGGCCTTCTCCGGCGCCGCCTCCATGCCGATGCCGGTGAGAAAGCAGTAAGCCAGATTGGTCTGGGCCGGGGCATAGCCCCCCTCGGCGGCCCTGGTGTACCACTCCACCGCCTGGGCCTTGTCCTCCGCCACGCCGTCGCCGGTCTCATAGCACAGGCCCAGACTGCATATGGCGGGCAGGTAGCCGTCCGCCGCAGACTCCCGGTAGAGGGAGAGGGCCCTCTCCTTGTCCTGCTCCACCCCACGGCCATCCAGGTAGAAGTCCCCCAGGATGCTCTTGGCCCGGGCGGAGCCGCCCTCCACTGCCTTCTGGAACCACGCCACCGCCTGGGCCATGTCCTCCTCCACGCCGATGCCGTTGAGATAGCACACCGCCAGGTTGCACATGGCGGGAGCGTAGTCCTGCTCCGCCGCCTTCCGATAGCACTCCGCCGCCTGGACCTTGTCCTCCGCCACGCCGTTGGCGTTCTCGTAGCACAGGCCCAGGTCGCACAGCGCTGGGGCGTAGCCCTGGTCGGCGGCCTGCCGGTAGAGCTCCGCCGCCCGGGCCGGGTCGGCCTCCACGCCCTTGCCGTCCAGATAGCAGTCGCCCAGCAGATCCTGGGCACGTGCGAAGCTCTGCTCCGCTGCCCGGCGGAACCACTCCGCCGCCGCGGCCGGGTCGGCCTCGGTGCCCACGCCGTGGAGCGTGAGCACGCCCAGATTACACTGGGCCGGGGCGTAGTCCTGCTCCGCCGCCTTCCGGTAGCACTCCACCGCCTTGGCCTTGTCCTGCTCCACGCCGTCCCCGTGCTCATAGCACAGGCCCAGGTTGCACAGGGCGGGGGGATAGTCCTGCTCGGCGGCCTGCCGGTAGAGCCGGGCCGCCTCCCCCCGGTCCTGCTCCACGCCGGTGCCGTCCCAGTGGCAGTCGCCCAGAATGTTCAGCGCCCGGGGAAACTTCTGCTCCGCCGCCTTCTCCAGCCACTGGTGGGCGCACTCCACATCCTTGTCCACGCCGATTCCGTTGAAGTAGCACACCGCCAGATTGGTCTGGGCCGGGGCGTAATCCTGCTCCGCCGCCTGGAGGTAGCACTCCGCCGCCCGGGCCTCGTCCTTCTCCACGCCGGAGCCGTTCTCATAGCTCAGGCCCAGGTCGCACTGGGCGGGGGCGTAGTCCTGCTCCGCCGCCTGCTGAAAGAGCTCCGCCGCCCGGGCCTCGTCCTTCTCCACCCCTGCGCCGGACTGGTAACAGCGCCCCAGCAGGTCGGTGGCCCGGAGATCCCCGTCCTCCGAGGCCAGGGCAAACCAGCGGGCCGCCTGGGCTGGGTCCTTGTCGGTCCCGTCGCCCTCGGTATAGCGCACGCCAAGGTCGTAATAGACGGAGGCGTCTCCGCCCTCCGCCTGCTCCAGCAGGGTCTGGAACTCCTCGCGGGCGCGCTGGAGTCCCTCCACCGCCTTCTGAATCAGATGGGTATCCACAAAAATGACCTGCTGATCCTCGAAGGATTCACGGTTATTGTTGGCATTCGTGTCCATGACCGTTCCCCAATCTATGTAGTATGGGGATATTATACGCCGCCCATAGGATTTTGTCTATGGCGGAAAAGAGGAGAACCCTCCCGGCAGGTGAGTCTGCCGGTAAACGCTTTTGCCAAGCGTTTCGGAGGGAAAGATCATGTGAAAGGCTGCTCCGCCCGGTGGGGCCGGAGCCCCGCCGGGCGGGTGTGTGATCTAGGGCAGCTCGATCACCCAGTTCAGCGGGTCATAAGTGGATGTATACGACCGGGTCTCCACCTCCCGCGGCCGGTCGGTGCGCAGAATGTTGAAAACCAGCGCCTCCACCTCGATAGCCGTAATCTTCCCCTCTGGCTCCTCCAGCAGCCGGAACTCCGGCCAGTACTCCTCCGCCGGGCCGGGGAAGACCCGGTATCGCTCGTAGCGGTTGCCCGCCTCATCGGTGACCCACGCGGCGGGCATGTGCCAGATAGAACAGCCCCGATAGCGGTTGCCCGCCTCGTCGATGAACCATATCGCCGGCACAGGCTGGACACGGCCCGCCTCATCCTCAGAATAGAGCATGGGCACCCATAGCTGTTGCAGCTTCTCCTCCCGGGCCGCCAGGGCGGGGCTCAGCTCCCCATAGAAAGCCACGCTGTGCCCGTCGTCCCCCACCAGGGCGGTGACGGTACCCTCCCGGAAGGTGCGGCTGACGGAGACGGCGTCCAGAGTCTGGGGGGTATCCAGGGCCAGGACGCCCCCCTCCCACATGGGCTGGTAGCCCAGATGGGAGACGTCGTTGGAGTACACCTCCACGTCGAAGGTATAGGGCCCCTTCGCCCCGTCGGGCACCTCCATGTGATAGATCTCGGTTTCGCCCTCCGTGTAGCCCTGGGCCCAATAGGTGCGGCTCATCCAGTCGGCAAGGACATCCAGGCGGCTGGGGTGGTATGTCGTCCCCTCTGTTAAAAAAACGGGGGCCGACATCTCACCCTTGGCGTCGTCATAGTAAGAGGACACCCGCCGCAGCTTCTTCCCGTCGGCGTCGTATACCAGCAGGCGGTAGCGCAGCTCCTCCCCCTCGGCCAGCGCCCCCTCTCTGGTAAAAACACTCACCGGCACAGTGAGCATCCCATCCCGCTGATAGGCCCCGCCGATGCGGTAGAGGAACGCCCCGTCCTCCTTGTGGAGTGCCTCCCCCTGCACCAGCAGGGAGAGGTTCTCCTCCGCCGCCCCCACCCCCAGGAAGTAACGGATCACCCGCTCTGTCCCGGCGGCTACGGCCTGATAATTTACCAGTCCCAGCACCAGCCCCGCGCAGGCCGCCAGGGCCGCCACACGCCGCAGGGGTATTTGCCGTCTGGGAGCCGGCCGCCGGGCCTCCAGGGCCAGCAGCGCGCCGTCCTCCGGCTCCGGCACCTCCGCCGCCAGGTGCAGGCCCTCCTCCAGCGGCGCCCGGCGGCGGAACCAGGCGCTCTTTTTCCAGTTCTTGCAGGCGTTGACGCTCAGCCGCACCACCCACGCCCGCTCCTGGCCCAAATCGGGGAAGCGACGGCCCTCCTCTACCAGCTTGATGAGCACCGTCTGGCAGATGTCCTTGGCGTCGTCCATGTCCCCCAGCCAGGTGTAGCCGATGCGGAGGATGGCGTCGGCGTACCGCTCCACCAGCTCCTCCGCCCGCGTCCCGTCCATGGCCTCGCCCCCTTTCACCTCTATAACAACACAGGCGGGCCGGATCTGTCAATTCCGCGTAAAACTTCATGCGCCTGGGACGCGGCAGGGGGCACACGGCCAATTTTGCTCCGCCTTTGCACAGCAAAAAAGCGGCGCGGCAAGAGCCGCGCCGCAGCCTGCCGAACGCGTTTTTCGACGGCCTCAGCGGGAAATCGCAGGGGCGGGGCTCCTCCCCGTCCGCAGGCGGCCACAAGGGCCGCCCCTACAGTCGCGCGCCGCGTGCTGCCCGCGCGGCGATACGCCGGGCCCTGTCACTCCAGGGTCAGATCCCCCTCCTTGATCCACCCGATGCGCCGGAAGAAGAGGCCGAACAGCCAGCAGAGCACCGCAGGGAGGACAAAGCAGATGAGCGCCAGCCCAACCCAGTCCAGGGAGGTGATGGCCGCCTTGGCCCCGGTGGCCACATCGTTGACCCATCCGGCGTACACCCCGATGGGGCCCACCATGCCGCAGGTGCCCATGCCGGAGGCCACGGCGGAAGCCGGGTCGTTCATCTCCAGCCGGAACAGGCAGGTGGCCAGGGGGCCGGTGATGGCCGAGGTGAGGATCGCAGGCAGCCAGATGCGGGGATTGCGGACGATGTTGCCCATCTGGAGCATGGAGGTGCCCAGGCCCTGGCTGACCAGCCCGCCCCAGCGGTTCTCCCGGAAGGAGAGTACCGCAAAGCCCACCATATTGGCGCAGCAGCCCGCCACGGCAGCCCCGCCGGCCAGCCCCGTCAGGCCGATGGCGGCGCAGATGGCGGCCGACGAGATGGGCAGAGTAAGGGCCACGCCGATGACCACCGACACCAGAATCCCCATCCAGAAGGGCTGGAGCACGGTGGCCCACTTGACAACGTCCCCCACAGCGGAGGCCGCGGTGCCGATGGCCGGGGCCAGCAGGGCGGACAGTCCCACTCCGGCCAGGATGGTCACCAGGGGTGTGACCAGAATGTCGATTTTCGTCTCCTTGGACACCGCCTTGCCCAGCTCGGCGGCGATGACGGCGATGAAGAGCACCGCCAGCGGCCCGCCCGCCCCCTTGCCGCCGGACAGGGTGACGCTGCCCAGGGCGTTGGCGGCATAGCCCACCGTGGCCAGGGAAAACAGCACCAGGGGCGGCGCCTGGAGGGCGTAGCCGATGGCCACGGCCATGGCCGAGCCGCTCATGGCGGAGGCGTAGCCCCCCACCGTCACCAGGAAGGCAATGCCGAGCTGCTTACCCAGCGTGTCCAGAATGGTGCCGATGAGCAGGGAACAGAACAGCCCCTGGGCCATGGCTCCCAATGCGTCCACTCCATACCGCTTTGCCGAGAGGACAATATTTTTTCGCTTGAGAAATGCGCTGCATGCTCCCATATTTCCGTCTCTCCTTTACATGTGTCATGATACATAACTTGTCTTATTATAGCGGAACAGGCGGATTTGTCAAGCAAAAAGCGCGGGACACGTCCCGCGCTTTTGGAAATCACACATACCCCAGCAGCCCCCGGACGGACACCTCGCCGGAGGACACCGCCTCCCGGCTGCCGTCGGCGCGGCGCACCACCAGGGCGAAGGCATCGTCCACCGCCTCGGCAAAGGCCTCCTCCTCCTCGCCCGCCCGGAGCAGGCGCACCGTCCGGCCCAGGGTGAGACAGTCGGCCCGGTACCGCTCCAGCCAGGCCGCCCGCTCTGCCGGGAAGGCGGCGTACAGCTCGTCCAGGGCGGCCAGCACGGCCGCCGCCATCTCCGCCCGGCGGGGGGCCCGTCCCAGAGCCTGGGCCAGGGAGACGGCCACCGGGGCCACCTCCGGCCCGAAGTCGGCTGCGGTCTGGGTGAGGTTGATCCCCACCCCCACCACCACATGGCGCAGGGCGGCAGTCTCCGCCTCCAGCTCCAGCTCGGTGAGAATGCCGCACAGCTTCCGCCCGTCCAGGATCACGTCGTTGGGCCACTTGATCCCCGGCCGCACGCCGCACACCCGCTCCACCGCATTGCACACCGCCACCGCCGTCCACGCCGTCAGGGTCGACACCTCCTCCAGAGGGCACCGGGGGCGGAGGAGAACCGACAGATAAAGCCCCTGCCCCGCAGGGGAGACAAAGGAGCGGCCCCGGCGGCCCCGGCCGCCGGTCTGCTGCTCCGCCACCACCGCCAGGCCGTCGGCGGCCCCGGCCAGGGCCCGGCGCTTGACCTCGTTGTTGGTGGAGTCCACCGTCTCCAGGCACACCAGCGCGCGGCCCACCCGGCGGCCCGCCAGGGCTCCGGCCAGCTCCCCGGCGGACAGCCGGTCCGGCGAGCCCTCCAGGGCGTAGCCCCGGCGGGGGGCGGAGGAGATGACATACCCCTCGTCCCGCAGAGACTCCATGGCCTTCCACACCGCCGCCCGGCTCACCCCCAGGGCACGGCTCATCTCCTCCCCCGACAGGGGCTTCCCCTCCCGGGCCTTTAACAGCGCCAGCACCTCGTCCCGCAGCATTCGCTCCACTTCCTTTCGCCCTCTATTGTACCCGTCCCCTCCTAAATCGTCAACCTATATCTCTTTTTAGTTGACATTTTATTAAATGTAAACTATAATCATTTTTAAGTTTACAATCAGGAGGGAACACCTATCATGAAGACAAGAGAACTGGCCTACACCGGCATCCTGGCGGCTCTGATCGCCGTCTGCTCCTGGATCTCCATCCCCACCGCCGTTCCCTTCACCCTACAGACCTTTGCCGTCTTTCTCACACTGGGCCTGCTGGGGGGCAGGCTGGGCACCCTGGCGGTGACCGTCTATCTGCTGTTGGGGGCCGTGGGACTGCCCGTCTTTGCCGGCTTCCACGGCGGCCTGGGGGCCTTTCTGGGTGCCACGGGCGGCTATCTGGTGGGCTTCCTTTTTACCGCCCTCACCATGTGGGGCGCCGAGCGATGGCTGGGAAAATCCGCCCCCGTCTTTCTCGGTTCCGCCGTCGTGGGTCAGATCCTGTGCTACCTGTTCGGCTCCGTCTGGTACTACGCGGTATACACCAGCTCCGCCGGGCCGGTAGGAATGTTCACCGTGTTGGGCTGGTGTGTGTTCCCCTTCCTCCTGCCCGACGCAGTCAAGCTGGCGCTGGCCTGGCTGTTGAGCCGCCGCCTGGCCCCCGCCCTTCGGATCAGCCGCCGCTGAGGGCCCTGGCATAACCCGCCCACCTGTCCCATATATATGAGACAAGACTATGGAAAGGCGGGGGAGAGCCATGCCGTACGAAGAAAACCGTCCGCGGGCGGAGGCGGCCCATCACATCATTCTGGAGGAGCGCGAACAGCTCTCAGTCTCCGGCGTGGAGGAGGTGGAGAGCTTTGACGAGAACACCATTGTCATGCTCACCAACCGGGGCACCCTCATCGTGCGGGGGGAGGAGCTGCACATCGAGAAGCTGAGCCTGGACGGCGGGGATTTGAAGGTGGAGGGCACCATCGACTCCCTCACCTACGAGGACAGCGGGCGGGACAGGGCGGGCGGCCTGTTTGCCCGGCTCTTCCGCTGAAATGACCGTATCCGTCACCGACCAGGCCCTCTTCTTTGCCGGGGCGCTGGTGATGGGGGCGGTGGTGGGGCTGCTGTACGACGCGTTCCGCATCCTCCGTGTGCGCGTCCGCCTCCCCCTGCTGGGTGGAGTGCTGGACCTGCTGTTCTGGCTGGTGGTCACCGTCGCCCTGTTTGTCTACACCACCACCGCCGGCAGCGGCGAAGTGCGCCTTTACATTGTGGCGGCCGTCCTCCTGGGCGCGGCGGCTTATTTCTGGCTGCTGAGCCGCTGGTTCCTCAAACTGGGCTACCGTCTGGCCGATCTCGTTGGGGTTTTGTGGCGTGTGCTTACACTACCGGTAGTGTTTCTCCTGAGGCTGTGTAAAAAAATCGGAAAAACCGCAAAAAAGTCCTTCCATTATCGGCGAAAGTGGTATAGAATAAGGCTGATATCCAGGGAAATGGATGAGCTGCACCGCTCGGACCGCCGCGCGTCGGGAGGAGGTACCGCCTGTGAAAACCAAAAAAGCGTCCCTCCTGACCAAGCTGGTGGTACTGGCCCTGCTTATCGGCGCCGCCACCGGGCTGCTGAACCTGCGCCAGCAGATTCTGACCGCCCAGAGCGACCTGGCCGAGGCCGAGGCGCAGGTGGCAGCCCAGAAGCAGGTCAACGCCGACCTGTCCGACGCCGTGGAAAACAGCGATGATCCCGACCGGCAGGCCGACATCGCCCGCGGCAAGCTGGGCCTGGTAGAGCCGGGCGAGTATATCTTCCGTTTCACCGATTGAAAATTTATGAGAGAGGATTTAGCAGTCAGTATGGAGTTTGGTGTTGGTTCGGTTCTGGAAGGAAAGGTCACAGGCATCACAAAGTTCGGTGCGTTCGTCTCCTTGCCGGAGGGCAAGTCGGGTCTGGTGCATATCTCAGAGATCGCCTATTCCTATGTCAACGATGTGAAGGATCATCTCAAGGAAGGGCAGGAGGTCAAGGTCAAGGTCATCGGCATTGACGAGAACGGCCGCATCAACCTCTCCATCAAAAAGGCTATGGATCCCCCGCCCCGCCCCGCAGGCCAGGGCCGTCCTATGGGCCGCCCCGGCGGGCACACCGGCGGCGGCTTCCGCGGCAAGCCCGCCCCGGCGGAGCCCGCCAGCTTTGAGGACCGGCTCAAGCAGTTTATGGCCGCCTCGGACAGCAAGCTGTCCGAGCTGCGCCAGTCGGAGCGCCGCAGCTCCCGCCGCGGCGGCCGCAAGTAAGCCACAAAAAAACAGCCCTCCCATATGTGGGAGGGCTGTTTTTTGCTCTCAGCGCGGCGGGGGCGGTCCGCCCTCACAGCAGTTCTTTATACAGGGCGGGGGCGTCGGCCTTGCCCACGTGCTCGGCCACCGACAGCACCTCCACCTTTACGGTGCGCTCGCCGAAGCGCAGCTCCAGCACGTCGCCCGCCTTCACGTCGTAGCTGGCCTTCACCGGCCGGCCGTTGGCCGTGACCCGGGCGTTGTCGCAGGCCTCGTTGGCCACCGTCCGGCGCTTGATGAGCCGGGAGACCTTCAGCCATTTGTCCAGTCGCATGGGAATCTTCCTCCTCCATAGTCAACATAGTCAAGGGCCGCCGCAAGCCTGCGGCGGCCCTGTGGTTCTCTCTGTGGATGCGGCCCAGCCGGACATGGGGCCACTCGCCTCACGGGCGGGTGTGGGCACCCGTCCCTACGCCTCCGCCGGGCCCGGTGCAGCGCCGCGGGGGAACCATTCTGTGCACCCCTGTAGGGGCGGCCCTTGCGGCCGCCTGCGGGCGGGGACAAGCCCCGCCCCTACAACACGGGGTACGTCCCCTTTCAGGGCCCTCGCCGCGGGTTCGGTGGGAAGATGAGGCCGAGGCGCCGCCTGCGGCGAAAGGGCCTCCTGGGCACCCACTCCTCTTCCGCGCGTAGGGGCCGATGCCCTCATCGGCCCGCGGGCGGGTGTGGGCACCCGCCCCTACGGCGCAGGGCGCTCCCCACCTTCGTGGCCCCCGCGCGAACCCAGCGAAGCGGTTCGCGTGGGGAAAAGGAGGCCCAGCGGCGGGAATGAGCGTTCGGGCTCGCCCGGAAGCGAGTGATCCAAAGCTTGGGCTGACGCTGTCACGCTGCGGCGGCTGCGCGACGCCACACTGCTTACCCCTCCGTGAAAAACACCTTGCGCCTGCGGCGCAACTGCTTTTTCGTCTGCGGGGCTCGCTGTGCGGCTGCTCCGCGCGCCTCCGCGCTTCCTGTCACGCTGCGGGTTGGGCGCATGGCCGGGTCGCTAAGCGGCCATTCCGCGAAAAATGCCGCCGGGCTTCGCCCGGCCTGTTTTTTCGCCTCCATGTCCTCTTAGCTCCCCTATGCGCCTACCCTCCGCGCTTCTGACTTACTTCGCGACGATGTCCTTCAGCGCCTTGCCGGGCTTGAACACGGGCACCTTGGAGGCGGGGATCTTGATGCTCTCCTTGGTCTTGGGGTTGCGGCCGATGCGCTCGGCGCGGCTCTTCACCTCAAAGGCACCGAAGCCCACCAGTTGAACCTTGTCGCCCTCGGCCAGGCAGTCGGAAATGACCTCAATGGCCGCGTTGATGGCGGTCTCGGTATCCTTCTTGGACAGGCCGGCCTTCTCGGCGGCCGCATTGATCAGTTCAGCCTTATTCATATCGATAACTCCTCCTGTGTTTACTGGGGGAATCACCCCAGTCTGATTATACTTAAGGCGAACCCGCCCTTAAGTCTCTTTTGCGTGCTCCCATAGCTTGTCCAATTCCGCCAAGCTCATGCCCTCCAGGGCGCGGCCCTGCCGGGCGGCCTCCTCTTCCACCTTGCGGAAGCGGCCGATGAACTTGTCGGTGGCCCCGTTGAGGGCCTCCTCGGTGTCCACCTTCACGAAACGGGAGACGTTGACGGCGGAGAAGAGCAGATCGCCCAGCTCCTCCTCCACATTGGTGCCCTCGGCCACGGCGGTCTTCAGCTCCTCCAGCTCCTCAGACAGCTTGTCCAGGGCGCCGGACACGTCCGGCCAGTCGAAGCCCGCCTTTTTCGCCTTTTTCTGCACCTTCTCGGCCCGCCACAGGGCGGGCAGGGAGCGGGCCACGGCCTCCAGCGCGTCGGTATTGGTGGCCTGCCCCTTTTCCTTCCGCTTGAGCTCCTCCCAGTTGGAGAGAACCTCGCCGGTGCCGGAGACCGACACCTCCCCAAAGACGTGGGGGTGGCGGAAGATGAGCTTTTTGCAGATGCCGTCGGCCACGGCGTCCAGATCGAAGCGACCGGCCTCCTGCTCCATAAGGGCGTGGAACACCACCTGGAGCAACACGTCGCCCAACTCCTCCTTCAGGTGCTCGGGGCTGCCCTCGTCGATGGCCTCCACGGCCTCATAGGCCTCCTCCAGGAAATTGCGGCGGATGGACTGGTGGGTCTGCTCCGCGTCCCAGGGGCACCCGCCGGGCGCCCGCAAGAGGCGGACAATCTCCTCCAAGTCCTTGACGCCGTAAGAATCCTTATACTGAAAATCTACCATATTTCAAGGCCTCCTGCAACCTCTTTTTCCAAAAAACTTACTGGATATGCAGAATTTTAGCCAGCTTTTTGCCCCCGGGCATCATTTCCAGGTCCTCCCGGGTCAGGGTACGCAGAGCCAGGACTAAAATTACATATACCACCACGCCCACCAGGATCGCTCCGGCGGTGGCCGCCATATCCCGGGTCAGACTGCCGTTCAGGACACGGGCGAGCAACCCATGGCTTCCCCATGCGGCGGCAGCCATTACCACGGAGGCCGCCAGCGGCTTGGACAGCGCCACCAGATAGCGGGGCGGATTGGGCACGCACCGCTTGATGATGAGCAGGTTGAGAATGGAGATCACCGCAAAGCAGCTCAGAGTGCCCACCGGCGCGCCGAAGATCATGATTTTGGGATTACCCACCAGGGTGTAGTTGACCAGAATCTTAGTGACGCCGCCGATAATAACCGTAATGATGGGCAGATTCACTATGCCGTTGGCCTGGAGGATCGCGGTGCCCACCAACTGGAAGCAGACAAAAATGGAGGCAATCCCCAGGATGGACAGGATGGGACCGGCGATGGCCGTATCCACATTGCCCAGGGCGATGAGTTCCATAATGGGGCCGCCCAGAGCCAGCAGACCGAAGCCGCAGGGCAGGGCAATGAGGGCGGCCACCCGCATGGCGGACTCGGTAATCCGCTTGGCTCCCAGCCGGTCGCTCCGGGCCAGGCAGGCGGAGATGCCGGGGACGATGCAGGCCGTCAGGGGGATCATCAGGTTAAAGGGCAGGTTGTAGACGCTCATGGTCTTACTGTAGGTGCCGTAGAGGCTGCGGGCAGAGTCCAGGATCGGGTCCAGCTTGGTGGCCGGGTCTGTCAGCAGGGCTTGCTGCCAGGCATCCGTATTGTTCTGAAAGATCTCCACAGCCTTGGGAAAGATATCCAGAAAACTGTTGCTGATGCCGGTCATACCGCCCTGGATGGCGGTAAACACATTCTGGAGCTGATTGTTCACCAGGTTGGTGTCGATGATAGTCACCAGGGACATGGAGCAGGAACTGAGGGTGATGGGAATGGCCAGCTTGAGCAGCCGGGCCAGTACCACCCGGCTCCGGTCGGGCTGGTCGGCGGCCCGGGCGGCGCTGCCCCGGCGGGTACGGAAGTGGTTGAAGGCCAGATAGATCACCGACAGAACGCTGCCGAAGGAGACGCCGATGAGGGCGCCGGAGGCCGCCAGCCGGTTGCGGATGTCCTCCGGCCAGAGGGTCAGGCTCATGATCACCATGGCAAGGCCCAAACCCAGGAAGAGCTTGCACAGCGCCTCAATGATCTGGGAGATCGCGGTGGGCATCATGTTCATGTGCCCCTGGGCATAGCCCCGGAAGGCGGAGCAGCAGCAGGTGCACAGCACCGCCGGCGCCAGCGCCCACACGCAGAACACGGCTTTCTCATTGCCAATGATATAGGTTGCTACCAGTTGTCCGAACACTGACATGCAGAGGAAGCTGAACAGCCCCATGAACAGGAACGCACAGAATGCCACCCGGAAGACCCGGTGCTTCTGGTTCTCCCGGCCCAGAGTATGGCACTCCGACACCGTCTTGGACAAGGCAACAGGCAGGCCCGCCGTGGAGATGGTGAGGAAGAAGGAGTAGATGTTATACGCGCCGTTGAAATCGCCGTAGGCCTCCTCGGGCAGTATGGCGATAAGCGGGATCTTGAAGATGGCGCCGATAATCTTGACCAGAATGGTGCTCACCGTCAGGATAGCGGCCGCGCCGTAAAAGGTATTCTTTTTTTGCTGATTGGACAATGCTAGGCCCCCTTATTTCGTTTCAAACAGCAGGGGCAGGGCGTAGTCCGCCACTTCCCGCTTCACCCGGTCAATGTCGATGGTGAGGAAGTCCCCATCTCTGTATATGACCTTTCCGCGGGCCATATTCATGCACACGTCGCTGCCGTGGGCGGCATATGCCAGGTTGGAAATCACGCTGTGGCAGGGGGTGAGGTTCAGGTGGGAGAAATCCACCAGAATGAGGTCGGCGTCGTAGCCCCCCTCAATCCGGCCAGTGAGCCGACCCAGGGCCTTGCCGCCGTTGACGGTGGCCATGCGCAGGGCGTCGATGGGCAGCAGGGCCAGGGGGTCGCAGTTGGCCCCGTTGTGGAGAATGGCGGCCAGCTTCATGTCCCCGAAGAAGTCGGTGCAGTTGTTGGAGGACACGCCGTCGGTGCCCAGGCAAACGTTGACACCGGCCTTGCCCATGGCGGGGACGGGGGCGATGCCGCTGCCCAGCTTGAGGTTGCTCATGGGATTGTGGATGGCCGAAACCCCCTTGGACGCCATAACGGACCAGTCCTCCGGGGTGGTCCAGACGCAGTGGGCGGCGATGGCCCGCACGTCCCACACGCCGTAGTCGTTGAGCACCTGAATGGGAGTCTTGCCGTGGCGGGCCAGGCACTCGGCATGCTCGGTGCGGGTCTCGGAGATGTGCACGTGCATACCCAGGCCGTGCTCCCGGGCGTAGTCCGCCATCCACTGCCAGAGCGGGTGGTGGGAGGTGTACTCGCCGTGGATCGAGGCGTCCACCAAAATCTGCCCGTCGTTGTAGCCGTGCCACTTCTCGGTCAGCTCCCGCTGCACCACACAGTCGTGGTGGGTGGCGGGGTCGAAGGTGTCGGTGAACTGCACGCCGCCGCAGCACAGGTTGGCGCTGATGCCGGAGGCCGCCACCTCCTGGGCCACCGCGTCGGTGTGGCCATACATGTCCGCGATGGTGGTGACGCCGGAGGCGATCATCTCCGCCAGGCCCAGGTCGGTACAGGCCCGGATGGCCCGGTCGTCCCAGCGGGCCTCCACCGGGAAGATGTAGTTGTGCAGCCAGTCCTGGAGGTTGTTGCCGTCGCCGTAGCCCCGCATGGCGGTCATGGGCACGTGGCTGTGGGCGTTGACAAAGCCGGGCATGAGCACGTTGCCCCGGCCGTCGATCTGCTCCTCAAAGGAGCCCCAGGGGCGCTGGGTGCTGACGGAGCGGATCTTCGTCCCCTCCACCACCACATAGGCGTTGGGGAGGACGGTGCCCGCCTCGTCCATGAGGACGGCGGTGCAGTTATGGATCAGAATAGACATGGCAGGCTCCTTTTAGTCAATCTTTTTCAGGCAGGCCAGCACGAGGCGGGAGAACTTGTCCCGGCAGGCCGCCGCCGCATCCAGCACCTCCTGCTCGGAGAGGGGCTGGTCCAGAATACCGGCGCCCATGTTGGACAGGAGGGTAAAGCCCAGCACCCGCATGCCACAGTGGCCGGCGGTGATGACCTCCGGCGCGGTGGACATGCCCGCTGCGTCGGCGCCCAGCACCCGGGCGGCCCGCACCTCCGCCGGAGTCTCGTACTGGGGGCCGGGGAAGTACATGTAGACGCCCTCCCGCAGCCCGATGCCCAGCTCCCTGGCGGTCTGGCGGGCCATCTCCCGCAGGGCGGGGGTGTAGAGGTGGGAGGCGTCGGGGAAGCGCACGCCGAACTCGGGCAGGTTCTCACCCCGCAGGGGGGACTCCATGAAGAACTTGATGTGGTCTGCAATAAGCATCAGATCGCCCGCCTTCCAGTCCAGGTTGACGCAGCCGGCGGCGTTGGTGACGATCAGGGTATCGCAGCCCAGCAGGCGGAGCACCCGCACCGCGTAGGACACCTCCTCATAGGAGTAGCCCTCGTAGTGGTGCATACGGCCCTGCATAACAGCCACCTTCTGCCCCTCCAGGGTGCCGAACACCAGCTGACCCTTGTGGCCGGGGGCGGTGGACACCTTGAAATGGGGGATATTCTGATAAGGCACGGCAATGGGGTTTTCCACAATATCGCCCATGTAGCCCAGGCCGGAACCCAGGATCATGGCCACCTTGGGGGCAAAGCCGCCGATCTGGCTGCGGATGTAGTCCGCGCTCTCCTGGTATTGGGCAAACGTGTAGTTCATAAAGCTTGTCCTCCTTATTTGTAATAAGCGGCCCGGACGGGCCCGAAATACGGTCTGACGGTTCGCCGCAAGCGCTGCGGCCGCAAGGATTACATGGTATTTTACACCCCGCCCGCCAAAAAAGCAATGAAAAAGGGCAACTTCCCGCCCCCTTTCCGAAAAAGCCGCAAAAAAGCGGGACCCGTCCGGGTCCCGCCTCCCCGCGGCTAGAGCGGCTTCTCCTGCCGGAGGCGCTCGAGCCGGCTCCGCAGCTCGGCCGCCGCGGCCTCCTTGTGGTCCAGCTCCGAGAACACCTGCTCCAGCGCGTCCTCTCCGCCCGTGCTGCCCCGGTGAGCGTCGTACACCAGCCGCCCCGCCGTATGGAGCAGGCCGTTGATGTCCGTCCGAAGGGCGAACAGCCTTCCCCGCAGCCGGGCCGTGTCCACCATCTGTCCGGCGTACTCCCCGGCGGTGGCGGCGGTCTCCCGCGCCCGCTCCAGCAGCTCCTGTATCCGGTCGTCCATATACCCGTCCCCCTGTCTGTTTCCGTTCAGGCCATTCTATGCACCGGCGGCAGAGGGGTGCAGAAAGGCGGCGCTCTCCCCCGCAGGGGAGGGCGCCGCACTTGAACGCACGCTTATTTCAGGCACTCCGAATCGGGTGGGTGCCGGCAGGGCTTACTTCAGCCGCTCCGAAATCACCTGGGCCACCTTCACCCCCGACGCGCCCGCCTGGGCCGCGTCGTCGCAAAGTCCGCTTGACTCCGGTTCCGCCTGACGGCAAAACCTGCGTCCGCTCCCTTGCTCCTCCGCTCCCACCGGCACCCGCTTGCGCTGGGTTGCCGGCGGGCAGGGGCCGCCTGCGGCGGCCGTTCTCTGGAGATGTCAAATCTGCTTCGAGCACTCCGAATCGGGTGGGTGCCGGCGGGACTTACTTCAGCCGCTCCGAAATCACTTGGGCGACCTTCACGCCCGACGCGCCCGCCTGGGCTAGGCCGCGGGTCACGCCCGCGCCGTCGCCCACGGCGAAGAAGCCGGGCAGGGCGGTCTCCAGCTCGTTGGACAGGGCCAGCCGGGCGGAGTAGAACTTGACCTCCGCGCCGTAGAGCAGGGTGTCGTAGTTGGCGGTGCCGGGGGCCAGCTTGTCGAGCTGGTAGATCATCTCAATGATGTCGTCTAGCTGCCGCTTGGGCAGGGCCAGGGACAGGTCGCCGGGCACGGCGGCGGTGAGGGTGGGGTGGACGAAGGACTTGCTCATGCGGTGCTCGTTGGTGCGGATGCCGCTGACCAGATCGCCGAAGCGCTGCACCAGCACGCCGCCGGCCAGCATGTTGCTGAGGGAGGCGATGTGCTTGCCGTAGCGGTAGGGCTCGTTGAAGGGGGAGGTGAAGCGGTTGGACACCAGCAGGGCGAAGTTGGTGTTCTCGCTGCGCAGCTTGGGATCGGAGTAGGAGTGGCCGTTGACGGTGTTGATGCCCTCCACGTTCTCAGCCACCACGTGGCCGTAGGGGTTCATGCAGAAGGTGCGCACCTGGTCGCCGTACTGCTTGGTACGGTAGACCAGCTTGGACTCGTACACCACGTCGGTGATGTGCTCGAACACCTTGGCGGGCAGCTCCACCCGCACGCCGATGTCCACCTGGTTGTTGATGAGCTGGATGCCCAGCTCCTTGCACTGGTTGGAGAACCACTCCGCGCCGGAGCGGCCGGGTCCGGCGATGAGCCAAGTGCAGTCCACCTCGTCCCCCTTGTCGGTGATGAGGCGGTAGCCCTCCTTCCCCAGGTTCTCAATTTTGGTGACGGCGGTGCGGAACCGGAACTCGACGCCCTGGCGCACCTCCTCATAGATGCTCTGGAGAATCTTGAGGTTGTTCTCGGTGCCCAGGTGCTTGCACCGGGCCTGGAGCAGGTGGAGGTCATACTCCAGGGCCTTCTTCTCCAGTGCCTGGGCGGCGGGGGTCTCGGTGGAGAACACCTGGTCGGTGGCCCCGTGCCTCATGTTGATGGAGTCCACGTAGTCGATGAGCTCCATGACCTCCCGCTTGGGCATGAAGTCGGTGAGCCAGCCGCCGAAGGCGGTGGTGAAATTGTACTTGCCGTCGGAGAAGGCGCCCGCCCCGCCGAAGCCGCACATGGTGTCACACACCTTGCAGTGGATGCACTCCTTCACCTTGCCCGCCACGATGGGGCAACTCCGGGTATAGATGTCGGCCCCCTGATCCAGGGTGACCACCTTGAGGCCCGGGTTGCGGTGCATCAGCTCATAGCCCGCGAAGATGCCGGCCTCGCCGCAGCCGATGATGGCAACGTCATAGCGTGTGTTCATGTGCGATCTCTCACTTTACAACAGATTAGGGATCAGGCGGTGCGCTCCGTCCCAATATGGTATTATAACAAAGGACGGGCCGGTTTACAATGCGGTTTTCCCGAAAAATCCCGCCGGGGCCGTCAGATCCGCCCCCGCCCCGCCGTCTTATTGATGTGGCCACAAACGACGAAGGGAGGCTCCGGGATGACCGAAGCGGAATTTCTTCCCCTATTCGACCAATACCGTCCCATGGTGTACGGCCTGGCCCTCAGCTATACCCGCTCGCCTCAGGACGCGGAGGATGTGTGCCAGGAGGTGTTTCTCACCCTGCTGGAGAAGCCCCCTGCCCCAGGGAAGGAGCGCCCCTGGCTGGCCCGGGTGGCGGTCAACCGCTGCCGGGATCTGCTTACCTCCCCCTGGCGCAGGCGGCGGGAGAACGACGACACGGCCCTGGAGCGGCTGACCTTCGAGACGCCGGAGGAGGCCGGCCTGTTTGCCGCCCTGGGGGCGCTGTCCCCCGACAGCCGGGCCCTGCTCCACCTGCGCTATTACGAGGGGTTCACGGTGGCCGAGCTGGCCCGCCAGTTCCGCACCACCGCCCCGGCGCTCTCCGCCCGGCTCTACCGGGCCAAACAACAACTCAGGAAGAAGCTGGAGGAACTCGGCTATGAAGAAGCTCTATCAGAGGACTTTTGAGCAAGTCCTGGCCCAGACCTGCCCCCCCCTCAACCGGGTGGAGGAGCAGCGGCGCGCCCTGGCCTCCCGCTGCTCCCATACCGAATCGGAGGTAACTGCCATGACCACCAAACCCAGACGCCCCATCCGCATCCTCGTCGCCGCCGCTGCCGTGGCCGCCGCCCTCACTGCGGGCGCCCTGGCCGCCTCCGGCGCGCTGGGCTCCATCCCGCTGCTCTCCGGCGGAGCGTTTACATCAACCGACAGCGTAAACTGGAACGAACCGGACGCCGGAGCAACGGTTGCACCATCCCAGGAGAACGTGTGCTTTCCGGTAAGGGAGGAGCCTGATCTCCTCACTGTGCGCGGCGGCAGCGTCTATTTCACCACAGAAACCGGGGAGGAGCTGGACATCACCGGGCAATTCTCGGAGGCGGAGCCGTATGTCTATTCCTATACCGCCTCCGACGGCTCCGCCCACGACATCGTGATCGGCGGCAGCCTTGAGGACTACGGCTATATGGAATACGTCTATGACGCCGGCGGCAGCTTTGTCGGCAGCGCCGGCATCCTCCCCACCGGCTACGACTCCGCCAACAGCCCCCCGTGGCTCACCGCCTATGAGGAAGCCCGCGGCCTCTCTTTCTGACGCAGCGGCCCCGGCGGCATGTGTGCCGCCGGGGCCGCCTCAGCCTGTCGAAAAAGTCTTTTCGACAGGCTGCCAAACTGTTTGAAACTTCAGAAAAGTTTCAAACAGTTATTTTGATCCAACGCGAAAGGGAACCCTGACGGTTCCCTTTCACACTATCCTTCCCTCCGAAATCTTCGGCAGGAGGGTTTATCGATAACCTCAGGCGGCCCCGGCGGCATGTGTGCCGCCGGGGCCGCCTGTCACCTCTGGGGCGTATAGGGGGCCACGTCGATGCCGGTGTAATACCACTTCAAAATCTCGTCGTAGCTCTTCCCCTCCTTGGCCAGGGCGTTGGCGCCGTACTGGCTCATGCCCACGCCGTGGCCGTAGCCGGTGACGGAGAAGGTGACCCCATCCGCCGAGGCGGAGACCGTGAAGCTGGTGGAGCGCAGGCCGAACAGGGTGCGCAGGCTTCCACCGCCCACGGTGGTGCCGCCGATGTCCACCGTCTCCACCCCGCCGGCGGAATTGGGGACAAGGTTGGCAAACCAGCCCGCCGGCTCGCCGGACAGATCGGCCTGCGGGTACTGGGCCAGCAGCTTGCTTTTGAACTCGTCCAGGGGCACCGTGACGGTGGAGTGGTAGTTGGGCACCTCGTCCCCCTCGGGGCTGTCCACGCTGGTGAGGTAGGGCACCGCGTTACCCCACACTTCCACCGCGTCCACCGTCCTTCCGGCGGCGGAGGAGAAGAACACCGCCTGGATGGGCTGGCCCTGGAAGAGGGCCGCCATGCCGTCGGTATCCGCCACGGCGGCGGCGATCTTGTCGGTGTAGGTCTGGGCGTTCTCCCCCCAGTTGGCGGCGGCGTCCGCCGGGTCGATGTAGGCCTGGCAGCAGGTGATGTCCGTGCACACGTCGGCGTCCGGGTGGGCCTCCACGGTGCGCTCCATCTTGGAGAGGGTGTAGGTGCGGGCGGCCACCGTCTGGGCCTTGAGGGCCTCCGGCTCAAAGGAGGCGGGCATCTCCGCCGCCACCACCCGCCACAGGTACTTGTCCAGCGGCAGGGTGAGCACCTCCCCGTCCCCCAGGGCCACCCGCACCTGTACCCGGCCGTCCGCCGTCTGGCCTGGGGTGACCACGGTGCGGTCGATGGGCAGGGTGCCGGTGGCGGCGGGGGGCTGGGACGGCCCGGCAAGCGGCTCCTCCCCCAGCAGGAGCAGCGGCAGCAGAAACAGGGTGAGCAGCAGCACCAGGGCGGTGGCCACCACCTGCTTCATTCCCCCTCCGCCCCCTCCTTTTTGCAAGTTTTGTTTCAGCATCATTCAGATTTCGCCCGTCCTTGCATTTTTCAGATTGACTGTTTGATGAAAAGAGAATACAATATGGGACAAATGAAACCAGACAGAGGAGCTGTTGCATATGGACCATGCGGTCAGGGACGCCTCCGCCGACTTTATTGAAAGTCTATGCGCGGAGTACCAGAAGCATAACCAGATCGACCCGGCCTTTTATGAGCGCTACCGCGTCAAGCGGGGCCTGCGCAACGCCGACGGCACCGGCGTCATGGCCGGGGTGACCCAGATCGGCAACGTCATGGGCTATTACGTCCAGGACGGCGAGCGGATTCCCGCCCCCGGCAAGCTGGTGTACCGTGGTATCGACGTGGAGGAGCTGATCAACGGCTTTGTCAGTGAGGGCCGCTTCGGCTTTGAGGAGACCGCCTACCTGCTTCTCTTCGGCGCCCTGCCCACCCGGGCCCAGCTCACCGCCTTCGAGGGACTGCTCTCCGCCCACCGGGCCCTGCCTCCCATGTTCACCGAGGACATGATCCTCAAGGCCCCCAGCCCCGATGTGATGAATAAGCTGGCCCGCTCGGTGCTGGCCCTCTATTCCTATGACGGGCGGCCCGATGACATGTCCCTGCCCAACCAGCTCCGGCAGGCGGTGGAGCTCATTGCCCGCGTACCGGTGATCGTGGCCCACGCCTTCGCGGCCAAGCGGCACTACTACGACAACGAGTCCCTCTACCTCCACCGGCCCCAGGAGGGGCTGAGCGTGGCGCAGAACTTCCTCTACTCCGTGCGCCACGACAACCGGTACACCGACGAGGAGGCCCGGCTGCTGGATCTGTGCCTGGTGCTCCACGCCGAGCACGGCGGCGGCAACAACTCCGCCTTTGCCTGCCGGGTGCTCTCCTCCTCCGGCACCGACATCTATTCCTCCATCGCGGCGGCGGTGGGCTCCCTGAAGGGTCCCCGCCACGGCGGCGCCAACAAGAAGGTCATGGAGATGTTCGGACACATCGAGGCCGAGGTGTCCGACTGGACGGACGACGACGCGGTGCGGGACTACCTGGGCCGCCTGCTGCGGAAGGAGGCGGGAGACCGCTCGGGCCTCATCTACGGCATGGGCCACGCCATCTACACCCTGTCCGACCCCCGGGCCGTCCTCCTCAAGCGGTTTGCCCGCAGCCTGGCCGAGACCAAGGGCATGCTGGACGAGTTTGAGCTCTTTGAGCGGGTGGAGCGCCTCACCCCCGAGGTGCTGCGCACCGTCAAGGGGGAGGAGAAGGTGGTGTGCGCCAACGTGGATCTCTTCTCCGGACTGGTTTACAAGATGATGGGCATACCCATGGAGCTCTACACCCCCCTGTTCGCCGTGGCCCGGATGGTGGGCTGGTGCGCCCACCGCATCGAGGAGGTCTGCCAGCCCGCCAACCGCATCATCCGCCCGGCCTACAAGGCGGTGGCCCCCATGCGCGCCTTTGTGCCGCTGGACCAGAGGTGAGCCATGAGCCAGGTGACCAAGCGGGCCCTGGAGGCCTCCCTCAAGAAGCTGCTGCTGGAGCGGCCGCTGGACAAGATCACCGTCACCGACATCGCCGAGGACTGCGGCATCAACCGCATGACCTTCTACTACCACTTCCGGGACATCTACGACCTGGTGGAGTGGGCCTGCCAGGAGGACGCCCGGCGGATACTGGATGGCAAGCGCACCTATACCACCTGGCAGGAGGGGTTCCGCCGGATTCTGGACGGGCTGATCGACAACAGGCCCTTTATCCTCAACGTCTACCGCTCTGTCCGCCGGGAGCAGGTGGAGACCTTTCTCTTTCAGGTCACCCACGGCCTGCTCATGGGCGTGGTGGAGGAGCTGGACCCCCGGGGAGAGGTGCGGGAGGAGGACAAGGCCTTTCTGGCCGACTTCTACAAGTACGCCTTTGTGGGGCTGGTTCTGGACTGGATCCGCACCGGCATGAAGGGAGAGCCGGCGGAGCTGGCCCGCCGGGTAGAGCTGGTGGTTTCGGGCAGCTTTGCCCAGGCGCTGGAGCGCCTGCGGGCGGATTCCGCCCATCAGGCGGGCCCGTTTGATCAAAATTGAGACAGAGGGGCCCCGGTGATGAAACTTCCATCACCGGGGCCCCTCTGCTGATTGCGCCGCCGTTCCGGAGGGGCTATACTGGCCCCAGAATCCAAAGCAACGCTATGAAACGGAGGCATTTTCATGTATTATTCCAGCGGCAATTACGAGGCCTTTGCCCGCCCGGTGAAGCCGGAGGGCGTGGAGCATAAATCGGCCTATCTGGTGGGCTCCGGCCTGGCGGCCCTGACGGCGGCCTGCTATCTGGTGCGGGACGGGCAGATGCCCGGCCGGAACATCCACATCCTGGAGAAGGAGCCCATCGCCGGCGGCGCCTGCGACGGCTGGCACTACGAGGGACTGGGCTATGTCATGCGGGGCGGCCGGGAGATGGACAACCACTTCGAGGTCATGTGGGATCTGTTCCGCTCCATCCCGTCCATCGAGACCGAGGGCGTGTCCGTCCTGGACGAGTACTACTGGCTCAACAAGCGGGATCCCAACTACTCCCTCATGCGGGCCACGGTCAACCGGGGGGAGGACGCCCACACCGACGGCAAGTTCGGCCTGAGCGATCAGGGCGCCATGGAGATCATGAAGCTGTTCTTCACCCCCGACGAGGCCCTGTACGACAAGCGCATCACGGACGTGTTCAGCAGTGCGGTGCTGGAGTCCAACTTCTGGCTCTACTGGCGCACCATGTTCGCCTTTGAGAACTGGCACTCCGCCCTGGAGATGAAGCTCTACCTCAAGCGCTTCATCCACCACGTGGGGGGCCTGCCCGACTTCACCGCCCTGCGCTTCACCCGCTACAACCAGTATGAGTCCATGATCCTGCCCATGCTCAAGTACCTGGAGGAGCATGGCGTCCAGTTCCACTTCAACACCAGGGTGGTGGACGTGGAGTTCGACCTCCGGCCCGGCCGCAAGCAGGCCAGCCGCCTGGTGCTGCTGCGGGACGGGGCAGAGGAGCACATTGATCTGACGGAAAACGACCTGGTTTTCCTCACTCCCGGCGGCTGCGTGGAGAATTCCGCCCTTGGTTCCCAGGATTCCCCTGCCCCCTTCCGGCCGGAGCTGAAGCCCGGCGGCGGCTGGGACATGTGGCGGCGCATCGCCGCGCGGGACCCCGCCTTCGGCCGGCCGGACAAGTTCTGCTCCCAGCCGGAGTTGAGCAACTGGATGAGCGCCACCGTCACCACCCTTGACGACAAAATTCCCCCCTATGTCCAGCGCATCTGCCAGCGGGACCCCTTCTCCGGGAAGGTGGTCACCGGCGGCATCGTCACCGCCAGGGACTCCAACTGGCTGCTGAGCTGGACCTTCAACCGCCAGCCCCAGTTCCGCGACCAGCCCAGGGGGCAGCTCGTTGGGTGGATCTACGGCCTGTTCAGCGATAAGCCGGGCAACTTTGTGAAAAAGCCCATGCGGGAGTGCACCGGGCGGGAGATCTGCATGGAGTGGCTCTACCACATGGGGGTGCCCGAGGAGGAGATTGCGGAGCTGGCCGCCCACAGCGCCAATACCGTCCCCTGCATGATGCCCTACATCACCGCCTTCTTCCTGCCCCGTGCCGCCGGGGACCGGCCCCGCGTCGTCCCCGACGGGGCGGTGAACTTCGCCTTCCTGGGGCAGTTCGCCGAGACGGAGCGGGACACCATCTTTACCACCGAGTACTCCATGCGCACCGGTATGGAGGCGGTCTACACCCTGCTGGACATCGACCGGGGCGTGCCCGAGGTGTGGGGCTCCACCTACGACGTGCGGGATCTGATCAACGCCTCCGTCCAGCTGCGGGACGGCCGCAAGCTCACCGAGCTGGAGCTGAACCCGGCCGAGCGCCTTGCCCTCAAGGCGGTACTCAAAAAGCTCCATGGCACCGACCTGGAGAGGCTGCTCCAGGACTACCACGCCATCTGACCAGACCGGCCCCGGCGCTTTCGAAAAGCGCCGGGGCCGGTGCCCGTCAAAAAGGTCTGTTGAACGCTTCCGGCCGGTTCAAACGGCTCTTTATCGACGGAACAGCCAGTACAGGGGCTGCTCCGACAGGGTCATGCCCACCTTTTTCTGGAGGGCCAGGGAGGGGGCGTTGTCGATAAGCACCTGGCCAAAGGCATACTGCCCCCGCTCCAGCGCCAGCCGCACCGCCCCCCGGAGCAGCGCTTCCCCCAGGCCCCGGCGGCGGTAGGCGGGCAGCACCTCCAGAAGGCCGATGGAGCCCTCGCCGTGGAAGCCCGCGAAGCCCGCCAGCGTCCCGTCCACGAAGGCCCCCAGCATACCGGCGCCGATGGCCTGCCGGATGTGCTCCAGGCCGCCGATATCGCTCTTGCTGTAGTGCTCACAGACGTAGGGGGCCCACTCCTCCCCCAAAAGGCGCAGCTCCCCGCCGAAGGCCGGCGCCTCCGGCGGCTCCGGAGCCGTCCAGGCGGCCTGGACGCACAGCTCCTCCTTCCACAGGCCGAAGCGGCCGGCCAGCTCGTCCCGGTACCAGAGGTCGTGGCCCACCAGCAGGTCACAGTCCGCAGGCAGCAGGGGGAGCATCCCATCCAGGGCGGCCCGGTCCCGGGCGGTAAGCATGTAGGCCCCCGACCCCCGGTCATAGAGCAGCACCCCGCCCTCCCCGGCGTAGAGCAGCTCCGCCGAGCCCCGTCGCAGCACCTCCAGCATGTTTAAGTAGAGCAGCCTATTTCGGTTCAGACAGGCCAGCGCGGTTTCGTTTAAAGACATGGCGCACCTCCTTATAAAGCGGCAGAGAGATGACGAAGCTGGTAAGCCGCCCGTTGCTCTCGCAGCGGATGTTCCCTCCGTGGCTCTCCACGATCTCCTTGGCGATGGCCAGCCCCAGCCCGGCCCCGCCGGTGCGGGAGGAGCGGGCGGCGTCCAGCCGGTAGAACTTCTGGAAGATGTTGGCCAGCTCCCCCTCGGGGATCTCCAGCCCCTCGTTTCGGATGGTGATCTCCGCCTGACGCCCTACGGTTTTGGCCTGAATGTCCACCCGGCCGCCGGGGGTAGAGTAGCTGACGGCGTTGCGCAGCACGTTATCGAAGACCCGGGCAAGTTTGTCCGGGTCTCCCAGCACCACTAGGTGGTGCTGAATTTCCACCGTGCACTGGAGCTGCTTCTCCGCAAAGAGGGGGTAGAACTCGTCGGCGAGCTGCTCCAGCAGCATGGACAGCTGGATGGGCTGGCGCTCCCCCGGCCCGCTGTCCAGATCCATCCGGGTGATGTCGAAAAACTCCCCCAGCAGCTCCTCCAGCCTCCGGGCCTTGTCCAGGGCGATGCCGGTGAACTTGGCCCGCTGGGCGGCGTCCAGGCCGGGGTCGTCCCGCAGCAGGGTGAGGTAGCCCACCACCGAGGTCAGCGGGGTCTTGAGATCGTGGGCCAGGAAGGCCACCAGATCCCCCTTGCGCTGCTCGCTCTCCCTGGCCGCCGCCTCCCGCGCCCGGAGCTGCCGCTGGATGGCGTTCAGATCCTCCTGGATGGGGGCCAGCTCCCGGGGCAGCTCCACCGGCTCCGCCTGGGCCTCCACCAGCCGGCGGGTGGCCGAGCGGATGTCGTCCAGCCAGCGGGTAAACCGGCCCATGGCCAGGTAGAAGGCGATGAGCATCAGCAGCATGGTACCCAGGGTGAGGATCTCCTGCTTGTTGTTGCGGATATAGCGCTGGTAGAGCTCCGCCGCCCCCTCCGGGCTCTGGCCGAACAGGGTGGTGGCCGCCCAGAGGAAAAAGCGGGCGAAGGGGTCCTGGAGCACCCCATCCACCACCACCTCCAGCAGAAAGATGCCCACGCCCCCCGCGATCAGGGTGCCCAGCACCACAAGCAGCAGCATTTTCAGCTTGAGGCGGGTATATTTTCCATCCAAGACGTTCTCCTCCTATGTCCCGTGTCCGGCCGCCGAGCGCTGCGCAAAGCGGAGCACCGACCAGGCCCCGCCCAGCAGCAGAACCTCCAGAAAGGCGGCAAAGCGCCACAGCACCAGCCCCACCGCCAGATGCCGGCCGAACAGGGGGCCCATGAACAGGTAGAAGCTCCCCTCCGCGCCGCCGGCGTTGCCTGGGAGCATGATGATGCGGGAGAGCACCAGCACCAGGCACTGGACCAGCACCAGCTCCCAGAAAGAGCCCCCTGTCAGACCCAGCCCCCGGTAGAGGAAGAAGGGAATGGCAAACAGGGCCGTGAGCTCCACAAACATGCCCGCGAACAGGCCCGCCAGCATCCGGCGGTTGCCCTTGAGGGTGCGGAGCTGTGCGCAGAACTCGTCCACCTTTTCCATGCCCTTGTCCACCATGCCCTCCCTGGCCATCACCTTCCAGTGGCGGGCGAGGAAGGTGAGGATGCGGCGGATCAGACGCTGAATAGGCTCCGGCCGCACGGCGGTAAAGAGGGCCAGCCCGCACAGAAACACGTAGAGGGCAATCAGCGCCCCCGCCCCCGCCACGGCGGGGCCCAGCCCCTCCCGCCGCCAGAACAGCTCATAGGCCAGGGCGGCCACTGCATAGCCGGTGTAAACCATGGTGTTGGCCACTGCCTTCCAGGTGTAGATGGAGGCGGTGTAGGTGGCGCTCATGCCCGCATCGTACATCAGCTTGAGCTGCACCGGCGCGCCGGCGGGGCCCAGCTTGTAGTAAAACTCCCCAATATAGGCCGCATCAAAGCAGCCCGCCAACTTGACGGGACAGCCCGCCGAGCGGCCCATACCGTAAAAGATCAGCGCGTCCACGCTTTCGCTGAGGGGGACGCACAGGGCTGCCCCCAGCAGCCACAGGGGCTGGATGGAGGCCAGCAGGGCCCGCACATCCATAGTACGGGCCACATACACGATGAGCCCCGCCAGAATCGCGCCGCCGATGGACAGGCCGGCGATGGAGAAAATACGATTGAACAGGGCCTTCTTATTTTTCTTTTCCGTTGGGAACACCTTCTCCAGACAGGTTCAGTTGCTGCGACGCAGCACGCCACCGCACCGGCAGCGGTACCGCTCCGGGTGATCCACCAGCGGGGAGCGGCGGCTCCGGCAAAACTCCTGCCCGCAGCGTTCGCACACCAGCCGGTAGCGCACCGGCCGCACATCCGCCACCCCCAGCGCCTCACAGGTGCCGGTACGGGAGATGGCATAGCCGTAGGCCCCATTCATCCGCGCGGCGTACTCCTTCCAGAGGGCCCCATGGTTGCGGCAGCCGGGGCAGGTGTGGAGCACTTCGTGGGCCAGGGTCTGCATACACGCCCGCTCCTCCGCCTCCAGCAGCCGCTCCGACAGCTCAATCACATACTCCCCGCCCCGCCGGATGCAGCAGCCGAACCGGGTCACTGCCCGGCGGTTGACCGCCACGCGGGGGGAGATGCGGGCCGACACCGGGATGCCGAGGGCTCTGGCCTGCTCCACCGCCCGGGCCAGCAGGGCGTCAAACTCATTCATAGGATGCCTCCATTTTTACTAAAAATGATTGTACCACCCTTTTTCAGAAAAGTCACTAGCCGCCTTTGGCGGCGGGGTGGGTCACAGCATAGAATGGCCCGGGAGGTAATTGTCATGAAATACTGTTTTGACCCCTGCGGCTGTCCGCCGCCCTGCCCCCCATATCCGCCCTGTCCGCCCTCCCCGTCCGGGCCCACAGGCCCCACCGGGCCAACCGGGCCGCAGGGGGAGCGGGGACCGACGGGCCCCCAGGGCGCCGCCGGAGCGCAGGGACCCACCGGGCCCTCTGGAACCACGGGGCCGCAGGGCCCTGCCGGAGGCCAAGGTCCCCAGGGTGTGCCTGGGCCTACCGGCCCTCAGGGTATCCGGGGCATGGACGGCCCCACCGGGCCGCAGGGGCTTCCCGGCCCAGCCGGAGCCACCGGGCCACAGGGGCCCCAGGGCGCCGCCGGACCAACAGGCCCGCAGGGGGCGGCAGGGGCCACCGGGCCCACCGGCCCTCAGGGCATCCGGGGCATGGACGGCCCCACCGGGCCGCAGGGACTTCCCGGCCCAGCCGGAGCCACCGGGCCACAGGGGCCCCAGGGCGCGACCGGACCGACAGGCCCGCAGGGACTTCCCGGCCCACTGGTCCTGCGGGTGGACCGGGTGAGGATGTCTTTGCTTCCTACTACTCCGATGTACGATCCGTCCCCAACAACGGACAGATTCCGCTCTATGAGCTGCTGAATGACCCCACAGGCAATATCACACTGAGCGGCACCCAGCAGCTTCGGCTCCAGCCGGGCTACTACCGGGTCTCCTACTCCGTGTCAGCCATACTGGAGGCCCCGGGCTATCTTCAGATCACGCCCGCCTTCGGCGGCCTGGCGCGCATTGACCTCGGCATCTATTTCCGCACCTCCGGAAACAGCTCCACCGCCAACGGCGCCCGCACCTTCACGTTTTACACCTCCGAGGCCACCAACTTTTCCCTCACCTACAGCAGCGATGTGTCCGGCCGGAGCGTACAGACTACGCTGGACATAGAGAAACTCAACCGCGTCTCTGGCTGAACCAGCCCCGGCCGGGGGCACGTCTCCTGGCCGGGCCAGTTCTGACCCTTGACTTGCCGCCGCCGCTTTGGCTATAATGTCCTGGAAAAGGGGGCGGATGCCATGGACGCGCGGATTCTGGTTGTGGACGACGAGCCGGAGATTGCCGATCTGGTAGAGGTCTATTTGAAGAGCGAGGGGTGCACCGTGTTCAAGTGCGGTACCGGCACCGAGGCGCTGGCCGTGGTGCGGAACCAGGCTCTGGACCTGGCCATCCTGGACGTGATGCTCCCCGACATCAGCGGCTTTACCCTCTGCGGGGAAATCCGCAAGGAGCACCACTTCCCTGTACTCATGCTCACCGCCAAGGCGGAGGACATGGACAAGATCACCGGCCTCACCATCGGCGCGGACGACTACATTACCAAGCCCTTCAACCCGCTGGAGCTGATGGCCCGGGTCAAAGCCCAGCTGCGCCGCTACACCCGCTACAACGAGGCTGACAAGGCCGGCGACTGCCGGGACATCATTGACTTCAACGGCCTGGTCATCAACCGGGCCACCCACGAGTGTACCCTCTACGACCGGGAGCTGGGCCTCACCCCCATTGAGTTTGACATTCTCTGGATGCTCTGTGAGAACCGGGGCCAGGTCATCTCCGCCGAGCGGCTCTTTGAGAGCGTGTGGGGGGAGAAATACCTGGACCGCAATAATACGGTTATGGTTCATATCCGCCGCTTGCGGGAAAAAATGGGCGAGCCCTCCCGCAATCCCCGGTTCATCAAGACCGTCTGGGGCGTCGGCTACAAAATCGACTAATTTTTTTCAAAAAAACAATTGACAAAACGGGAATGATCGCGTATACTGAATCCTGCCCTGTCCGACAGGGGGTTTTCAATGGCGGCATAGCTCAGTTGGCTAGAGCATGCGGTTCATACCCGCAGTGTCCCCGGTTCAAATCCAGGTGCCGCTACCAGACCCCAAAAGACGGCACCGCGCCGTCTTTTGGGACTTCCCTTCAGGAGTATCCCGCCCCGCTTGGGCAACCTGGCCCGTTGGTCAAGTGGTTAAGACTGCTTCACACGCAAGGGGTCACAGATTCGAGTTCTGTCGTCTCCACCAGAAAAGGACATCCGTAAGGATGTCCTTTTTGCTTTGATCTTTACCGCCCGGAGGGCGGCTCCCCTTTCCGCATTTTCATGCTGGGGACGGCGCGGCCCGCAAAGGCCCGGACATGCTTCAAGTTGGTTCATCGAGACTTTGCAATATCTGAATTGCATTGAATTTTCAGAACGCTGGCATCCAGATGAATGCCCGTTTCTGCTGCCCAAGGCGGAGAACCACAACACGCGGGGCGGGCCGAAAAGGCCCGCCCCGCGTGTCTCACACTGCCGTCTCCCGCTCCAGCGCCCGCACCTGCGGAACCGCCAGGAGCTTTGCAAACAGGATGCCGATGATGCCGCCGCAGATCTGCCCCACAAACACGGGAACCAGCAGATTGGGCTGGAAATTGACGTTGAAGGCCAGGAAGTCCCCCAGGCTGTATCCGCCGCAGGCCAGGAAGGCCATACACACCACCTTGTCCCGGGGGCGCATCTCCTTTACAAAGGGGAACATCGCCAGGCCGTTGGGCAGGCAGGCCACCAGGCCCACGCTCCCGCTGGCCTCCAGCCCGGCCAGACCTCGTCGGCCAGTATGGGATCAAAGCCCCAGCCGATGCCCAGAATGTCGGTGAACAGGCCGGTGTAGTGCTGGAGGATGCAGGCCACCACCACCAGGGTGAGGGCGCCGGTCATCAGCTTTCCAAACACCATGAAGCCCTTGACCATCCCGTTGGGAAAGAACTTCAGCCCCAGGGCCAGCAGCACGCAGATGACCACCAGGGGGATCATGTTGCGCAGGAGCATCCCCAGGGTCAGCATCACCACATGATCCGGCTCGCCCACACTGGAGAAGGTGGAACGGATGGCCGGGTGGGTAAACATCACGATGACGCTGGTGATGAACACGCCGAAGGGCACGGAGAGAAAGCCGCTCATGGTGCCCAGGGCTAGGTATTTGTGGTCCCCCTTGTCCAGCATGGACAGGCCGATGGGGACGTTGAAGGCGATGGTGGAGGCGCACATGAAGCCGATGGCGATGATCACCGGGAACAGATCCGCGCTCTGGCCGATCTCGGTGGCCAGGGCGAAGGAACCGCAGTCCGGCGGCATGATGATCGCGGCGGCTACCACCGGATCTCCGCCAAAGAGGGCGAATACCGGCCCGAACACCTTGGAGATGAAGACTTTCAGGAAGGGAACCGAGGCCATCAGCCCGCAAATGGGGATGAACATGTTCGCCATGGCGTGCAGGCCGTCCTGAAAGGCCCGACCCAGCTCCGACTGGTCATTGACAATGTAGGAGATTCCGCCGACGACACAGCAGGCCATCATGAGATAGGTAATGAGCGTTCCGATGAATTCCATGGGCTGCCCCTCCTGCCCGTCAGCCGCCCAGCAGGGTCAGGCTGCGGGAAAAGCTGGGGTCGTCCAGGAAGGAGCAGGCCTGGACTGCACGGGTACGGCCGTACTCCCAGTAGAAGTCCGCGTCCTTGCCGTAGCAGATCTGAACCAGCGACCAGGTAGACCAGTGGGAGGTCACCAGGAACTTGTTGATCAGCAGGCGGGCCTTGGCCTCCTCGCTGGGTTCGCCGCCGCAGTAGGCGCGGAAGAACACATCCTCGCATCGGGCGTCCAGGGGGTTCTCCACGCAGACGCAGGCGATGTCGTAGTAGCCGTCGTTCATGCCGCCGTACTCCCAGTCGATGACCCGCATCTGCTCGCCCTGGAGCATGAAGTTCTCCGCCAGCGCGTCGTTGTGGCAGGGCACCCGGCGGGGCGGCTGCTTGGCGTAGGCGGCGCGGATGCACTCCAGCGCCTCCACCATGCGCTCCCAGCCCTCGTAGCGCTTCCCGTAGTTGTGCTCGTCCAGGATGGCCTTGTACTCGTCAATCTTGGCGACGGGATCAAAGGAGGTCTTGAACTCCAGGCCGCTGTCGTGATAGCGGCGCATGACCGCTCCCGCCTTGACCAGTACCTCGTCCCGGGTCTGAAAGTCCACGGGGTGCATGGTGGGCGCATCAATGTACTCAACAATTTGTGAACCCGTCTTGGGATCGTAGTAATAGATCTCCGGCGCAATGCCCAGTCCGGCGATCTCACCGGCATTGTGCTTTTCACCAGGGCGGTTGATATAGTTGGCGGTACCCTGTCCGGCCAGGCGGATGGCAATCTGGGTGCCGTCTTCGGTCACGGCCCGGAAATTCTTATTGGTCAGGCCGCCCGGCATGATCTCCACCACCGTCAGCTCCTGCTTGAAGATTTCGCGCGCCAGATTCAGAAGGCGCATGAAATCGGCAATCTCTTCGTTGCGGATCACGGTGCCAAAAACGGACATATTATTTTCCTGCATAATAAAGCCCTCCGTTTGTTCTCTGTTTTAACAAAGTGGAATTGCCGCAGTGAGGCGCTGAGTCTGAGGAAAAAGTGCGGCCAGGGGGGGCCGCTCTTTCCGTCTGTAACGAGCACATACCTTTGTGTTACACAAAAGTCAATGCATCTTTCTCTCTCGTGCAGCATTTTGTTTTATTCTCACAGTAATTATTTGCTATTTTTATTTAATTTCACTAATATAAGAGCCTTTTGACAGGTCCGGCCGCCTGTGATAGAATGTCTTATCCGCGCAGGGGGTGAGTCCCATCAAGGAAAATCTGTTGTCCATCACAGAGCTTGCGAAGCTGCGGCAAGTGACCAGCGAAACGCTTCGGTACTATGACCGTATTGGACTGATCACACCGGACTATGTAGATCCCCAAACCCGCTACCGCTACTATTCCATCCGCCAATACGAAAAACTCGGCACCATCAAGGAGCTGCGGCAGCTTGGCATGTCCATCCACGACATCACCGACTATTTTTCGGGCCGCAATTTGAGGAAATCCCACCAGCTTCTCCTCCATCAGTTGGAGCTGCTGGAGGAGGAGATCCGCAAACAGCAGCTTCTCAGCGAAATTCTGCGCCGCAAGCTCCACTTTCTGAGTGAGATCACCCCGCCCCCGCCGGTGGACAAGGTCTTCTGCCGCGCCTTTCCCCAGCGGTATATGATTACCTTCGGAGAGCCTGCCGGCGGCTCCCGGGAGCACGCCTTTGCCTTCACCCGGCTGGAGCGCTACCTGGACGAGGTGGCCCCCATCCTGGCCAGCGACCGTATCGGCGTCTACGCGGACTGGCACCTGCTGGAGCCCAGCGACGATTATATTCCCGCCGTCCCCATGATCTTTGTGGAGCGTGACGCCATTGAGTCCGAGCATAAGCGCACGATACCCCCGGGGGATTACCTGTGTATGAATTACCGCAGAGGCGAGCTGGAGCGGTACCACCCCTCCTTTGCCCGCCTGCATACATATATGGCGGAGCATGGCTGGGTCCTGAATGGAATGATTTTTCAGTTCTACAAAATTGACGTCACCCTCACCAGCGATCCCGACGAGACGCTGATGGAGATCCAGGTACCGGTGCGGCCGGCGGAGTCTTAGCGGCTCCGCCGTCGTCTTTCTGCTCTGCGCAAAATCCATCCGGGCCCGGCCGAAAAATCGGCCGGGCCCGGATGGATTTTGCGCGAAAAGAGAATATAGAGAGTTGAGGTGGAGTGCAAAAAATTAGAAGACAATGCCGTTTTTCTTTTTATAGGCCACGTGGGAGATGAACTCCTGCATGAGGCCCGCCGCGGCAATGGAGGTAATGCCGGTGGGATCATACGGGGGAGAGACCTCCACCACATCATAGCCCACGATATTCAGATCTGCCAGACCGCGCACCAGCTCCAGGGCCTGGGCGGTGGTGAAGCCGCCGGGTACGGGCGTACCGGTTCCCGGCGCATAGGCGGGATCCAGGAAGTCGATGTCGAAGGTCAGGAAGGCCTTGGCGCTGCCCACCCGCGCGCGGATGGCCTTCAGAACGGCCTCCATGCCCATCTTGTGGCACTCGTCGGCGCGCAGCACCTGGTAGCCCAGATCGGTGGAGTTGGTCAGATCCTCCGGGCCGTACAGCCCCTCGCGGATGCCCACCTGGATGGATTTGGAGGTGTCCACCAGCCCCTCCTTCGCCGCGTGATAGAAGGGGGTGCCGTGGTTGTACGGCTTGCCGAAGTACTCGTGAATGGTGTCGTAGTGGGCGTCAAAGTGGATCAGCGCCACAGGGCCGTTTACCTTGGCGCAGGCCCGCAGCTCGGGCAGGGTGACGCTGTGGTCGCCGCCCATGGCCACTGGCACAATCCCCTTCTCAAAGAAGGGCAGCATTCCCTCTGTGATGAGCTCAAAGGACTCCTCGATATAGCCGGGCACAGACCCCAGATCGCCGTAATCCACACCGGAGCACCAGTCAAAAATACCCACATTCAGCGGGCCGTTAAAGGGCTTGGCCGCCAGGGCGGAGGCGTCGCGGATCGCGGCAGGCCCCAGGCGCGTGCCCACCCGGAAGGAGGCGCAGGTGTCGTAGGGGATGCCGACCACGGCAAAGTCGATGTCGTCGGTGGTGACCACGTGCTCCATGCGCATGAAGGTCTTTACACCGGCAAACCGGGGAGACTTCAAGGAATTCTTTGCTTTGTACTTAATCATAGCCCTTTGCTCCTTCTTCAATTAAGATCGTGCGAGGCCCGCCGGGAGCGCCTCCGCGCGGAAACTGGACTGCGGCACCCGTTCCGCTCTGTGGGGCGCTCCTGCGGCCCTCTTCCCCCTGTATTCCCCATTCTATACCCTTGTGTTACACAAAAGTCAACCCCTGTTTTTCTTTCTTATAAAAAGCGTCTGAGACGGCAGTAGGGCGGCGGAAGTTCCGCCGCCCTACTGCCGTTTAATAGAGCTCAGTATAGATTTTCAGCACCCGCGCCGCATCCAGAGGGACGAAGTTGTTGCCCATCAGCCGGCCCTGGGTCTCCATCACGCTCCTGGTGAACTCCTCCAGATCCGCCTCCGTCACCCCGTAGGCGTGCAGCGGCTTCTTGGGCAGAATCTGGTTCAGGAGGTCCTCCAGCCGGTCATATACCTCCGGAACCCCGCAGCCCAGCAGCTCCGCCAGATAGCGGTTCATCACCGCAAGCTCGCCGTCCTGCTTGATCTCCATGTAGTTCTTCAACACGCCGGTAAACATCGCGTAGTTGCTCTCCCCGTGGGGCACGTGGTATTTTCCCCCCAGCGGGTAGCTCATGGCGTGCACCGCCGCGCACCCAGCCGTACCGAATGCAAAGCCCGCATAGTTCGACGCAATCAGGAAGTCCTCCAGCAGGGGCAGGCGGGCCTCCCGCCCCTCCCGGGCGATCGTCTGATATCCCCGGATGAGCATCTCAATGGCCTTATACCCGAACAGCTTGGTATACGGCGTCGCCTTCGGCGACAGGCTGGACTCCACCGCGTGCACCAGCGCGTCGATCGAGCTCGTCGCAAATACCCCGAAGGGCAGCCCCTCCAGGAGCTGCGGGATGAGCACCGCCGCGTCCGCATACATGGCCGGCCCTACCAGCCCCATCTTCGTCCCCAGGCGGGTCCGGTTCAGAATTGAGATGTTGGTCACCTCGCTGCCCGTGCCGCAGGTGGTGGGGATGAGGACCAGCTCCCGCCGCTTGGGCAGCTCCGGCGCCATGCCGTACAGCTCGTCAATGCTCTCCCCGCCGCCCACCGCCAGCACCTTGGCGATGTCGATGACCGTGCCGCCGCCGATGGCCACAACCCGGCTGCAGCCCGTGGCGGCCGCATCACGCAGGATGGCCTCCGCCATCACGTCGGTGGGCTCACCCATGCCGTACTGCTCCTGGTACAGCACGGCACACTCCAGGTTCATCGCCCCGAAGTAGGGCTGGTAGATGTACTCGTTGGTCAGGATCAGGTCGGACGCACCCAGCCGGAATTCCTCCACGAACTCCTTGCAGCTCGAAAAGCGGTGCAGCTCCGGCTTCCATATGATTTCTTTCATGGCATATTTCCCCTTTTCATATCCAGCTGCCTTTACTTTCGCTTTTTCTGCTCCGCGCTCTCCCGGATATAGGCCACAGCCTTTGGATCATCCGTAAACTTACATGCTTCCGTTTCCGCTGTGGTGATGTCGATGACCACTGGCCCTTCCAGCTCCAGTGCCGTCTTCAGCTCTTCCCGAAGGGTCCTGGGGTCCCGAATGGATATGCCTTTACAATTGAGCCCCCTAGCTACCGCGGCGTAGTCGATGGTTTCGGTGTCCACCTCGGTAAAGCGGCCGTCCCACATGGCCGCCTCGTACCACTTAATCCAACCCAGGATGCTGTTGTTGAGAACCACCACCTTGACATCCATGTTTTGCTCATGGAGCACTGCCATTTCTCCTAAGCAGTAGTTCAGCCCTCCGTCACCGGTGAGCACCACCACCTTGTTCCCCGGCCGCGCCGCCGCTGCGCCGATGCCGGCAGGAAGTCCATAGCCCAGGCCGCCGGCGCCCCGGGGAAGAATGGTACGACGGGCACCATATACGTCAAAGAAGCTGCCCGCCCAGCCGCAGGAGAAACTGGCGTCGCAGGCCAGGATTGTATCGTCGCCGCACAATTCATTCAATAAGGAGACGACCCTCTGCGGAGTAATACAATCGTCAGCCTCCACCGCCGGCCGGTTTTTTTCCGCCAAGCGCGGTACAACTTCGCGATTTCTTTCTCTACAGCAGTGGGATCTCTCTGCGCATCCAGCCGATCCAGCAGAAGCTGCAGGGTGGCCTTGGCATCGCCTACCAGCCCTACATCTGTAGTATGCAGTTTATTCATTTCAGTCTCGTCAATGTCAATGCGGATCTCCTTCTGGCCCTTCCTGGGAATTGTCCAGCCATAGGTGGAGTTTTGACTGAACTTAAAGCCGATGGCGAGAATCACGTCGGCCTCCTCCACCATTTTTCTGGAGACATCATTGCCGCCCAGACTGCCTACCACACCCAGGGACAGTGGGTGGTTCTCAGGCAGCACACCTTTTCCGGTCAGGGAGGCGGCTGCGGGCATAGCCATGCGCTCTGCCAGCGCCGTGATCTCCGCTCTGGCGCCGGAACGCCAAGCACCGCCGCCCAGCAGCATAACCGGCCTCTTGGCCTCCTTTAGTACCTGGATCGCCTCGTCGATTTCGTCGCGGGACGGGGTAGGACGGTGGGCGGGCAGGCTGGCCAGTTTTCGGTTGCTCTCATAGTCCGGCCCGGTATATTCCTCCCGGAAGGGCCGCCATGGACACTCGATAAATACGGGTCCGGGACGGCCACTGACCGCCATCTGGGCGGCAGTCTGCACCAACTCCGGCATTTTGTTCACATGGGGCAGGCACGCCTGCCACTTGGTCACTGGCTTGAGCACCTCCTTGGAGTCTACCACTTGGGAGCCCGTACCGCGGTACCGGGCGGCCAGCCAATCCCCCTCCATCTCAGAACCGATGGCGATGACGGGGATGGAGGTGTTGTACGCCTCCGCCAAGCCCGAAATAAACTTGATGGCACCGCAGCCGGCGGTGGCGTCGCATACTCCGATACCGCCGCTGATACGGGCGTAGGCGTCCGCGGCAAAGGTGGCATCAATCTCATCCTTCATGAGAATATGCCTGATACGGTTCCCCTCATCCAAAATTCCGTAGTAGAGCGGCAAAGTCTGCCCGCCGGGCACACCAAATACCGCCGTCACACCATAGTCGGCCAGCAGGCCGGCCATTACATTTCCTCCATGCTTTTTCATCCGCTTGTCCATACCTTTCTGATTTAGACTTAGTAAATGGTTCTATCAGACACGTTTGCCTGCGGCAATTGCAGCCTTCATCTCTTTTCTGGCCTCTTTATAAAGCTGGTAGCTGTCGGAGCGCTCACCGGACCTGGTAGTGACCAGCGTGACAATGATCTGGGTCGCCAGTGCGACAATACCGCCGGCATAGGTAATCTGAATACCGAATGGACTCGTACCGAAGACGTAGCCGTAGACGATCCAGACAACACATACGATGATACCCAACACCATGCTGTAGAAAATGGACTTCTCGTTAGGCCGCTTCCAGAGCAGAAACAGGGTAAAGGTCAAACCGCATACCGCGCGCACTGTCAGCGCGTTGGACAGGATGTCCACCACATCGCTGGAGAGCAGGCCGAGCAACTGGAACAGGATTCCGAATACCACAATGAGCAGCTTGGTCAGAAACATTTTCTGCTTCTCACTCATAGGGCTCTTACGCAGGGGAGTATAGAGCTCCATTGCAGTACTGGACATTACCATGATGTAGGTCGGCGCCGTAGACATACTGGCCGCCAGCACGCCGCAACTGGCCAGCGCCGCCATGGCGGGACCGTAATGACCGGCAATGGTGTACCAGGCAGTCCCCGGATCCATGTCGGGCCACAGGAACTTGCCACAGCAGGCAGCTATGATGACCAATCCAAAAAAGAAAATTGCAAAAATAGGCATGATGGATTGAGCCTTCTGTGCGGTCTTGGCGTCCTTGGCGCCGATCGCCGCAGAGATGGACAATGCATTTACAACCGTAACAAAGGGCTGAATGGCAAGCGTACCGATGATGTAGGAATTGCTTCTGGAGCCTCCAATGAGCTTAAAGGTACCCTGGGGCTCCAGCGCACGGTAAACTTGTCCGAAGTCCCATCCCACAGAGGTCATTACCGCAATAAAAATTGCCACAACGGACACGCTAAGTACAACCACATGCACCATATTGATGCGGGCCAGACCCTTCATGCCGCCCTGAAGTGCCAGCAGGATCATGGCCGCAATGGTGACGGTCATGGTAACCTCGCTGCGGATGCCCAGCAGGGACTGAAGCAGATTGGAGACGATGACCGTCTGTGCGCTGACCGCACTGGCAAAAGATACGAAGATCATGACTGACACACAGACGGATACCCGCTTGCTGAACAGCTTTTCAAAGATTTCCCCCAAGGAGGAACAGCCATATTTATAGCAGATGGAGCGATAAATGGGGATATAGGCACAGGTCAGCGCCCAGCCGATGATATAGCCGTAGAAGGTCCACTGATAGGCGATATCATGCTCAATAACTGCAGATGAGTTGCCAATAATGTAGCTGGAACTGATCAGGTTGCCGCACATCAGCGAGAAAGCCATAAACAACCCCATGCTGTTTTTACCGGTAGAGTACTCCACTGCGGTTTCATTCAGTTTTCTTTTTTTGGTTCTGTAGTCCAGAAAAAAGGCCATGCCCACGCAAAACAGGAAGTACCCTACCACCAGTATGATTGTCAACATGTTTTCCACCTCACAAAAACGTCTTTTGCTCTCTTTTCCATTGCTCTGCCGCCTGTTTTAGCCTCCTTTTCTTTTATTCTCCTTCGCTTTATGCGATATAACCACCCAGCACATCCACGCAGGAGCCGGATACATAGCTGGCCTGCTCTGATGCCAGAAATGCAATTACGGAGGCTACTTCTGACGGCTCTCCAATACGCCCCAGAGGTATCTGACTGCAGATTTCGTTCTGGACTTTCTGCGGCAGCACCCTCGTAAGTTCCGTATTAATGCGGCCGGGCGATACGCAGTTTACAGTGATATTGTACGGCCCCAGTGTCTTTGCCAAACTTAGAGTCATCCCAACGATTCCCGCCTTGGTAGCGGCGTAGTGCGCTCCGGACTTATTTGCCCCAAAACGTCCCGCCATTGAGGCCAGACTGATAATGCGTCCCCAGCGTTTTTCTTTCATCTGCGCCGCAGCCTCCTGTGCACAGAGAAATGCCCCCATTAGGTTTACCCGCAGAACCTGTTCAAGCTGCTCCAGCGGGATATCTTCAAATGGAACTTTGGGGGAGATCGCTGCATTATTAATTAAAATATCCACGCTTCCCAACCGCTCTGCAGCCGTCCGAAAGAGGTGCTTGATCTCCTCCGGCACCCCCACATCCGCATGAATATAGATTCCAGTTCCCCCCCTCTCACAGATTTCCTCCACTGTTTCTTTTCCGCGGCTGTCATTGATGTCACTTACACAGACCACGGCACCCTCCTGGGCTAAGACCAGAGCAGTTTCCCGGCCGATACCCTGACCAGCCCCAGTAACTACCGCTCTCTTTCCCTTGATTCCCAACTCCATTTTCTGCCTTTCCTTTCCTCATACTTTGTTGCCTATTAACCTGCTGTACGCTGGCAGCTCTCCGAGGTCCCTCAGACGCTATTATCAAAAGCAATTTTAATTCCATATCGCTGCAAATGAATCCTTTTTAAACTTTTTTTATTTTTTAGCCAAAATACTTTTCAGATATTTGGAGTAATCTCACAAATTTGTTTTATCCTTTTCTTCTCATACATCTGTTTGTATCTCATATCTGGATATCTTAAATCATTTTAATAATGTCCAAATTGCATTGACGGGCCATGCTCTGTCTGTTATCCTTTTAAGAGGCAATGTTTCACCCATGCGCTTCAAGGAGGGACACCCTATGGCCAAACAAACTCTTGGTGTTTTTACGGAAAACGAGCTGGACCGTAACTATATGTGTAAAATTCTCTCACAGGTTTTTTCCTCGTCTCTGGATATTGTCCCTGTTACCCTTGCCACCGTACACACGCTTGCGGCAGAACCCGCCGCTATTTTGGTCAATATTACCTCCCTTGCGTACGCCGACAAATATTTTCCAAACAGCCAAATCATATTTGCCCGGCGTTTTTTGGACAGCAATCACTTACATCGGCTTTTGGAACTGCCCGAAGGTACGCCAGTGCTGGTTGCAAACAAGCCCAGACGGATTGCGGAGGATTTGGTAGAAAACCTGCAACAGCTCGGGATCAATCATCTGAACTATATCCCTTATTGGCCCGGCTGTGACATAGACACTACTCCCTATGACACCGTTGTTTATGCCGGTTTTCGCAGCTATTGTCCAGAAAACAAAAAGGTCTACATCAACCTGGGATACCGAAATATCACTCCCTCTACTCTTGCTGAAATTGTCAAAATATATAATCTGCCGCCTGACTTTTTGAACCAGTTCCATATACCGGTGATGCAGCAACTGGTATCTGAGCTGTACCACCGACAAGATATCCACACCCAGAACCAACTACTCAAAAGCTAGTTATCCCAGACACTCGCTCTTACAGGCACTGCTCTGTTCCACCTGGATGAGAACCAACAGATCGTGGAGCTGAACGAGGCCGCCGCCCGTCTCCTGCCCGCCGGACAGAAGGGATTGCCTGGCCACCCGCTTCTCCCGTGTTTTCCAGAGTTGGCCCACCTCGCCGCCTCCCTGTCCGAAGGTCGTGAGGAAAAGGAAGTCGTATATTTAGGGAAAAAGCCCTATACACTGCACCTCCACTTCGAGTCCCCCCTCCAGCACCGCCACTGTTTCATCCTGCTCACCCCAATCGCCGCGTCCTCCTCCGAAAAACGGTGCTCTCATGGTGTAAAAAAGAACTCCTTGCCAGCCAAGTACCACTTTTCAGACATTTTAGGACACTCCCCCGCTGTTCAAAAGGCAATTCGCCTGGCACAGTACTATTCTGGTACAGATGAGACCATCCTCATCTTTGGGGAGAGCGGCACAGGCAAGGAGTTGTTTGCCCAGTCCATCCACAATGCCTCGCGTCGCCGTCAAAGCCCCTTTGTGGCCGTAAACTGTGCCGCCATTCCAGATACCCTAATTGAAAGCGAACTTTTTGGTTATGAAGAGGGGGCTTTTACTGGGGCACGCAAAGGGGGAAAGCAGGGCCTCTTTCAAACCGCCGATAACGGCACCATTTTTCTTGATGAAATTGGCGACATTCCCCTCTCTCTTCAAAGTCGCCTTCTACGGGTTCTGGAAGAGCGGGAAGTGATGCCGGTTGGCTCCACCAGTGTGATCCCTATTGACGTACGGGTTATCTGCGCAACCAACCGGAATTTGAACGATATGGTCCGGCAGGGTACCTTCCGTGAGGATCTCTATTATCGACTCAAGATCCTGCCCCTAGTTATCCCTCCGCTCCGCGAACGCGTGGAGGATATCCCGGAACTTCTCCATTCCATGGCCGAGGGTGCGCGACTTCCAGCACAATTAGAGCACAGACTTTTACATTATACATGGCCCGGGAACGTCCGCGAGCTGCGGGCTTTTTCTAGTAACCTGACTATTTTTTATCAGCAGGATATTGCCCCTGATCAGCAGCAATCGCTTTTAAATGATTTAATTCGCAACTTTTTTGGCCACCGAATTTCTGCGTTCACCGACTGTTCTGAACCACTGTCCCAGGAAGACCGCCTCATTTTGAACTCCATTCAGGAGCTTACCGCCGCCGGGCGCCCTGCAGGCCGCGGTTCCCTGCTTCGCCTTTCGCCTTTGTTGGCGGCGGGTTTTACCGAGGCCAAGCTGAAATTAAGAATTCGCCGACTGGCGGAGTCCGGCTACATATCAGTAGGGAAAACCCGGCAGGGACTCCGCCTTACCCTATTGGGCACCGAAGCACTCGCACAGGGTGAAGTATAGCAGGCCTCTCCGGTCCACTGTAAAAACCGTCTGTCTCAACGGCAGGAAAAAGCCTGTAGTCGTTTGACTACAGGCTTTTTCCTTTTATTCTTTTTTTTCCCCTTGGGTCAGTTTATCTCCGGTACTGTCCACGCCGGACTCCAGCGCTGCAATAGCCTTGGACAGCCATGCAGGCAAAGGGGCTCCCAGCCGCCCGGCATTTTCTACGATACTCCCCAGCTCGGTCAGGATATACCAGACCAGCACCAGCACCGTGAGAAATACCGTATAATCGAAGGGCAGGGTCAGGGCGGGGATATGATCCAGGATCAAGCCCAGCACCCCGTCCAGGATGGCGGCCACCAGGACGGCGGCCATGGCTCCCACCTTGTGCCAGAGGCCCTCCCGGGCCGCCTTGCAGGACCACTTCCCCGCCTTGAGGGCGGCGGCGGTGCCGGTGGCGTAGTCCAGCAGCATACAGGCCACCCACGCCACCACCAGCCAGCCGAACCATCCCCACAGGGCGGTCAGGCAGCCCAGGACAGCGGCCACGGCGGCCTTGAAGCCGTTGATGTGGTCCATCAGGCCCCGCCCCCGTCCAGCAGGCCCAGGTTGCGGAGCATCTGAAGGTTAACCAGGTTGTCGTCGGTCAGGCGGAGTCCGCCGCCCTGGTCTCCCCGCAGCACTCCCTCGTCAACGGCCTTCTGCACCGTCTCCCTGGCCCACGCGGGGCAGTTCTCCACACTGGTGTAGACCGGCGGCCGGGCGGCCGTCACGGCCGCGTCGATCATGGCCTGAATTTCCTCTTTCGTCATGTCGGTGTCCTCCTCTCGATATGGGGGCATGGCGGGCGGGTAGTCCCCCGCCCGGATCATACTGCTGGTGTATTTTCCGCCGTCGCTCCACTGGAGATGGGGCCGGTCAGGGAAGCTCTTCCACCGGCCGCCCCACTCAAAGCCCACCTGTTCCCCCAGCTCTCCGGCCCGCTGAAAGAATGTGGAATCCGAATACTCCTGTCCCTTGATGTTCTGGCAGAAGTCGAAGGCCAGCCCCGCCTGCTCCCCGTGAAAGCTGGGTACAGGCGTGGCGGCCGTACCGTTTTCATAGCAGTATTGCTGGTACTCCTCATCCCGCACGGTTCCGGTGACCAGCACCAGAAGCCCCGCCGCGCGGCACAGCTCCAGCCAGGCGCGGCAGTTGGCCGCCACGTCGGGGCGCAGCCGGTCAATATCCCGGCTGTTCAGCATTGCCGTTCCCTCCGTTCGCTCGCTCCATGGCTCTCATCCTTTCTCCTGTGGTTCAAAAGGGGGCGGCAAATCCGCCCCCTTCATCTTATGCCTGCACTTCCTCCCACTGCCACATGCCGGGCGTGTCGGGGGGCCAGGTGCAGGGGATCATGTCCCCGCCCTCGGCCACCCGGTAGACCTTGCCGTTGTAGCGGTAGCACTTGCCCGCATAGCAGTCCATGCCGTACACCCAGGGGATGGGGTCGTCCGCCGTGCCGGCGTGCTCCCGGTCGATGGGCCGGTAGACGGCCAGCATCCCCTCGTCGTGGGGGGCTTGGTGGGCCTGGGGTGTCACCGCCTGCACCACCCGGTAGAGCTGGCCGCCGTCGTTGAGGACCCGCCCCTCAGGCAGCTCCTCGCCGTCTGCCAGTACCGCCGCCCAGGTGGGAAACAGATCGGACATGTCCAGGGCATAGCTGTCCGGGATGGCTGTGCTGGTGGCCGCATAGGACAGCATGGCTGTGCGGAACTGGGGCGTCAGGTCCGGCTCCGGCTCCGGCTTGGGCGGCTGCTCCCGGGGCGTCAGGCCCACCAGCTTGCCGTCCTGTATGTCCAGGTCGCAGTAGCCCGCACAGTCCCAGGCCGTCTGCTCCAGCTCCGGCGGCACGGCAATCCACCCTTCCAGCCAGCACTCCGTCCGGTGGCTCTGGCTCTGCAGGCCGTGGCCGCCGTCCTCCCTGGCCTTAATCTCGATGATGGTCAGCATGCAATTCCCTCCTGATCCATTCAAACAGTTTGAGCAGCAGGCGGCCCAGACTCTGCCGCCTGCCCTCCCTCTCTCTGCCCCGGCCGGGCAGGTGCTCCACCCACCCCTCCAGGGCGGCCAGCAGCTTCCCGCTCCCCCAGCGGCCGCCCTCCGTCCGGCGCAGGCCCTCCCCCAGCTCCGCCGTGCGGGTCTCCCCGCCCCGCACCAGCCGCAGCACCATGGCACGCAGGGGCGGCCGCTCCGCCGGAGGCCGCCGGGGATTGGGGGCCCTGGCCGGGGCCTTGTGCCGGGGGCGCAGCGCCTCCTCCGGGGGCTCCAACTGGTTGAAGTGGGCCATCAGCCGCTCCTCCAGCTCCTCCAGACCCCGCACCTCCGCCCTAGTTCCCACCGCCAGCGTTCCCAGCCGCTCCAGCCCGCACCGGATGGAGCGCAGTACCGAGGCGTGGTCCACCCGCAGCAGCCTTCCGATCTCCCGCAGGCTCAGCCACTCCCCGTAGTACAGGTAGAGGTAGAGCTGCTGCCGCGGCGTCAGCAGGGAGAGCACCGCCTCCAGCACCCGGCCGTCCGCCAGATCCACCACCAGCGGTCCCGGCCCCTGTTGGGCCTGGAGCACCTCATACAGCGCCTTTGCCTCCTTGGCAATCTTTGTACGGCCCCGGCCCACGGTGCGGCTCACTGTCCCCCGGTGGCGCCCCGCCTCCCGGGCCACCTGGGCGGCCTTTTTCCCTCCCTCTACCTGGGCCAGATACTCCCCCTGCTTGTCCGTCACCGCCCGCTCCCGGGCCAGCCGGACGGCCAGGCGCATGCGGTCCAGCTCCGTGGGGCCGTCC
>QWCV01000395.1_pt1 | contig 52012 bp, 44 predicted proteins | sample 1972621 | NCBI WGS metagenome assembly QWCV01 (sample SAMN09866699, study PRJNA288562) | Human gut metagenome isolate pre2_stool, whole genome shotgun sequencing... | isolation source: gut | host: Homo sapiens | place: USA: California | reverse complement strand
TCAGAAGTGGAAAAACAGCTTCGTATGTTTTTATTAGGATTCCGGTCTTTGTATTTCGAAATATTTACATAGGCAGAATAATCTTTTGAGACAATTTCGTGCTTCATGGCATAAGAATAGAGCTGGTTAAAAAGAACACGGATTTTTTTCAGGGTAGGATAGTTTTTGCCACAGTGATCAATCACCTGCTGTAAATCATTGAGTCTCAAATTGTGAAATGGCATATCAGCAATGTTTTCACAAGTGGCAAATGCTGCCCGATAGCCTTTGATGTTGGAGTGGGAAATGGTAGGAAACTTTTCTTCGGACCATCGGAGATAAATTTCCCGGAAGGTTAATTTCAGCGTTTCCCCATCGATGGGATAATTGTTGTAACGTGCCAGAATCTGCAGAGCTTCTGACCGGGTAGGAGCGTAGCCCAGAATCTGGTAGTGCTGGATGCGCTTTCCCGTGATGTCATTGATGTGCCAGCCCGTAGTGATGCGTGCTGCATAGGGTCTTCTTCTGTTGCCGGAGAGTTTTACGACTCCGCCGTATCCGTTTGGTAATCTCATTTTTCTTCCTTTCGTGTGTAAAAATTTATATTATCGTGTCAATCATACACATTTATTTGTTAAATTTTTAAGTAACACACAAGTAACAAAAAAGTGTTTTTACCTATATAAAAAGAAAAATAAAATCGACATGCCGGAATGATTGAAAAAAAACGAAATTTGGGGTATGATTATAGGCAATGAAACATAAGGAGAAAATAATCTTGAATACGAATGGAAACAAAAACACGTTAAAAGCAAATAAGATATTGATTCCCATTATTTTGTTGATCGGATTTATTCCAATCATTGTGCATTCTTTTGTTTATAATACAAATCTGGCACAGTTTGACTGGTATCCGGAGAGTGCAGCAAAGCAGACGGACTTCTTTTTTGCATGGAAGATGATTGCGATCATCCTTGTGGGAGTTGTAATGCTCGCAATTTTACTGATCCGGTATTTGAATAAAAAGGAGTTTGCATTTGAAAATTCCTTTTATTTTCTGATGGTGTATGCATTGTTTGTTGCAATGTCTGCCCTGTTTTCCAGTCACAAATACTGGGTGGCACATGGTACATATGAACTTTTTGAGCCTGTATGGGTTGTATTTGTCTATATGATACTGTGTTATTATGTCTATAATTATGTACAGGAAGAAAAACAGATAGAGGTAATCCTGCGCTGGTCCGGCATTGGAATCGCAATTGTTACTCTGATTGGATTTTTCCAGGTCTTTGGATTGGATTATTTTAAGACATCTCTGGGCAAACATCTGATGACGGACACAAGCTGGTGGAACCAGTTAGATAAGATTTCCTTTAATTTCGCAGATAAGACTGCGTATACGACACTTTACAATCCTAACTTTTTGTCATTTTATTTTGGCATGCTGATACCATTGCTGGTCTGCCTGTTTATTGGGGCGAAAAAGATGTGGCATCGTCTTGTAATCGCGGTTGCAGAGATTTGTTGCATTGTAGCACTGGTTGGAAGCAGAAGTTCTTCCGGATTTATTGCACTGGCAATTGGAGCGGTGATTCTCGCATTGGTTTTGCTTAGCCGGAAGAAAAAATTATTTGCAGCCGGGATTGTTGTAGTTGTCATTGGAGTGATTGCAGCAGGAGTGCTGGCAAATACGACAGGCATCGGTCAAACTCTTAAAAAGACGGTTGTTGGAACCTATCATATGAAAGATCAGTTCTCTTTAAACGATATCAAAACAAACACAGATGATGTGGAACTTGATATCTGGAATAATCCTCTGTATGTGTCCTATGATCTGGGGAGCGACGGTGTAATCACCGTGGTATGCAAAGATGCAGATGGTCAGGAGATTCAGACAACAGAGGTAGATCAGGAAAATCATATTTTGGCCCTCAATGATGAACGGTTTGCAAATGTACAGATTCAGCCGATCATGTTTACCGATAATACAGCAGGAGTAAAGATGATTATAGACGGCATTGAATGGGATTTTTCAAAAACGGATACGGATGGCTATGAATATCTGAATTCGGCTGGAAAATTAATCAAATATCCACAGCTGAAGCAGTCACATCTGTTTCGGGATGATGCAATGAGTAATCGTGGACATATTTGGAATAATACAATTCCAGTACTTGGAAAACATGTGTTTATGGGTGCAGGAGCCAATACTTACATGTTTGAAGTGCCACAGAATGATTATATCAGTCAGAACTATGTCTACGGCGCAAACAGCTATGACGTAAAAGCTCATTGCTGGTATCTGCAGCAGTGGGTGGAAACCGGACTGATCGGTACTCTGGCACTTCTGGTATTTCTGTTCTGGTATCTGGTACAGTCGGTACGCATTTACCGCAGAGTCGATCTACACGAGAGTATCAGCTGGGTTGGATTTGGATTATTTGCGGCAGTGCTGGTGTACATGATTGCAGGTATCGCAAACGATTCTAATGTATGTACCGCTCCGGTATTCTGGGGTATGCTTGGCCTGGGACTTGCGGTGAACCGGATGCTTGTAAAGAAAGAAAATCTCTTTGTTGTTAAAGAAACGGTTTCTGCAGAAAGTGATACTGCCGTAAAACAGAGTATTCCAAAAGCAGCAGAGAGTGTAAAAGCAGATACCGCGCAGACGGTACAGAATACTCAAGGGGCAGGAGTGACAGAATCCTCAGTCAAGAAAAAATCATCGAAAAAACAATCGAGAAAACAGAGAAAGAATCAAAAATAACAGATTGAAATTATGAAAAAAATCATTCAAGATAAACAATTACTGATCAGACGGATTTTTCTGATGTGCTACGACGTGCTTGCAGTGTTTGCTGCAAGCATAGTTGCGTTATTGATTCGGTTTGATCTGAATATCAAAAGCGTACCGTTTCAATATATGGATGAAGTGTGGAGAGCACTTCCTTTTATGATCATTGTTACACTGATCATTTTCTGGATGCTCCGGCTGTATTCCAGTCTCTGGAGCTATGCGGGAGCACTGGAAATGATGTATGTGGTTTCAGCATGTATTCTGGATACCGTTGTTGTGACAGTGCTGATATTGCTTCGGAACTGGGGGGATATGTACCCGGTGCCAAGAAGCTTTTACATTCTGTATGGATTGTTTCTGTTTGTATTTGTCATGGGATGCAGATATTCTTACCGCGGTCTGCGTGTGCTTCGCAATATGCGCAGAGCCGGTGTGTACAGACGGAATGTACTTGTGATCGGAGCAGGGGATGCAGGAAACCAGATCATCAAAGAAATCAACAACAGCCGCTATGTGAAAAAGAAGGTTGTTGGTGTGATTGATGATGACCGGAACAAGATCGGCAATTATATTCATGGAGCGAAAGTCGTAGGAGATCGGAGCGATATTCTGGAAAAAGTCGAAGAACTGCATGTGCATGAGATCATCATTGCCATGCCATCGGCCACACAGAAACAGATCAAGGGGATTCTTGATATCTGCAAAGAAACCGGATGCACATTGAAACGTCTGCCCGGCATTTACCAGCTTGTAAACGGTGATGTCAGCGTCAGCAAACTGAAAGATGTAGATGTCAATGACCTGTTAGGCAGAGATCCGGTGACCGTTGATCTGCAGTCCATCATGGATTATGTTTCTGGGAAAATCATAATGGTTACAGGGGGCGGTGGCTCCATCGGAAGCGAATTGTGCCGGCAGATTGCCGCACACAAGCCAAAACAGCTGATTATTGTGGATATTTACGAGAATACGACCTACGATGTGCAAAACGAACTGAAAGTCCGGTTTCCAGAGCTGGATCTTGTTGTGCTGATCGCATCCGTGCGGAATACGAATCGTATGAACTGGATTTTTGAACATTACAAGCCGGAGATTATCTATCATGCAGCGGCACATAAACATGTGCCTCTCATGGAAGAGAGTCCGAACGAGGCAATTAAGAATAACGTGCTTGGCACATGGAAGATTGTACAGGCGGCAGATCGGTACGGTGTGAAGAAATTTGTGATGATTTCCACGGATAAAGCAGTTAATCCAACCAATATCATGGGTGCCAGCAAGCGCATCTGTGAGATGATCATTCAGACCTATAACCGCAGATCGAAGACAGATTTCGTAGCCGTGCGTTTTGGAAATGTGCTTGGCAGTAACGGAAGTGTGATTCCGCTGTTCAAAAAACAGATTGAGCGTGGAGGTCCGGTCACGGTTACCCATCCGGATATCGTGCGGTATTTTATGACAATTCCGGAAGCGGTATCTCTGGTACTGCAGGCGGGCACCTATGCCAAAGGTGGAGAAATTTTTGTTCTGGATATGGGAGAGCCGGTCAAGATTCTGGATCTGGCAAAAAACCTGATTCTTCTTTCTGGTCACAAGCCGGATGAGGATATCCATATCATTTTCACAGGACTTCGTCCAGGAGAAAAACTTTATGAAGAGATGCTGATGGATGAAGAAGGGATGCAGGATACCGCAAACAATCTGATTCATATCGGTAAACCGATTGAGCTGGATGAAGAAAAATTCATGCAGCAGTTGGAAGAATTAAAAGAGTACGTTGTGACAGAACCGGAAGACATCCGGGAGTGTGTCAAGAAAATTGTGCCGACGTATCACCCGGAATTGGCGGGGGAGAATAAATAGGTAAAAATAGAACGGCTATCAATGACAGCAATTCCGTGCATGGCACGTGAATTGCTGTTTTGCTTTTTACAGATGAAACGTATTGCGGGGATGTCTGGTAGTGAGGATGGCACGCTGCTTTGACATGGCAACATGCGTATAGATTTCTGTGATATGAATGGAACTGTGACCAAGCATTTCCTGTATATAGCGGATATCGACATCCGCTTCTAAAAGGCTGGTGGCAAATGTATGCCGGAACATATGCGGTGTAATATGCTGTTCAATTGCAGCAAGAGAAGCATATTTGTTGATCATCCGCCGTACCGACTGATCGGATAATGCCGTTCCGTTTAGCGTCGCAAAGAAATGCTGGCAGGTTTCCATCTGGGGGAGAAATTCATTGCGGTATTCCGACAGAATCTGTATGACCTCGTGGTTTCCGATCTGAACAATTCGTTCTTTGGAACCTTTTCCGTAGATCAGGACTGATCCATCGTACAAATCAATGTCACAGATACGCAGAGCGCATAATTCGGAAATCCGTATTCCGGTTGCAAATAAAAGTTCTATGACAGCGGCATCCCGCAAAGCGTTTTTTCTCTGATAATCCGTTTTGGCGATGGTGCGCTGCTCATAGATCGTAGATAAGAAAATTTCGATCGTGTGCAATGGAATGGTTTTCGGCAAAATCACAGGTTCGCGGAATTTGATCTGCACCTTGTTGAAAGGATTCCGGGCGATGATTTCTTTATATTCCAGGTAGTGAAAAAGAGCTTTGACCGAGGCAATCTTTCTTTTTACGGTTTTGGGTTTGTACTTCTGGTGCAGACTGCCAATATAATTTTCCAACAAATCCGGTGTAATATCAGAAACATTCCTGCATGAAAAAATGGCATAAAATTGCTGAAGGTCGATGCGATATGCTTTCAGAGTCTTGGAATCCAGGCGTTTTTGGTGACGGCAGTATTCCAGATAGTTGTTGATGTGTGTTTGTAAATTATTCATGGGTGGTCTCCTTTGTATATGAAGTTTTGTTTAGGAGTATATGGTACATGAAATGGGGGAGATTTTGTTGGATAAGGCAAAATTTGAAAAAATTGTACAATATGTAACAATTACATGGATAGAACAGTGGTGTTTCCTGTATCAGTATGGATGGGAAAGGGTATGGGATAGATTTCGAGGAAATAGAGAGTGTGGATGTTGAAAGCTGATGTTTTGATGGGAAAACGGTGAGATTAAACAATAAATTGCCGTTTAAATAAGAAAAATGGATTAAAATAAGGGATTATGTTATATTTTTAGGAAATATATGGTATAATCTTAAATGTGACAAGAGAAGCGATTGAAAGATAATTAAGAGTTATCCGTTAAAAGTTATATAAAATTTACGGATGTGCATTTATGTAAAATTTAAAATAAAGGAGAACTCACATCAAGATGGAAAAAATCTATATAATATGCGATTTTAGAGAAAACTTTCCTAGCAAATTAGTAGAAGAAAATCTTTTGTTTAATGATCACCCACGCCGAATCAGTATAGAAGAAATCAGAGATGTTTATATCAAATTAGGATATAGTTGTGAAATTTTTGGTGGTGTTCCAGAGTTAATACATGCAATCGAAACCCATAAGCAGTTTCCAAATAGTATATTTATTAATATGTCTGATGGGATGACTGAAACATATAGTCGGGTGCAAATCCCAATCCTATGTGAGTTGTTAGGGGTTTCATATAGTGGTTCTGACCCGTTTGTAGTTGCTTTAATGACCAACAAGTATTACTCTAAATTAGCCGTAAAGGAAGCAGGATTTCTAACATCTCCGGGCTATTTAATTACTCGAAATAATCTCAAAATAAACTTAAATAATCTGAATTCACTGGAATATCCTATTATGATAAAACCAAATTTAGAAGGTTCTTCTGTAGGCATTACCGCAGATAATGTTTGTTCATCCTACACCCAACTCATGTCACGCTTAAATGCTCTGTTAAATGAGTTTGAAGAAATCAGTATAGAATCATATATAGCCGGATATGAAATAACAAATTTTTTAATTGGTAATCCTAACAATATTGTCTTAAATGAAGTGCTTGGTGTTAAACATCATGGAAAAATATTATTTGACAAAGAAGTAATTACTCTCAAAGATAACGCCACAAAAAGTACCTCATATTATCTTCCAGAGACGGTTTTAGACAGTGCAACAATTCAAAAAATTAAAGAAACGACAAAGCAAATTGCCCAACATATGGGTGTGCATGATATTTTAAGAATAGATTACCGACTTACAGAAAATGGAGAACTGTATTTTTTAGAAATCAATTCAGTTCCCCGTGTAAGTTCAACATCTGAACTGGGATATATTTGTAAAGAACGAGGTGTCTCATATTCTGATATTCTTAATAATTATTTAAAAAGTATACGAAACAGAATTATTCATGGCTAAAAGTAACAAGCCACGGTTCAAATTTGGCTTTGCACCAATAAGCAAGTTCTGTTTGTATGCAGTGCGAAAGGGGATTCTGTAAATCGGGATTCCTTTTTTTCATAATTAAATAAGCTCTATACCAGGTAGACGTTTTCTTTGCATAGTTATAATTTTCTGATACATATTTATATGCGGTTTCGTCATCACCCATCATATCGTATAAAATGCCAATGTTGACATATATTTTCCGTAGCATAGTCGGATCAGTGATATGATGTTTCTGAATATATTTTATTAATTCTTCCGCTATATTTTTTGCATCATTATATTTTTCTAGCATACAGTAACACATCATAAGTTGAGTCTTTAGCACAGCATCTACGTAATCAGATTTATTGTGCAAACGTGCTTGGATAATGTATGATATTGCTCTTTCGTAGTTATCGTCATTCATGTAACAAGCCGCCATATTATTTAAAGGATAAGAAAGTTCATAAAAACGTATATCCTTTAACAAGTCTATAGATAATTGAAAATCATTCTTTGCTGAATCTATATCACCTTGACGAAAATGTTCAAAGCCACGGTTTGTATATAGAAATCCTAAATTTAATGTACTGTTATTTTGTTTAAAAATATTTTCTGCAATGTTTATATAATTCAAAGCCATATTAGCATGATAAAAATCAATGCTGTCTTTTAATGCCTTTGCAATAACCACACTTTTAATCCCATTTTTATAGAAAGCAACAAATTGGTCGAAAATTGCTCGTGCTCTTTCTTTCCCATTGTATGTATCAACCAATATTTCCTGTTCTCTGTTCAGAATTTCTAAATAAATTTCTCCTTCTTTTTCAACTAATGGAAGTATGAATTCAAGTTCTTCCAGTGCTTTCTCTTTTTTCAAGGATATATTAAATACTTTACTACAAATCAGATGATATTCTATTTGTTGATTAACAGAGTATGCTAAATCATCTGTGATAACAGAAATAACATCTCTAGCTTCATCATATTTCCCTGATTCAAAATAGCAATTAATTATCATGATATAGTCATTTAAATTATAAGTTAGGCATGAAAAAGGAATTCTCAGAAAGACCATGCTAGCTTCTTCGTAATATTTTTTATCACAAAGTTTTTTTGCATAATTATAATTTAGTTTTTCCCATCCAGAAACTTTTCCCACAAAAGAATGATGTGCCATTAACTCGTTCCAAACATCATATGGAATATTGTTTTGGAGTATAGTTTCTTTTCGCAAATTTAAGAAAGAACATACTTGACAGCTAAATAAGGATTTTGTTGCACTTCGTTGCATTTCTCTTTGAAATTCTTTTGCAATACTATTTTGAGTTATAATTATTCTGCCATTCTCCATGATTTGCAATAAATCTGTATTCAAAAAATTTTCAAAACATTGTTGAATATTATTTTCTAATAAGTTCTTACTATGTAAAATTGTTTCTGCAAAATACATTACTGCATCGTAAAGGATATCATAAGGCAACAATTGATTAAACGCGATAACACTGTTTAAAATTAATTTTCCTACCGTCGAGAATTCATTTTTATTAATAGATTTCTCCAGTAATTCACAAACAATTGTTCTATTCCAAACAGCTCTCCTGTGATCTGTTAAAAAATTAATGCCATTTCGGCAATATAAATCACGCAGAAACTTTTTCAAACGATTGGGTTTTCCCTCACATTTAATAAACAACTCTGTTACTAAGGCTTTATCTACATTTTCTAAATCAAAGATATTATATAATATTTCATAAAAAAACACTTCATCTTTAAAATCTTCTACGCTCAAAGGTGTTAGCGGTAATTTTTCCATTAACATTATTTGAATATTTTGTCGTCGTTCTAACTCCTCTGGTGTTGTTGAAATAATAAATTTGATATTATCATCATCTATTAGCTGTAAAATAATTTCTATAATAAAATCAGTTGACTTCTCATCGCAAAGCGAAAAATCATCAAAAATAATCAACAATTTTTCTTTTTGAGACATATCTTTTATATAATTTATAATAACTTTTTGCGCACTTTGATCCTTTCTGTCATTGTTAACAAACATTTTTGTACCATCAAAAGTTATATTTACTAAAGTTTCAAGGTCTAATCCTTTATTTCTTAGAGTTTGAATTGCTATCTCTTTTCCAATATTTAATAATTGTTCATAATTCTTTCCTATAAACTGACTAATTGTAGTAACTGCGCTATTTTGCAGAAGTAATAAAAAACGAAACAACGCAGGCTGAGTATCACTAGCTTTAATTGGTAAATTTATTTTTTTATAACCGCCGTGAATTTTCTCAATTTGTTCAAGCAGAAAGGTTTTTCCAATTCCATGTTCACCACTCAGCCACAAAACATGATTTGATTCTGACTCTAAAAATGTCCATATTTTATCTTTTTCAGAAAAATGATTTACAAACGGAAATTGAAATAAATTGCGATTGTCCATGTGTCTTATTCCTTGTATAATATATTTTAGGTGATGAATTATGTATAAAAGTATCTTTTTTATTGATTTAGATGGAACTGTTATTCAGGAAGTAGAGCCAGGGATTTTTCATGTCCCTACTCAATTTAAACCGGAATTGAAAAAATTAGAAGAAATTAATTGTCTTCCAGTCGTTTGTACTGCACGTCAGCCAGGATTTGTTAAAAAATTGTTTGGTGACCTATTTTCAGCAGGCATTTTTTTTAATGGCTCTTACATTTTGTATAAAGGAACTGTTCTTTCACAAATATCATATACAGAAAAACAATTGAGTACCCTCTTTCGATATTCTCATGATGTGCAATGTGGCTTAGTTTTACAAGGAATTTTGCATGCGTGGTGTTATAATATCAGCCCTCAATATTTTCCTTTACTCAATCAAATGTACAATTTGAATAATTATATCCAAGATGTTATGCTAAATACTAAGGATCCCATCTACTCCATAGATTTATTCTTCACAAATACGAAACAGGGTGAATTGGCACAACAGAATCTCTCCTTTCCATACACCTTAGACTATCATGAAGGTGACTGGACGGGTGTTCTTACTAATTTAGCCATTAACAAAGGAACTGCTGCACTAACATTATGCCAATATCTTGGTATTCAACCCATGAATTGTTATGGTATTGGTGACAGTAAGAATGATATTCCACTGTTTCAGACTATAGGACATGGAATTGCTGTCAAAAATGCTTGCGCCGAGTTACTTGCAGTTGCTAAGTCGTTTACAGATTCTTGTATGGAAAATGGCATTATTGCAGCCATTCATAAAATTATACTTTCCAATGATATAAAATGAACATCTATACATCTTTTGACGGATAACTCTTAATTATCCTTCAAAATCTATAGCTGAAATATAATATTACGATGTCGTTGATATCAGTTTATAAAGGAAATTTCTAATTTTAAATTTGAATCTGTGAGTAGTTAAAATAAAAAAATGTGGTGTTGATATCTTTTTTGGCTTGATAAAAATGTTGCCTCCGGCTACAATTATTGCAATATCCCCAAAAATGGGGTATGATATAATACATATAAATAGTTGAAAATACGGGGAAAAACTTGGAGGCGGCATGTTTCAAACAATTGATATAAAAGCATATAGGGGATTAAAGAATATTACATTACAAAATCTCAGCAGGGTAAATATTCTTGTGGGAGAAAACAATACCGGAAAAACATCTATATTAGAAGCGATACAGCTTTTAAGAGAACCGGAGGTAGTGGACAATGTTCTGTCAATTGCAAAAAAACGTCAACCTAGGAATATAATGGTGCAAAGTGCAAATTTGATTCCGTTTGATGAATTTCTTTATTCTTTTCCGGTACAGGGAGAACAAAAGGATATAGTAATTTATGCGACAGATTATGAGTTGAAGAAATGGCATATTGAATTATGTGGAACGATAAAAAAAGAAATTTATGATAAAGAAGATCTTTCGGAGGGTGAACAGAGAAGATATGATCTTTATTGCGGAGAGGATGGGGAAATCAGTGTTATAAGCGGAAACTTCTTATATATAAGCGAAAATCTGACATCTGAAAATAGCTACTCTTTTCGAGAGACACAATTGAGACCGGATGTGTCTATGAAAGAAACTCTGGACATAAAAAAAGAGAATATGTCAAGAGTGAGTATAGTGTATATTTCACCAATGGATGTATACACCAATCGTGTGCTTAATGCGAATTTTTACAAAGGAATGAGAGTATCAGAAAAAGAAACATTAATTCAGTTGCTACGGTTATTCGATGAACGTATTATAGGCATAGAAATTGGAATGTTAAATGCAAAGCCAACGATTTTGATTGAGTTGGAAAATATAGGATTGATGCCCGTATCTTTGTTTGGCGATGGTTTGAAAAAAATTCTTACACTTGCGAGCGCAATTGTGAAAACAAAACATGGGATAATTTTGATTGACGAATTCGAAACCGGAATTCATCAGAGAGCGTTGGTACAGGTTGCTGATTGGATTGCATCAGCAGCAGAAGAAAGAGATATACAGATCTTTCTTACTACACATAGCAGCGAGGCTGTCAATGCATTGGTACAGGCTCAAAAGAAACAACAGATAGATATGAGCGCATATCGTTTGGAACATTATATGGGAGATACTTTTGTAAAGCAGTTTCGAAGTGATGAATTACTGGAATTGGTAAATAAACAGGGGATGGATATTTTATGAGAAATTACTTGATTATTGTAGAGGGGGCGCATGATATTGCGGTAATCCAAAAACTGTTGCGTATAAATGGAGTTGATAAAATAGTACATTCTGAACGTGAACTTCCACCTGTCTGGAGACGCACAATTCCAGACAGGTATCCATTTCATGGGGATCGGCTGGAGAGAATCTCTCCAATTCCAAGTTTCGTAAAAAATGAAGAGATATCTGTGGCAATCAAGAATGCCGGCAGTGATAGTGAGATCATGAATGTATTAGTGCAGACATTGAAACTCATGGATATAAGAGAAGTGTTATCATTGGATGGCATTATGTTAGTGTGTGATGCTGATGAGAAAAATGCAAATGATAAGAGAAAAATGATGTTGGATAATATGGGGGAAGGGACTGATTATATATTTGATGAAGATAAAATGACTATGTTATTTTATGGAAGGAAAGAAGTAGAAGTCTATACATATATTTTCCCAGATAATGATGGAAGTGGAAATTTGGAAAATTTATTGATAGATACAGCAAAAATTGTGTATCCACAGCTATTGGATTTTGCAGAAGAGTATGTCGGGAAGGCTGCAACAATTCAGACAACTTTAATGAGAGAACAAGATAAGAATAAGGCAATTGTGGGATGCATTACGAATGTAATGAAACCAGGAAAAGCGAATCAGGTTTCAATTGCAGACAATGAATGGGTATCAGAGAGAACAATAGAGGAAAGTGAGATACTCAGAAGACTAAATCAAGAGATTACGAAAATGTGCAGGTTAGTGTGAAATCAGGAAGGAGCAAGTCAGCCATGAAAGGATACCATTACATCAAAAGAGAAATTGATATCATATTAAGTGGGATGGCGATAGTGATCTTATCACCACTCCTTCTTTTTTTATGTATTGCGATCAAACTGGATACACCTGGACCGATATTATTTAAGCAGAAGCGTGTCGGCATCCACCGGAGTTTCTTCCAGATTTACAAATTCCGTACCATGCGGATTGACACACCGAAGGATGTGCCGACACATATGCTGGAGAATCCGGAGCAGTACATCACAAAGGTGGGAAAATTCCTGCGCAAAACCAGTCTGGATGAACTGCCGCAGATTTTTAATATCTTCAAAGGAGAAATGAGTATCGTAGGACCGCGGCCGGCACTGTGGAATCAGGATGATCTGGTAGCAGAACGTGAGAAATATGGTGCCAATGATGTGACACCGGGGCTGACCGGGTGGGCACAGATCAATGGCAGAGATGAACTGGAGATTCCGGACAAAGCAAGACTGGATGGCGAATATGTCAAACATCTGGGACCATGGATGGATCTGAAATGTTTTCTTGGCACAATTGGATCCGTGCTCATGCACGACGGCGTGGTTGAAGGTGGAACCGGCGAACTGAACAAAGAGGAAGAAGAGACAGAAGCACACAAAAGCGAAACAGCGCAGAGCAGCGCAAAAAAGGAAACCATTGCAAAAGACACAGAAGAAAGTGAAAAGGGCAGGAGAAAAAAGAAGATTCTGATCACCGGAAGCAGCAGTTATGTGGGAACTTCCGTGGAGGCATGGCTGAAACAATGGCCGGAGTACTACCAGGTTGACACGCTGGATATGAGAACCCAAACATGGCGGACACACGATTTTTCAGCATATGATGTGGTCTATCATGTGGCGGGAATCGCACATGCAGATGTGGGACAGGTGACGGAAGAAGAAAAGAAGCAGTATTACCGTGTGAATACAGATCTGGCAGTAGAGACAGCCGAAAAAGCCAAAAAGGAAGGCGTGCAGCAGTTTCTCTTTATGTCTTCTATGATTGTATACAGCGGATGTAGAGAAAAGAAAATTACAAAAAATACAATTCCCAAACCATTGAATTTCTATGGAGACAGCAAATGGCAGGCGGATCAGAAAATACAGGCACTGGCAGATGAACGTTTTAAGGTTGTTGTATTGCGCCCGCCAATGATTTACGGAAAGGGATCAAAGGGAAACTATCCACAGCTTGCAAAACTGGCAGGAAAGCTTCCGCTATTTCCGATTGTACATAATCAGCGTTCCATGCTTTATATAGAAAATCTGGCACAGTTTGTCAAACGGATGATCGACAACGAAGAGACCGGAGTGTTTTTTCCGCAGAACGAGCAGTATATCAATACTTCGGATCTGGTGCAGATGATCGCTATGGTAAAAGGACACCGGCTTGTGATGGTTCCAGCGACTGGCTGGATCATGCGGCTGATGAAAAAGATTCCGGGAAAAATTGGCACCCTGACGGGCAAAGCGTTTGGTGACAGTGTGTACGATATGCAGATGAGTGAATATAAGGAAGAATATCGTGTGTGTGACTGGAAAGAGTCGGTAAGAAGGACGGAAGGATAAGAGCTGGAATGGGAAAATCTTGCATAAATAAAAGAATTAAAGTATGATACTACTGAAAAGATGATAAATAGCTTAATGGTATGCATTCGAAGGTTTAGGAGATAGAAAAGCGTGAGAATAGACAAACTGCAAGTGCACAATTTCAGAGGTTTTTCAGATACAGAAATAGTATTAAACGGAAAAGATGCCATTTTTTATGGAGTAAACGGAATGGGAAAATCGTCAATACTGGATGTCTGCAATCTTCTCTTTTCCAGAATTATGCAGGAAGCAGCACAGGATGAACAGATAACAGCCTCTCTTTTAGGAGAAAAAGATGTAAAAGTTGGAGAAGAAGAAGCAAAAATAACGTTGTTTCTTGAAGACCAGGGAAATAATTTTCACTATTACCGAAAAAGAATTCAGGGGAAAAATCTGCATAATTCCAAAGAACTGAAGAGAGTTTCGGAATATATGCGAAAACAGTATCTGGGAGATTGTTTGGAAACAGAAGAAGAGTATGAAAACGATGACACGGAAACACCACAGAAAGAGTTTACTTTAAATAATGAAAATATTCCTGTTTATGTGTTTTATGGAGTTGACCGCTATAATGAAAAAACACGTAAATTGAGAAGGCGTTATACAGGAGCAGCAGGGAAGCTGGATGCGTGGAGAGATTCTGCATTTGGAGGAGTGATCAATTTCCGGTTATTTTTTGAATGGTTCCGGGGAAGACAGGAATATGAAAACAGTATACGAGTGGAAACACCGAATGCAGAAGATCCACAGTTACATGCAGTAAAAAAAGCCATATTAAACGCATTGGGAGATGGATTTTCGGAAATTCGTGTGAAAGTAACAGAAGAAGATGCGGAACTTATTGTCATCAAAAAAGAATTGGAATTGGCATTTTATCAATTGTCAGAAGGAGAAAAAAGTGTAATCGCACTGGTAGGCGATCTGAGCCGGAGGCTGGCAATTGCAAATCCGAAGAGGGAGAATCCGTTGGAAGGGGATGGCATTGTGCTGATTGATGAAATTGACCTGCATCTGCATCCGAAGTGGCAGGAGAAGATTTTTCCGGCTTTACAGAATACTTTTCCAAATATTCAGTTTATTGTTTCCACACATGCTCCGAAAGTGCTGGAGTCTGTGGATGAAAATATACAGGTAATACGTTTGCATGAAGATGCAGAAACGCATCTGGTTTTGGCAGAACCGATGGAGCCGATGAACGGCTGGGATGTCAATACAATTCTGGAAGATTACATGGATACCGAAGTATATAACAGGAAGACAACGGAACTCTTAGAGCAAATAAATGTGTATCTGAATGAAAAAGCATATGATGAGGCAGAAAAACTTGTAAATAAGCTTGCATGGATGACATCGGAAGAGAATACGAAAGTTGTGCGTGCAAGAATCTTGATTGCAAAAGGGCGATAAAGTTTTTATGATTTATATTCAAAAGACAGGTGAACCAGAAGAAGTAAGCCGGTGGAAGAAAAAATTCAAGAATAAGCATAAAAGAGAAGCAGGGTATGAGGATATCCGGCATGAAAAGGAACTGCAAATATTAAAGAATGCATTGCTTGCAGAACAGAGACATCTTTGCTGCTATTGTTGTTCTTATATTAAAAATACAGAGACTGAAGTACAAAAGAATAGTTTTCATGTGGAACATTTTCGACCTCAGGCACAAAATCAGGATTTATCTCTGGCCTATAATAATCTTCATGCTTCTTGTAATGGAGACAATCGCAGGCACTGTGGGCATAAAAAAGAAAATAATTTTGATGCAAAGCGGATGATTTCTCCGCTGGAGAAGGATTGTGAAAGTCATTTTCGATATCAGCAGGATGGAACAATACAGCCGGCGGAAAAGACAGATGAGGCAGCTGAGTATACAATTACAAAGTTGAACCTGAATGATAAACGTTTATGTCGTGCCAGAGAAAACGCTTTATGGACGTTTAATGTGTTCCAGTTGAATGGAGAAGAAAAACATCGGGAATTGAAAAAATTTGAATGTTCGGAAGAACTGCCACCTTATTGGGACGCAATTAAATATTTTTTGACACAGGGAGACTGATATACGTGAAATATGATAGAAATCTGGTCGCTACAATCATTGAAAACGAATTTTGGGATGACTTGTATAATGAAATTGACGATTCTGTTATGAACATGGAAGGTCAGGAATTGGATGAAGCGTTTGAGACATATGTTGACTATGCAGAATTGGATCAAATAGAAAATGTCAAAGTTGTCCGGGTAGAACAGGAAGAGGATGATACATGTACGATTGTGAGAGGCATATTGGAAGCTGATGTTTCTCTTGATGGTTATGTATATTTTGAAGGGGAAAATAATATGGTGAACAGTTCGGAAGTTACATTGGAATTCGAATTTCAATTTGAGCATCAGAATGGGAAAAATCGCCAATTTGTGTCCTGGGTAATTGCATAACTTATAATTGATAGAAGATATCATGAAGAATAAAAAATGGTAGAATCTGTAGAAACTGTGATAGGACAGATTAATAGAAAGAGTGGAGGTTTAGGGATGCCGTACGTGTCACCTGTTGTTGAAAATGATTTTAAAGACCGGTTGAACAAGTGCGTAGATATTATTAAAAATTCGAGTATCAAATATCAGAGTTTGGGGATTTTTGGAAGCTACGCGAGAAATGATTATAAGGCCAGCAGTGATATCGACTTTTGCATCATAGTTCCGGAAAAACCGGAAAGATGGATGATGGGAGCCTTGCGGGAAGAACTCGAGATGTTGCATGCGGATGTGGTTTTTGTAACACCGCAGTATTTCGAACATGATAATTCAAAGTTTACACAACAGTTAAGAAGAGATTATAAGGAGTTGAAAATATGATAAAGGCAAATTCTTATTATTCTATTGCGTGCAATGAATTCTGGTATTTAAGGGATGCAGTGTCACCTGTATACTGCAATCCGGCTGCAGCTTCGGCACAGCAAATTGCAGAAAAAATGTTGAAATCTGTGGCAGAACTGGTTTGTACTGGAATTGAAAAACTAATGACATCCCATAATTTGCGTGCCTTATACGATGAGATTAAAAGGGTGGATACTTCCTTGCAATTAGAGAGGAAGGATCTGGCATTACTCAAAGACTATTATTATGATGCAAGATATCCGGGGGATAATTTTGTTATTGTGACAGTGGATGAGCTACGTGAGGCATTGGAGATCATGCTTGACGTTGTAGAAGCTGTAAATTGCTGGAGAACGTCTCATGAATTGGAGATATTAATTGCTGATCCGAGAGGGGAGTTTCAATCAGCGATGAGCAGATTGAAGCAGGAAGGGTAAACTGCCAAAATGAGCGGTTACAGTTTGCAGGGTGACTTGTGAACTGTAACGGAAAGAGTACGATTGAAAAATGATTTCCAAAAGATAAAAGACCATAAATAAGGGAGAATACCCATGGACGATACAAAAACAGAAATCATAAAACAAATATGCACAGGAGACTGGAAGGCAATCCCGGTTACAATGGGATTAAAATTTTTGAATGAACACCAGTTTACCCAAATCTTTGTGGATGCCGGAAAACAAATCAGGGAGTTTCGGCGGTATGGAACCGAAGAAACGGAACTTCGCAATGTTATATTTTGTGAAGAAAATATGAAATTACTGGCAGAACACATGCGCACTGGAGATGATTACACGTGGTTGGAAAGACTCGTGATCTGTGTCGACAACTTAGTCAATGGGAGTGCTATGTCTGAGGATAATAAAGAAACGAGTAAACAACGTTTTGTGGAGATTGTAACAGACAAATGCCGTAAAATTCTGCCGGAAATTTATGGAAGATCACGGCTTGAAGAAATTGGTCAGGGAATGGAACAAATGAACAGCCGAATGGATCGGTTAGAGCGTGCGACACAAAATATCATTGATATGGGGAGCCGACAGAACCAGGAAGAACGTCTGCAGCAGAGGATGGAGACAGAAAAGAGACCGGAGACAGAGAAAAACATGCAGCAGAATGGTCCGACGGATATAGGGCAAATAGCCAAATGGGATTTATCCGATCAACAGGTGGAAGGACTGTTTGGACCAAAAGAAAACCGGTACAAAGATATCAGTCAGCTTACCGAAGCATGGAAGAAAGAACGTAATGTTTATCCGGGGTGGTACATTCTTCCCTACAACATATGCGCAGAACTAATCAGCAAAACAAGAGAAGAAGGACTGTTGCAAAGCCATACATTTGTTAATTTAAATCAGATGTTTCTGTTTGCATATGAACTTGCATGGCGCTACGAAAAATGTATGCATTTGTATTCCGATTATGAGATCCATCACTTGTCCATAATCTGGGACAATTATTATGAAAAGGAAATCAAAAGCTGGAGTCACGAATCTGCGATATATGAAACAGAAAATATAAAGAAATGGTTTTATATTGGTCAGGTACTGCTTCGTGTATATCGAGAGGAGGGAAGAACAGAAGCGTGGAAAAATATCTATACGAGACTGAAAGCGTATGAGTCTTATGGGGTAAACGGAACCATAGATCTGCAGTTAGAGAAAGCAAAACAGGAGTATCATAGATTACAAATTCCGGCAATGCGAAGATCAATTGCCCATTGTCATCCGAACAAAGAACATTATGAACAGCGTTTGCAGATATTGGGGCTACAGGCGGAACTGGATGAACTAGAAAGTGTGATTCCTGCATTGCAGCAGCTTATGCAGGATATACAGGACGCAGAGATATCGAACGGGAGCAATGGACTGTATTTCAAAACGCTCAGAGTGAGTATTCTGCAATTATATATGCTTTGTGTACAGGGAAAATGGGATTATACGCAGAAATTTGAAATTCATTTACAAGAAATTCATCGGATACAGGAAGATATAGATAGTAATTGTGCATTATTTGACTGGGAAATGTGGAAAGACAACGTGCAACATAAATTGCTTCGCTGGCATGTGCGCAAGTACGAGCAGAGAGAAGCGTTTCCGTTAAATCAGGAATATCGTACAATCATACAGGGAACGGGCAATGCATGTGAACCGGCATACCATTTTTACCGCTTGTTGGATAAGCTGGCATTACCATTAAAATGTGGGTATGTCACACTGCTGGGAGATTTGGAACAGCCATGGATCGAAGCAGTGTTGGAACAGATGGATTACCTTGGATTATTTTTGCTGTGTCGTGGGTGCTACAGCAGAACGATCGAAACATTGGTGGATCGCGCATGGCTGTGTACACTTTCACCGGATGTAGCGGGAAATATGGTTGCATTTCTGATTCATGCTCTTTCGGACAATATGGAAGAAATGGCGGATCAGGAACGTCCACAGGCAGGGGGAATTCTTACACAGATATTCTCAAATGTTCCCGAACTGCTGATCCGGTTTATGAGCCGATGCCCAGATGCACAGCAGGAAGATGCTTTATTGCTTGCAAAACAATTGATGGAATCAGAAGAACTTCCGGTATCATTTTCGATGGCAGAGTTGGGTGTTGGAATTATGGAAAATGTATCTGAAGCGAAGAAGTCACAAATGCTGGACGTAATGCTGCAGACAAAAATTGTAGAGCACAAGACCATGCATGGACATGGGGATGGAATTGACATTTTCAGTTATTATTTCCGGAAAGAAGATATCGGTCCGTTGCAGAGAAAGTGTATTGTAAGACCAGAAACTATAGCCTGGTTACTGGAAATCCCGTCTGAGGCAGGATATGAATGGAGAACCAAAGTGCTTCGCCTGGAAACCTTGTACCGTCTGCAGCTATTGGATGAAAAACAGCAGCAGGCATATGCTGCATTACTTTGGCATTATGTATCAGAGACAACAGGGCTTCCGGAGGGAAAGGATCTGCACCTGTTTGCTTATGAAAAATTACCGTGTCTGGATGCAAATATTCCAGTAAAATCTATCAAACAATGGTTTCTATCGAGGCGTTTGCAGGATCAGTTTGAAGATCAGCAGGGATGTAGAAGTACAATGGGAAAAATCCCTTATCTGGATGAGCTGGTTCTGGTCTGTGAAAATATGGAACCGGGATATTGGAGCCAAAAGGAAACGGAACAGCTTCTACAGGATATGCAGGCATATTGGTGTATTTTAAGAGGAAAACTAGAACAGGTGTGCTCGGAGAGCTTTGCAGCAGACGAATTTCGGAACCGGGCACAGAAAATAGAGCAAACGGCCGCTGCGTTGTGCCGCAATACAGGTATGATAAGTACGCTTGTATCCGAACAATTACAATCAATGCTGCAGGAAATGTGTGCGTACAATATCAGCATCAAAGAACTGGAAATTCAGATAGCTAATAGCGATACTCTGGCAGCATCCATTTGCAAAGAAATGCATTCTTATGAAAAAGAACTTACGATAGGGGCACAGACTGCAGCTTATCAGTATATTATTGCACATCCCACGGCAGAGGAGGCACAGGTTCTATTGAATGAATTCCTGAATATCCTGCGGTACCGAAAGACACCGGGGCTGGTGTCTGCGATATACTTTCTTCATAATCTGGTTTATGCAGATTGTCAGATCATACGGCAACGCGACAACCAGAACTACATGGATGCATGTCTGGAAATGCTTGCAGACGCTCTGCGAGTCGAGCAGGATTGTGATATGCCGGTCAAGGATATCCTGCATGCCCGAAAAGCATGCATGTCTCTTGCGTTCCGGATGTATCAGATGCCGGAGACAAGCGGGGGAAAAGGCGTGCAGCGCTGGAAAGAGATTGCAGCAGATGAGTGTGAAATGAATGAGATTCGGCAGGAATGGGTGTGGTAGATATGATTAAAGTGTGTTACTATAATAAATAAACTGAAACTGTAAATATTAAGAATAAAGAGTGGAGAATATATGACACAGGAAAATGAACTAATAGAAACTTCCTTAAATGAGATATATAGAAAAATCAGTATTCAACAATATAAAACAGATATGGGATTTAAGGCGTTAGCAGAAGGGGTACATGATAATTTGTTTGTAATACCTGAGTATCAGAGAAAATATCGATGGACAAAGCAACAGGTGGAAGAATTGGCGACTTCCCTCCTTCGGGATTTACCAATTCCACCAATCTATGCATTCCGAAATGAAAATGGACAGCTTGAAATTTTGGATGGACAGCAGAGAGTGATGAGTCTGTATTTTTATTATATTGGAAGATTTTTTGCGGATACGCAACAAAACGTATTTGATTACAGAGAACTGGATATTGATCACACAAGTAATTTTGAAGAAGCTCTTGCAAAGAAATACGATATTGTTCCAACGAAATTTTATATGATTTTTGGAAAGGAAAAATGTGATATTACCTATGCGACACTTCCAAAAGACATCAAAAGAAAAGTTGATTACACTACTATTTCAGTTGTAGAAATAAAAACATCAATGATAGATAATCCAGAAGCTACACTGCACAAAATATTTACAAACCTTAATAATGGTGGAACACGCTTGTCAGATCAGGAAATGAGAAATGGCGTATATCCTTGCAAATTTAGCAAAATGATAGATGCTATAAATCGAAATGATCTCAAATGGAGAAAATTGTATGGTCATATGAGTGACAAATATGATGATATGGAAAAACTATATCGTTTTTGTGCTATGAAAAAGTTTGTGAAATATGATGGAATGGATTTTCAGATAAAAGGAGATTCTGGTACAATTAAAGAGTTTATTGATGTTTTTACGGAGCAGGCATTTTATTTTACGTCAGAAGAAGTCGAAGAATATCAGGAAAGTTTAGAAAAATTCTTTTGTAGATTAGATATTAGCCGTGAAAACTTTAATAAGGTTTTGATTACGGAAGGGATTTTTGTGGTTTTAGAAAAAACACATATTAATGTATTAATTACGGATGAAATATATAATGACATTTCTGAAGATGCAGGAATAAAAAGTACAATGAATGCGCGAACCTTTTCACGCACAAATATGAATAAAAGGTGGAAAATGATATATGACTTGTTATCAGGCTATGGTCAGTGACTTGTGTGAAAAAATGATTGGTGAACAATTGCCATATAAAGATACCATTTTATTGGGGGATAATTCCAGTGGTAAATCGGATGTTTTAAAAGGCGTCATAGAGAACGGTGACAGGCGGAAGTATTATTTTATTGATGCAGTGAATCGCGAATTTGATGTGAAACAAATTACCTTTGAAAAGGAAAAAAATATAGTATACTCTTCCAAAATAAATGATACTCGGTTAAATGAAGATATTTTTAATCATAAGGATTCGTTCTATTATGGAGGAACACCAAAGGCTATTGAAGATTTTTATTTTAATTATAAAGAACGGTTAGAGAAACTTATACAGATTTTTTTGCAGATAGAATTTGAAGTGAAACAGGAACTGACAGGAGCAGTAGTTTACGTTAATGATGAAAGATTTAGTTTATCAAGTGGTTATCAAGCGTTAATTAGAATTTTTTTGGAAATATTATATTATGAGGACACGATGCATGAAGGCGTAATTGTTATAGATGAGATAGATGAATTTTTATCTGTAAAAAATTGTGGAAAAATATTTGATTTTCTAAGAATAAATTTTCCAACATTAAACTTTATTGTAACAACGCATTCCGCAGATCTGATTGCTGAAACAGAAAATGCTAATATTGTTTTACTGAGAAATACGAATTATGAAGTGTTAGATGCAGGAGATTTTAGAAGCATATCACAAGTATATGACTTGTTTAAGGATGTTTTCAAAATTGAAAAGGAAAAAACATCAAAGGAGGTAATTGATACAAAATTGCGCGTGTTATTTAACAATAAAATGTCGGGCATTTGGAATGAAGAATGTGAAAATGAGCTTTGTACTATAAAGACAGGAAAAATTACAAAGGTACAGAAAATGATCATAAAACAAATTGAGGAGTGGAATGTGTGAAAAACGATTTTTTCTTATTGGATATTCCTGATTTTTCGCCATCTTATGAGGAAAAAATTGAGTATGGATATAAAAACAAGGCCGGGAAAAATTTATTAGAATTGCTAAGGAATATAAGCAAAAATCATTGTATGTATTGTTATGCCCTACTTAAAAGTGATAGAGTAGACACAGGAAATCTTGAACATAGTATTGAAAAGAAATTAGATGAAGAACATTTAGAAGAATGTGTTCAAAATATTGCGCTTACGTGTAGTCACTGTAATCAGTCACTAAAAAGGACTGGAGAAGAAGAACGTTGTAAAAAAATCCTTCCACAGATAGAATTATTTCGAGAAAAAGTGAATTGTAGTGGGAAAATGTGCAAGCAGGAATGTGGCCCATATAAAGAATTAAAACAGGAATATGGTAAAGTGTCACGGATTATTTTACAACCACATGGCGTACATGGAATAAATTCACAATTGAAATATTGTCTGCAGTATGATGTGAAAAATGCAGAGTTTATTCCAAGTACAAGATACCAATACGATGAGAATGATATTGATTACATAGAGCATCATATTAATCAGTTTCGATTGAATGATATTGGTTTTAAAACGAACGCGTTGGTGGAATTCCTTGAAGATGTGATAAATGCAGACGGAAAATATAGAGAAAAAAAGAAGTATTCTAATTATATTGTAGATTTGTTTATGGAAAAATTAAAGGATTTTTCACAAACGGATATTTTGAAATTATGTGAGAACTTATATACGCAGTATTTTTTGGAGTTTCGGAGTGAATAGTATGTATAATGCCAAAATTCGTTACTTTTGGATGGATTGTATAAAAGAAAACCATAATATAGAAGCGTATTGTAAATGATATTCAAAATGAATTTGATGAGGTGATGATATGATGACACGGGAGCAAATTGAAAGAATTGCAGAAAAATGTGGTGTTCAAGTATCCTATACAGAATCGGGAAGGGGTGGATTTATTATTGATTCTTCTGGAAGTGTCTACAAATCTGTAAACGATATTTTTATGAAAAATTTTAGTAATCCATCATACAATCAGAAAACATATTTAATTGATGATGAAATTGCTTTCTTGGCAGCGTAATAGGAGACCAACTATATGAAAAAGCATGAAAAATGTAAAACTGAAAAAGATAAGGAAAGGAAAAAAACTAAACTCTCGAGCTATAAAAAAATAATTTTCGGATTAGCTGGTATATTAGTATCGGCATATCCAATTATAAATATTGTGTATAATGCATTATATCAAATAAAAAGTGAGGCGTTTTATGGAATCCCGGCAAAATATTTTCATGACTCTGTTGATAATCGTCTCATGTATTTAGGGTGTATTATGATTGTAGTGGGGATGTGTATGATTCCTGTAATTATAAAAAAGCACGATGAAAAAAGCCTAGGACAGAAAAAGATATCAAATGCATACGTATATTTTTTGTCTATTGTACTTGGAATACTGGTGGGAGTGTTAAATGTTGATAACTGGTTAGCTATTATGAAACATGTATACAAAAAGAACAGTTGGTTTGGAAACATTGTTGGTTTTCTAAGCCAAAATACATATATAATGATTTTCATTATTATATTAGGACTAATAGCTGTATTGGGACTAACTTATAATTTTCAAATTATTAAATCACATTTTATTAAAGGGTTCTTTATTAAAGTGTTTGCAATAGCATTTGTGTTGAGTTTTGCTTTGGCAATTAGTGGAGCAATTTGCAGATTAAGTATTAATTTAGAAGATCAGACAAAGTATGAATTGGTTGTTATAGATAAGCAGTCCTATGCAGTTTTGGCAGAAGATGATGAAAAAATTTTAGCAGTTCCGTATATTGAAACAAAGGATGAGGAATTTGTGTTTGATACAAGAAAATATTATTTTTTTGATAAATACCAAGGAACATATCAATATGTGTACATGAAAAATCCACCACAAATTATTAAGTAGATGAAAATGCGTGCAAATTACAAATTGTATACCATAAATGTGAACTTCCTCGATAATTAACTCTCGTTAGGAGGGCGCCATGTATTTTGATTATGAGGTCAAAATTCCGGATTCCAGACATGGAATCACGAGAAAAAAGATCCGGGGAATAACTTATATTTACTATGCTTACGACCACAAGTACAGTTCGGATAAGCATTATACCATTCCGAAGAATACAACGATTGGTAAGTGCCTGGATGTTTCATCAGAGACGATGTATCCTAATACCAACTTCCTGAAATATTTTCCTGATGCTGAGATTCCGGTGACGCAGGTAAAAACTGACCGGAGTGCCTGCCTCAGAATCGGAGCATTCATTGTGATCCGTAAGATCATCGCAGAATATCATCTGGATGAGATGATCGGCCGCCTGATAGGGAAAGATGCCGGTCTCTTCCTTGATCTGGCAGCGTATTCCATCGTTACGGAAAATAATGCCGGTCAGTACTATCCGGATTATGCATACAACCACCCACTGTTTACACAGGGGATGAAGCTGTATAGTGATTCAAAGGTCTCTTCATTTATTAACAGTATTACGAGAGATCAGTGCATTGCTTTCCAGAATGAATGGAACAGCAGACATGATCACCGTGAAAAGATCTATATCAGTTATGATTCGATGAACAAGAACTGCCAGGCAGGTGATCTTGAGTGTGTCGAGATCGGACATCCGAAGGATGACAATGGGAAACCGGTTCTGAACTATTCAATTGCCTATGATCATAACAACTCTGAGCCGCTTTATTATGAAGAATACCCCGGAAGTATCGTTGATGTTTCGCAACTCCAGCAGATGCTGCTGAAGGCAAAGGGGTATGGATACCGGCAGGCCGGTTTCATTCTTGACCGTGGATACTTCAGTAAAGAAAATATCCATTTCATGGATAAGAACGGTTATGAGTTCATTATCATGATGAAGGGGATGAAGTCTCTGATGCGGGATCTTGTCCTGTCTGTGAAAGGCAGTTTTGAAGAAAAACGCGAATACAGCCTGCGTGATTACAAAGTAAACGGTATCACGGTGAAACATCAGCTGTATCCTTCCGATGAGAAGGAGCGTTACTTCCACATTTACTATAACGAACGGAAGCAGACAGCCGAACGCGAGAATGTAGAAGAAAAGATCGACCGGATGTCACTGTTTCTACGTGAGCATCAGGGTATGAAACTGAATCTTGGCAATGAGTTCCGCAGATATTTTGATCTGATCTTTTATCATGAAGGTCAGGATGATGAAAAGTTCATGTATAGTCGGGAACGCTACCAGGTCATTGATGAAGAGATAGCCCCGTGTGGTTACTTTGTTATTATCACATCTGAGAAGATGGATGCAGCGGATGCCCTTGATCTTTATAAAAGCCGGGATGCATCCGAAAAACTGTTCCGGGAAGATAAAACCTTCCTTGGAAACAGGACAATGCGTTGCCAGAGCAATGAGGCACTGCACGCAAAGATCTTCATAGAGTTTGTAGCACTGATTATCAGGAACAGAATCCACTTCCTGCTCAAGGAACAGATGCTGAAAGCCCATCAAAAAGAGAATTACATGACAGTGCCTGCGGCTGTCCGTGAACTTGAGAAAATCGAAATTGTGCGGCAAACCGATGGCGAATACTATCGGGATTACGCAGTAACCGCAACGCAGAAGTCGATTCTGAAAGCATTCGGCTTATCCGAGATAAACGTCGGGAAGCAGGCTGTTGACATTAATGAAAATCTCAAATCCTGCAATACGAAGGAGGCATAGTAATGGCACGTAGAAAAATAAGTATCGATGACAGGATTGAACAGCAGAAGCTGGTCGTTTCCAAAGCCAAGGATAGATATGAAGCAGAACTCGAGCAACTCAATCAATTGATGAAAAAGCGTGATGAGCTACGTAATAAAGAGTTACTTCAGGCTATCGAGCATAGCAGCCGTTCATTTGAGGAAATCATGGATTTCCTTGGCACCGATGACTCCCAGAATTAAACCTGGAAGCCATCGAGAGTTAATTTTTCAGAAAGTTCACATAAGAGCGAGAAAAGGTGTCGGTAAGTCAGCATTACTAAATTATACTGCAATTAAGGTTAGTGAATTGTATCAAGAAGATTTTATAATCAATATCAAGGCATCGGAATTGATAGCACCATATGATCGTGAAGATTATCAACCATTACAATATTCGAATTGTTGGCAACAAAGGATTTGCATGAGAATATTAAATGAAATTGCTAAAAAGATAAAATGTGCTATGACTGATGATACTATGAGTATAATAGAAACTGCTGAGATTATGGGATATAAAGGAAAAAATTTATTTTCAGAATATAATATTGATGGAAGTCAGCAGTGGGAGATACACCCAGCATACAGAACTGTCCTGAAAATAAAATGAAATTTTAGGCTTGCATAAATGAGATGGGAGTAGAACTTTAATTAAAAATGGTAATGTTAAGGAAAACACACTATGAAAATATGTATTATACACTGTTTTGACACCTATGAACATCGTGTAGATCTCCTGCATGATTATTTTAAAGAAAGAGGTGCTGAAGTAACGGTTATCACATCCGATTACATGCACTTTGAAAAGAGAAAAAGGACAGATAAAAAGGAGGACTTCCATTATATAAAGGCAGTTCCATATGCATCAAATTTGTCACTTACAAGACTGTGGTCACATTTGAGGCTATCGAAAAATATTTTTGCAAAGATAGAATCAAAAGAGTATGATCTTTTGTGGGTATTGATTCCGCCGAACTGTTTTGTGCGGGATGCAGCCATCTATAAGCGTAAATATAGGGAAACAAAACTGGTTTTTGATGTGGTTGATATGTGGCCGGAGACAATGCCAATTGCAAAATTTAAGGATTTGCCCCCTTTTACATATTGGCAGAAGTTGCGCGATAAATACTTGAATGCTGCGGATGCGATTGTAACGGAATGTAATCTGTATCAGAAAAAGCTGCCACAAACGATTGATCGAAAAAAACTTCATACCATATATCTTGCACGAAAACTTACACCATATCAAGGAAAAGCTGAGTTGCCACAAAACAGGATTTCTCTGTGCTATTTGGGGTCTGTCAACAATATCATTGATATCCCGGCCGTGGCACAGCTGATCCGGAAATTGAATAAAAAGCTGCCGGTTGATATTCATATAATAGGTGATGGAGAAAAAAGAGAAGAATTTGTGAGGGAATGCAAGAATGCAGGGGCAGCAGTCATGTATCATGGAAAAATCTATGATGCAAAAGAAAAACAGAAAATATTTGATCAATGTCATTATGGTTTAAATATAATGAAAGCATCTGTGTTTGTTGGCTTGACGATGAAAAGCATGGATTATTTTGAAGCAGGGCTGCCAGTCATCAATAATATTCATGGGGATACATGGGATATTATTGAGAGAGAGAAGATTGGTGTGAATCTCAAAGAAAATACTACCGCAGCAGAGATTATGGTATATGATGCGGTCATGCGTGAACGAGTGAGAAGATTTTTTGAGATAAATCTAGGAGAAGATACGTTTCAAAGAAAAGTAAAGGAGCTGTTGTTAGAATTATGAGATCCTCAAATTATGAAATATGGGAAACGATACAAAATATTTGTTATGTGATTCGCTCTCGAATTTTGATCCCAAAATCCCGCATGATTCGGTTTCCAATTGTAATCCGTGGAAAACAATATATAGATTTTGGAACAAATTTGACCACAGGGAGACACTGTAGAATTGAGGTAAATGGGAAGCATAAGGGGAAATGTCTGATTATTGGAAAAAATGTCAATATTGGAGATGACGTCAGTATACGGTGTGCAGATAAAATTGTCATCGGAAATCATGTGCTGATGGGATCAAAGGTCTTGATTATCGACAATTCACATGGTATTTATGCTGGGGAAAAACAGGATTCACCAGAAACACCTCCAAATGAGAGAGCATTGTCTATGAAGCCGATTAAAATAGGCGATAACGTATGGATTGGAGAAGGGGCTGTTATCCAGCAGGGAGTTACTATTGGAGCAGGAAGTATCATTGCGGCAAATTCCGTTGTAACAAAGGATGTGCCAGCGCAAGTGATCGTTGGTGGAATCCCGGCTAAAATTATTAAGAGATATGACTGTGAGAAAAAGCAATGGATAAGATAAAAGATAAGGTTTCCGTCATTATTCCTGTGTATAACAGCGAAAAAACAATTGTACAGGTCCTGGATTCCGTAAAGCGGCAGACCAGATTTGATTATATCTGCGAGATATTGGTGATAAATGACGGATCAAAAGATCAATCTGAAGAACTGATTCAGAACTATATCTGTGAACACTCAGAACTTCCGATTTCTTATTATAATAAAGAAAATGGAGGTGCTTCTTCTGCCAGAAATTTTGGAATGCGCAGGGCAAAAGGCGAATATATCGCATTTTTGGATTCGGACGATCTCTGGATGCCGGAAAAGATTGAAGTGCAGATGAAAATTTTACTGCAGCATAGAGAGATTGTATTTCTGGGGGCTGGGTATGAAGACAGACCTTTTTATATTATGACAAAAAGGATTGATGGTTTATATAAAGCTACTATTAAAGATATCTGCAAGAAGAATTTTCCCGTTACACCATCTGTTGTCTTTAAAGCAGAGGCAATCAAAACACTGGGATATTTTGATGAAAAACAGAAATTTGGGGAAGATATCAATTATTACCAGAAGTTCTGTATCTCTTATAATTATTATTATCTACCGCGAAAACTTGTAACGATTGGATTCCAAAAAGATTTTTTTGGTGCAACCGGACTGACCTCTCATATGAAAGAAATGCATCTGGGTACGATTAAAAATCTGCGTGAAGTTTATATGGAAGGACATATTTCAAAGAGTTTCTATTATGAAATGCGTATATTCTATTGGTTGAAATACTGCTGGAGATGCGTCAGACGATGGTTCAGGGATTGCATTTCTAAGGGGAAAAAGGTAGAATAATATAATTGTATGTAAGTTTATAGAGGAAAATGTCTATAAAGGTTGTAAAATATGATAGGAATTGTTATATTAAATTATGAAACATGGGATGTAACGCTGCAATGCATGGAAAGTATTATGGAAGCGGAGAATGAAGAAATGATTCGTATATATCTCGTGGATAATGCTTCCACCCGGAAGAAAACCAAAGAAATTGACAGGTTTATTGAGCAGCACAGTGTAACTTATATTGAGGCTGCCGAAAACCGCGGTTATGCAGCAGGAAATAATTTGGGAATTTGTCAGGCGTTGAAAGATCAGTGTACATATGTTTTGATTACGAACAATGACATACGATTTCGAAGTGCCGCTATCCATAGGATGAAACAGCTTCTGGAATCAAGCGACAGGATTGGAATTGTAGGACCACAGGTGGTAGGACTGGATGGGATTCATCAGCCGAGTGTGGCAATGTACAGAACAGGGATGCGTGAGATCTTTCATTTTTATACAGGTTTCAGGTGTTTTCATAGAAAAGCAATGAGAGAGTATCAGGGAATGGATCAGGATGCTGGGGGACAGTATCCTGTTTATCATGTTTCGGGATGCTGTTTTTTAATGAACCGAAAGGCAGCAGAGACGTTGTATCCATTAGATGAAAACACATTTCTGTATGATGAAGAACTGATTATCGGTATACGGATGGAACAGGCGGGACTGCAGACATGGTATTGTGGGACCGCGGTTGTGGAACATCATCATGGATACACGACACAGAAAAACAGTGCGTTTATGCAGAAATGTATTCGGGAGAGTGAGCAGTATTATTGTCGGGAGCATTTGAAAACAGGTGTATTGCAAAGGTGCTTGCTATACTGTTATCGTAAAACATTACAGGTTCTGCGTTATCTACATTGTAAAATAATAAGGTGAAAATATGATACATATTATGATGGCAACCTATAATGGAGAAAAATATCTTTGTGAACAGATTGAATCTATATTGACTCAGACTTACACAGAATGGAAACTTTATATCAGGGATGATGGATCGTGTGATCATACGATAGAGATCATAGATCAATATACAAAAAAGTATCCGGAACAAATTATCCAATTACATTCAGAAAGTGAAATGCATGGGGCAAAGTATAATTTTTTATATTTGTATAAAGAAATTCCAAAAGCAGAGTATTATGCATTTTGCGATCAGGATGATATATGGGGAAAAAATAAATTACAGCGTCTGCTGGAAATTGCTGAAAAATATGATGAAAATGAGATGCTGTTGATATATCATGATATGAAATTAGGGAAGGACAGACGTTCAGTTTTAGATATAGGTTATTTTGAATATTCGAAAATGAATATTGATGAAAAACATCCATTACAACAGGCTTTGTTATATAATGTGATCCCAGGCTGCGCAATGTTTTTTAACCATACATTAAAAAATATTGTTGAAGAAATTCCAGAAGCCTGTTTTATGCATGATTGGTGGATCACTCTTTCTACTATTTATAATGGTGGGAAGATAGTTTTTTGTTCTGATAAATTGAGTTTGTATCGACAACATCAAGACAACGAAATTGGTGCAGTGAAAAAAATGGATGTCAGGTATGTACTTAGAAAAGCGTATAAACTTTTTTCGTTAAAAGATTATTACAGAAACAATAAAGAAATGAAAGACTTGCGAAATGAGCAAGGAAAAAAGTTGTTATATACGTTTTCAAGTGTGAAAGGGGAAAACAAAAGAATATTAAATATATTTTTGGAAACTTTTAAAGGAAAAAACAAGATATCTGCATATATAAATTGTAGAAAGGCAGGATTTGTTTTTTATAATGAAATATATACATTTAAATTTTTTGTTATGTAAATATAGAAAAAAGAGGAAAGAATAATGTCAAAAAAGAGATGTCTTTGGATCATTGGTATTATATTGCTGGCAATAATAGGAATCTCTTCTACCATGAGTATTAAAAGCAATTTCTTAAATGAAGTATGTACAGTAAAATTTTTGATTAATGCAGATCAGCCGGGAAATTATCAACTTTATTATGGAAAGAATACAAATTTTTCAGAAGAACAGTCGGAAACAGTAACCTATAAGAAAGCTGGAGAAGATCAAGTACTTAGTTTTGAGATTCCATGTAATGCAAAATACATTCGATGGGATATTAATCAATGTATTACAAATACAAGAGTGTTGAAGGTATATGCAAAATATAATCATTATACAATACCGATTGATCTTGATAGTATAGTAAATTCTCAAAATCAGATTATGATAGAAAAAATCATTAAAGAAAATGATTTTGCATGTATTCAAACATCTGGTAATGATGCAAATTTGACACTTGATATTAGCTCAATGGGGATCGAAAAAAAAGCTCAAGAACACATGACAAAAGTTGATAATGTAAAGAAAGTTATTTTGAGCATTGCCGTTATATTGCTTTTTTTGAATATATATAAGAATTCTTTTAATATACAACAATTGCTAAAAGATATTTTTAGTAACAGAGAAATGATTTTTCGACTTTCTAAAAATGATTTTATGGTGAAATATGCCGGATCATATTTTGGAATTATTTGGGCATTTGTTCAGCCGATGGTCACAATTCTTTTATATTGGTTTGTTTTTCAAATGGGATTTCGTTCAGGCGCTGTGGGTGAAACACCATTTGTATTATGGCTGATTGCCGGTATGATTCCGTGGTTTTATTTTTCAGATGCAATCTCTACCGGGACAAATAGCCTGATTGAATATAGTTATCTTGTGAAAAAAGTAGTGTTTAATATCAGTATTCTTCCGATTGTAAAAGTAATATCAGCATTATTTGTACACTTGTTCTTTTTGATTGTCATGGTGTTGATTTTTGCTGTTTATGGATATATGCCGGATTTGTATACTATTCAGATTGTTTATTATCTGTTTTGTATGTTTGTGTTTGCACTGGGATTGGCGTATATAGGGAGTGCATTGATTGTTTTCTTTAGAGATTTGGGTCAGATTATCAATATTTTATTGCAAATTGGAATGTGGATGACGCCTATTATGTGGCAGAATACGATGTTGCCGAAGTCATGGCAGCCATTTTTGAAATTAAATCCTATTTATTATATTGTATCGGGATATCGTGATTGTCTGATTAATAAGATTCCATTTTGGCAGCACAATACATGGACTATATGTTTTTGGCTGGTTACAGTAACTTTATTCCTTGTTGGAATTCGATTATTTAGCAAATTAAAAGTGCATTTTGCAGATGTACTATAAATAACAGGAGAAAAGAATTGAAAACCATTATTGATATTAAACATTTGAATAAAGTATATAATTTATATGATAAACCAATTGACCGTTTAAAAGAGGTATTAAGTCCTACCCATAAATGTTATCATAGAGAGCATTATGCATTAAATGATATAAGTTTAGAAATAAAAAAGGGTGAATCCGTTGGAATTGTAGGAAAAAATGGATCAGGAAAATCAACTTTGTTAAAAATAATTACAGGGGTATTAAATCCTACAAGTGGAGAAATGAATGTACAAGGTAAAATTTCTGCATTATTGGAATTAGGAGCTGGGTTCAATCCGGAGTATACAGGAATAGAAAATATTTATTTGAATGGTACAATGATGGGCTATTCCAAAGCTGAAATGGATGAAAAAGTAGATGATATTATTGCTTTTGCTGATATAGGGGATTTTATTAATCAGCCAGTCAAAACATACTCTTCAGGTATGTTTGCAAGACTGGCATTTGCTGTTTCTATTAATGTAGAGCCGGAGATTCTTATTGTGGATGAAACTTTGTCTGTTGGAGATACGAGATTTCAAGTGAAATGTATTGATAAAATGAAAGAATTAAAAGATATAGGAACAACAATTCTGTTTGTTTCTCATGCAACAGAACAAATTAAACGTTTTTGTAACAAAGGAATCTGGTTGCAAAATGGTATTGTAAAAAAAATAGGAGAAGCTAGTGAGATAGTTGATATATATGAAAATTATATGCGTTTTGGAGAACAAAAGATCGTAAAGAAACAGGAAATAGAAAAAAAAATACAAGATGAAAAAGAAGATACAGCTAACACCGAAAAACACGTAAATCCTTCAATATTGGCTCATATTAATTATATTAAAGCAAATCAGGAAACATATCATACATTTGATACTCTGAAAGCGGAAATAGAATATGAAATTTATGAGGATGAGATAGATGGCTTTTTGCTGGGAGTGGCAATTTATACTGCAGATCGAAAAAATTACATTTTTGGTCCTAATACACATTTGGATAATATTCCAGTGCCAAATACCAGGGGAGTTCACAAAGTGATTTATGAAATTCCAGAAATAAAACTGCTAAAGGGACAGTATGTCTTGGATGTTGGTATATTTAATAATGAAGGAATTGTTAATTTTGATTATAAAATGAGTGCCTTAGGATTTTCAGTTAGCAACAAATATTTTTCAGAAGGTGACTTTTATATGGAACATCAGTGGGATGTAATTAGTTAGGAAATGGAGAAAAACATATGTCGATTATATTTGATCAGTATCAAAGGTACAAAAATGCTCAGAAAATTATTGATTCGACCAGAAAAGAAGGACAGATTTTTAAAATTCTCGAGGTAGGGGCAAATGAGCATAAAGATTTGGAAAAATTTCTGCCAAATGATAAAATTACATATCTGGATGTAAAACTTTCAGATGAAATGAAGAAAGATCCAGCATATGTGCTCGGTGATGCCACCCAGATGGAATTTGAAGATAATGCGTATGATATAGTAATTGCTTTGGATGTTTTTGAACATATTTTTCCAGATCGCAGAAAGGCATTTTTGGACGAATTAGAAAGAGTTTCTTCTATTATGTTTGTTTTATGTGCTCCTTTTGATGTTGAAGAAGTGCATGAAACAGAAATCCGTGTTAATAAAGCATTCCGTTGTTTTGCAGGGATAGATCATCCTTGGTTAATTGAGCATATAGAAAATGGAATTCCTAATTTTCGAAAAACAATTTCATATTTGAAAACAAAAGAATATTGTATTGAAACATTTTCACACGGAGACTTGGATCAGTGGGAAAAATTAATTACATTACATATGTTTTCAGCTCTAGACGAAAAATTAATTGACTTTGCAGATTCAATTTATGATTACTATAATAGTTATGTATTCCCGATGGATTATAGTAAAAAATCGTATCGTCAATTTATTGTTGGACATATAGCAACATGTGATTACAACATTGAGAAACAGGAATTAGATGAAAAAGTATATCAGAAATTAGACGAATTAGAAGAGCAGTTTTGGAAATTATACAATAATTCAAAAGTCGGAATTGTATCAAATCAGTTAAATATACAACCTGAGAGGGAGAAACTTGAAATATATTTTGATTTAGGAAATGGTTTTTCAGAAGAACAATGTTTAAAATATTATTTGGAAGAAAATCAGAGAGTTGTTAGAAAAATTGATTGCAGTGAATTTCAACAGATGATACGAATTCGTATAGATCCAATGAATCATGCAGGGATTGTTCGATTTAATGATATATGTTTTATAGCGGAAAATGATCGAAAAATTTCATTTGTCGAAAAAAGATGTGAAAACCTAATCTTTAAAGATGGAGAAAATTATGGTTTTCAAGACGATGCACAAATAATATTTAATATAAGAGATGTAAAAGGAATAGTATTAGATTATGAATATGTAAATATGCCGGTAAACGGTGTGGGCATATTTAAAAATTTTATTAATGAAAAAAACAAATTAAAAGAAAAATATGATATAAAAGAACGTGAAAATAAAGAGGTATCAGAGAAATTAGAGCATTATAAAGAACATTATTTTGCGGCCATTAATCAACGAGAAGATTTAAAAAAGAATTTAGAAAATATCAATAGAGCTTATAGTGATGTGTTAAATTCTCAATGTTGGAGAATGACAAAACCGATACGTGTGGTGCTTGGCAGAGTAGAAAATTGGATGCGTTCGCATCGTAGTACATATCTGATTGGAAAAGGAATTAAGTCTATTTGCACAGAAGGAATGGGCGCAACGGCTGAAAAAGTAAAAAAATACAAGCAGGTTTCAGTCGAATTTGGGACTTATAAAGATGAGGTGAAGGCAGCACATAGATCAAAACAAACGATAGAAAACGTTAATAAAAATATCACATTTAGTATTGTTGTTCCGTTGTACAATACTCAAAAAGATTTTTTGAAAGAAATGATTCAATCAGTTATAAATCAAACTTATGGGGAATGGGAATTATGCATGGCGGATGGAAGTGATCCTGAGCATGGCTACGTTGGACAGATTTGCAAAAAATATGCAGCTTCCGACAAAAGGATTAAATATAAACATTTAGAAAAGAATGGTGGGATATCAGAAAACACAAATGCAGCCTTGGAAATGGTTACAGGGCAATATATTGGTTTATTTGACCATGATGATCTATTACATCCGTCAGCATTGTATGAATATATGAAAGTTATTACGGAAAGAAATGCGGATTTTATTTATTGTGATGAAAATAAATTTGAAAAGATAGATGATAAATTTTTTGAACCAAATTTTAAACCTGATTTTAATTTGGATTATTTGAGAACCAATAATTATATATGCCATTTTACGGTTTTTGAAAAAAGATTATTAGATGTTGTTGGAAAATTCAGAAAAGAATGTGATGGTTCTCAGGATCATGATATGATATTGAGGCTTACTGAGCATGCAAATAATATTGTTCACATTCCTAAAATTTTATATCACTGGAGAAGTAGTAAGAATTCTGTTGCTTCTGATCCAAATGCAAAGCCTTATACAGCAAAAAGTGGAATTTTGGCGGTAAAAGAGCATTTGCAAAGATGTGGCTTAAACGCGACAGTTGAGAGTAGTCCTATTCACCCTAATGTTTATAGAATTAAATATGAATTAGTTGCCACTCCTCTGATTTCTATCCTAATTCCAAATAAGGATCACATAGATGAATTATCAAGGTGTATTGATTCTATCAGAGATAAATCTACATATACAAATTATGAAATAATTGTAATTGAGAATAATAGTACAGAAAAAAGAACTTTTGAGTACTATGATAAAATTAAACAAATTTCAAATATACGAGTTATTACCTGTGACACAAATGGTGAATTTAATTATTCGGCTGTTAATAATTATGCAGTGAATTATGCAAATGGCGAGCAAATAATATTATTGAATAATGATATTGAAATTATAACAAATAATTGGATGGAAGAAATGCTTATGTATTCACAGAGAGAAGATGTGGGAGCTGTAGGAGCAAAATTATATTATCCAAATGATACTATTCAACATGCAGGTGTTATTGTGGGAATCAAGGGAGTTGCTGGACATTCACATCAATTTATGCCTAGAGATACAGTAGGGTATATGTTTAGATGCTATGTACCTCAAGATTTATCGGCAGTTACAGCAGCTTGCGTAATGATGAAAAAATCGGTATTTAAGGAAGTAGGTGGACTGGATGAAGAACATTTTAAAGTTGCCTTTAATGATATTGATTTGTGCATGAAAATTAGAAAAGCAGGATACTTAGTCGTATGGACACCATATGCTGAGGCATATCATTATGAATCTATTTCCAGAGGAGCGGAGGACACACCGGAAAAACAAGAAAGATTCAGAGGAGAAGTTGCAGCATTTATGTCAAAATGGAAAAAAGAATTGGATATGGGAGATCCATATTATAATCCAAATTTGACTTTGAAAAGAGAAGATTTTTCGATGAAAAAATAAGGAAAACTGCTATATGAAATACGTATAATGTCTATATTGGTATCGTAAAAATTGATAATGTGAAGGTTGGTACAAAATAATGGTGCACTAACTGTGCAACTACTTAAGATGACAGTTTCTGGTGAAAAATAAATGATATTAGTGCTGTTTTATTAAAAATTGAAGAGATAAAAACAATGCTTTATAAGTAAGTGGGAAGGAGGCACATGATAATTTATTATCATGTTAGGTAAGTTGATAAAAGAAATTTTACATAAAAATTACAATAAGGAAGAGAAAAAATGGCTAGTTTTATTTTTAATAATTTTTATACTTGCGACGTGCAAATATGTCTTATATGGAGAGACATACACATTTTCAACTCAAAATGAGGAATATGATAAGGTTGAGTTAAATGAAAATATTGTTTCTCAAACTATTATTATAGATGATAATAGTAGTTGGAATAATAATTTGTGGTCAGTATGGTTTGAATTTGATGAAAATTTAAAAAGCCAAGTAGATGGGAGTATCATTTTTTCCTTGTTTCAAGATGGAAACGAAATAGATTCTTGTAAAGTGGATGCTGTAAAGCTGAAGAATGGATTTTTTAATAATTTGAATTTTCGCAAATTACATTCAGGATCTGCGGAGGTTATTATAAAAGCAAAAGACATTAATATACCCATTTATATGGGGATTGCCCATAATGTTTATAATGTTCCTAATTGTTACGTTAATGGAAAAGATACAGGTGGAACATTAATTCAACAGTATCATTATAACTATAATAACATTCAATATAAAATAGGTCTGATACTATTTGGAATATTGATTTTACTATGTATAGGTTCTTGTATTATATGTTATCAAGATGGAAAAGTAATATATTTGAGAGGAAATTTAATATTAACATATTTAATTTTGACATATATATATGACGGAAGTTTATATTTTCAACCAACATGGGCAGAGGCAGTTACGAATTTTATGGATAAATCATTGTCTTTAGATATTCACAAAGCTATTTTAAGTACAGATGCGGGATATCTTCCATTGATGCAAAGAGTAATAGCTATAGTATGCATAAATATAGTTCATATGTCTCCTTTGATTGCTTTATATGTTATGCAGTTTGTAGCATATTTTATGTCAGGGTGTATATTTTCATTTTTTATAAAGAAGCAATTTGATAGTATTATGAAAAAAGAATGGAGATATATAGTTTGTGTAATTATGATGGCACTCTTTATAAATAAGGAGACAGGGGCATTTATAAATTTTATGACATATAGTTCATTGATTATTTTCTTGTATTTTATTACTGATTGTACAAAATGGTCTAAAAAAGAGTTTGTTTTTCTGTGTATATGGGGTGTCGTTACATGCTTGTCAAAGGGAGTGTATGTAACGATGTTACCGCTTTTAGTGGTATGTATGGTTCTTTTTATTCGGAATTATTCAAGAAGGGATATTATTTTTTGTCTATCAGTAGCTTTTGGTGCGTTGCTACAATTGATTTATTATTTGTTGGGAAATGCTGATTGGGTTAATACTTCGAATCAGGTGAAAGATGGAAAATATTTTGTGAAATTGTTATTAAGTATATTTGTTGATACTCCTAGTAGGATCATAAGTATCTTCGGAGAAGAGGGCCTAATATTTAATAATATATTTTATATTATTGTTTTACCATTTTGGATAATTACCATATATATTGCGTATAATAAAATTTTGCTAAAAATTTTAAAAAAACAAAAAGTTGATAGAATATACCAAGCTTGTTTTTTGCTACTAATGTATATCATAGGGCAATCGCTGTTTTTAAGGGTGACAATATATGGCGTAAATGAAGCAAATATTTTTACCGATGAATTTTGGTCTTTTACTAAATATGAAATGTGCAACAGGTGGGAAGTATTGATTTTTATGTCAATTTTTGTTTTAATCATTGCAATTATAAAGAAAATATATGATTCTAAATATAAAAAAGAATTATATAAAGTGGCACTGCTCTTTATTTTAACAATAATTATTGTTTATCCACGTTTTCAATTAAAAGGAATGGGATCAGATGCATTTACGGCAGATAGAACCAGCATTTCATCACTTACATCAGAAGTACAGTTAATGAGGGGAATAGAAAATGCTAAATGTCGTTTTATTCCTATTCAGCCAAATGGTTGGGCTTATAATAAAAATGCATCAGTTTATTGTTTTGGTACAAATATATATGGATGGGGATGTCAAACAATACCATCAGAAGAGCCGGAAAATGGAGCAATAAATTTATTGAATTATAGTTCTGAAATAAATAATGAAGCTGAAATTGTACAAATATTTATAAAGAAAAATTGTCTTGTTAATAATAGCAGATATAAAATTGTTATATCGGATGAAAATAGTAATATTTTGGTAGAACAGAACCAAGACAATAGTGAGTATCAGATGTTGACGTCATTTACTTTTTCTGAGGGTATTAAACATGCAGAAAAAATTAGGGTTTTAGATAAAAATGGGAAAGAGGTTCATTTGGAAAATGCTATGTATATAGTTACAAATGCGGATAATCCGTTGCTATAGAACAAAAAAGGGAGTGGTGAGTTGAATATTAAAAGAATAAATTTATTATTTTTGGCATTTGTATTTGCGGGAGCAATTGTATTATGTCTTAAATTAAACTTAACATTTATTGGTGAAAATACCAATAAGGGAAAAGTACAGTTGTTTTTCGATCAAGGAAGTGGATACACGGAGGAAGAGTCATTAACTGCATTTTGGAATAAGGGTGAAGCAAAATTTAAGATTGGAAATAAATTTAAAAATGCCATAAATGTACGACTAGATCCTACCGATTTAGATGCGAACTCAGTTAACATTACAAAAATGAAATTTTCAATAATAGGAGTTGACATATTTACAATAAATGCTGAAAATTTTTCTGAGCATTTATCAATATTAAATGATATATCGCAAATATCTTATCAATCAGATGATGTTCATTTTTTAATTAGTGGAAATGATTCATCTTGTAATCTTGATGGTGAACTTTTAAATGAGATAGATAAAATATATTCTAAAGTGAAAAATGTAAAAATGTTATTGTTTATAGCAATCTTTTTGGGAATTTATTTATTTTTGAATCTTATTTCTAATGGACTTAATAGTATATGTAAAATAATATATAATCAGATAAAAATAAATAATGATATAGTCAATGTAGCTCTTATTCATTGGATCATAAGTTTATTTTTCCAGCCAATGTTTTTTGAATTTCCGGCATTGAATTTGCATACATATAACATTCAGCAGTTTTATACAATTGTATTTTATGAAATGATATTTTTGGTATGTTTATTTTTATTTTGGAGGTGTGTTTTCAAGATTGTAAGAAATTTTCATGAAAATAATAATTGGTATATTGAGTATATAAAATGTTGTATACCATGTTTATTAATTTTATTTTGCGTGCTCTTGATTTTTTGGCCAGGATATTTTTGTTCTGATGAATATGTTATGATATATAGAGCCAGGCAGTGGTCCTTTTTTTCAATTCAAAATTATTTGATTGGTTTGATATATATATTATCATTTATGTTGATTCCATTTTCTTCTGGAGTACAAATAGTATCTATGTTATTTATTAGTATGATTATAGGATATATTGTATGTGAAACAAAAATAAAATTGAAAAATAATAAAATTGTGTATTTACTATATGTTCCATTTTTATTACCAGCATGTTTGATTATGAATTTTCGTACTTTAAATTCTACAATTGGTGCATATTTAGAAATTTTATTGTTATTCAGAATTATAGTTATAAAATATAGAAATATAGAAATATCCAAAAAAGAACTTTTACGTCTTTCTTTTTTAGTTTCTATTCAGCCTGTATTAAGGGAAGATGGTATATTTTTTATATTAGCTCCGTTACTTATATGTTTTATATTTGGAACGAAAATAAATAGGAGATATAAGTATGTTTTTATATTAGGAACAATTGCATTTGTAATGTTATTAAAAGTACCACAAAATATTTCGCTTGAAAGAGAATTTGGAGTACCTAAAAGGCATACGATTCAATGTTTTAGTCGCTTGGTTTATGGACCACTAATTGCAGCAAATTCTATTTCAGATAAAGATGAAATAGAGTCAATTAATAAAATATTTTCTGTAGAAAAATATAAAAAATCCAAGTCAATGGGGGAAGCGGAAGCTGTTGCAGCAGAATCATTAAACGTAAATATAAATAAGAAAGATGTTAATGATTTTGTTCTTGGCTGTGCAAAACTTATTTTAAAATATCCAAAAGTGTATTTACAACAACAATGGAAAATATTTTTGAATGCATCATCATTATCCTGTACAGAAGCAAATACCCAGCCTTCGTCGGATATGTTTGATCATGATGAAAATTATGAGTATCATAATGAATTAAGCATTTTAGAGAAAAATACTGTAATGTTTAAGCCTGTTAATGTGGAAATAAGAAAAATGGTAATTAATGGATTAGAAGGAAAAGAACCGAATGACTGGACAAAAAATACTATATGTCATAGCATTTTCTGGAATTTAATTCCTCCTTTGCTTTTTTTACTCTTTTTTGCAATATGGTCAATAAAAAAATTCGTTTGTAGTAAAAATAGACTTTTTATAAGTATATCTATGTTAGCTTTGGCTAGGATTCCAATATTATTCTTGACAGCTCCGTATGCACAATTTATGTATTGGTTTAGATTTTATCTTATGGGAAATCTGATTATGATTTTTTTTATAGTAACAAAAGTTTGCATGATAAAACAAAATAAATTAAAATAAGGAAAAGGAATGATATTAATGTGGAAATTTATAAAAATGTCAAAATATGCGGGAATGAGAGAAGATTTAGTACAAGCTGGCGGAGGAAATTCTGCATATAAAATAACAGATGAAAAAATGGTTATAAAAGCTTCTGGATATCAGTTGGCAGACGTGACAGAAAAATCAGGATATGCAATTGTAAATCCCCAAATTATAAAAAATGCGTTTCTTGGGTGTGAAAATTTGGATGAAATGACAGAAGAACAATCCAAAAGGATATTAGAAAAAGCTTTTCTTGAAGGTGAAAGACCCTCAATTGAAACATTTTTGCATTCTATTTCGGGAAGATATTCGCTACATACACATCCTGTGGTAGTGAATGCACTTACATGTAGAAAAAATGGAGAAGAAATAATAAATAAACTTTTTCCAGATGCAATGATAATTCCTTATGCAACACCAGGAATTGAATTAGCAAAAGCATATTTTAAAGAATATAAAAAATATAAAAATGATTTTAAAAATGAACCTAAATTTGTGTTTTTGATGAATCATGGTTTACTTGTGAGTGCAGATACTGAGGATGAAGTGATTAGACTTACGGAAACAGTTACAAAAAAGATTGAAGGATTTTTAAATGTTGATATGTCAGCATATCATGATATTCTTGAAATAGATAATTTATATAATGATGGAATTGAGTGGTTAGTGACAGATAAAAATATTATAGATGCATATCATAATTTGAATGGGATATGGGATCATTTTTTCTGCCCAGATTGTGTAGTTTTTCTCGGGAAAAAGATGTATGCAGAAATATCGGAAAAAATCAATGAGGAAGAATTTAAATCTTTTGTGGAAGAAAATGGATATCCGGTGATTGTTTCGTATAAAAATAATCTTTATATCCACGCAGAGTCGGTAAAAAAGGCGTTAGAAATTCAAAGTGTATTAAGTTTTAGTGCACAAGTGATAATGCTGAATAGAAATGTAGAATGTAATTTCCTATCAGAGAAAGAAAAGAATTTTTTGTTAAATTGGGATGCTGAGAAATACAGAAAAAGTTTAAAGTAAAACAGGAGACTATGTATTATGAAAATTATTATACCAATGACCGGATATGGCTCAAGATTTGTCGCTGCTGGATATAAAGATTTGAAGCCTTTTATAAAAGTACAAAATAAACCAATTATTCAATGGATTATTGAAGGAATGTATCCAGAAGAAAAGAATATTCTTTTTGTGTGCAGACAGGAACATTTAGATGAAATACCGGATATGAGAGATCAATTATTAAAAATTGCACCAACAGCAGACATTTTTGCAATACGTGACTGGGTGAAAAAAGGTCCTGTTTATGATGTCCTTCGTGCAGCAGCAAGAATTGAGGATGATGAGCCGTGTATAATTAATTACTGTGATTTTTACATGACTTGGGATTATAAAAAATTTGTGCTCGATGTAAAAAAAAGAGCATGTGATGGAGCTGTACCATGCTATACTGGTTTTCATCCGCATCTTTTAATAGAGAAGAATTATTATGCTTCGTGCCTCACAGATGAAGAAGACAATTTGATACAAATCAAAGAAAAGTATTCTTTCGAAAAGGATAAAACAAAGGCAAAACATTCACCGGGGGTATATTACTTCAAAGATGGTGCAACCTTAAAAAAATATTGCCAGATGCTTGTCGATGCAAATGAAACGCTTAATGGAGAATTTTATGCTAGTCTTCCGTATAATTATATGGTAAAAGACGGAAAGAAAGTTTGGGTTCCAACAAATGTAGATAAGTTTTGTCAATGGGGGACACCAGAAGATATGGCAGATTATTTGTTTTGGACAGAATGTACAAGGAGGTTTTAACTATGAATATAATAATCCCAATGGCAGGAGCGGGGCAAAGATTTGCGGACGAAGGGTATAAGATCAGTAAACCTGCCATACCAACGATTGATCGTAAGACAGGGAAAGAGTACCCTATGGTTGTATGTGCAACGATGGATTTGCCTGGAGTGAAAGCAGATGGTAGTAATGTTACATATATTGATCGAACTTTTCATAAGGATAATGGGGTGGAAGGTGCTATTAAAGAACATTTTCCCGATGCAAAATTTATTACAATTGATAAGTTAACGGAGGGACAGGCCTGCACATGTTTACTTGCTAAAGATATTATTAATTCTGAAGAGGAATTACTTATTGCAGGCTGTGATAATGGTATGGTGCTTAATCGGGAAAAATTTGAAAAGATGACACAGGAATGTGATGTTTTGGCATTTACTTATAGGCATAATCAGGCAGTTTTAAAGAATCCAGATGCATATGGCTGGATGATCGTGGATAATGAGGAAACAGGTAAAATTTCTGATATTTCCATAAAAAAAGCCATTTCAGATACACCTATGGAAGATCATGCAATTGTTGCAACCTTTTGGTTTAAACATGGAAAAGATTTTATCAGGGCTGCGGAAAAAATGATTGCAGAAAATGATAGAATTAATAATGAATTTTATGTTGATCAGGTTATGAAGCATTGTCTTGAATTAGGAATGGATGCAAGGGTATTTGAAATTGAAAGATATATTGGTTGGGGAACCCCAAAGGATTATGAAGAATACCAGGCAACCATTAGATATTGGAAAGAATTTACAGATAGTCAGGGATTTATTCCGGGGAATTAAAGGTATGAGAACGAACGATAAAAACAGAATACATTCAAAATATTATTTGTTTATAATTACAATTTTAATGGCAAAGGTTATTCTGATGGGATTTTTTTCGTCTGATTATCAGAATAAATTATTTATTCCTTTTGTAAAAGATTTTGTTTTAACTGGTGGAAATGTATATCAACGATTTTATGAAAGAGGTATATTAGGTGCTTTTCCTTACCCTTCAATGATGCTTTTGGTGGAAAGTGTTGGAATGTTTATTATTAAAGTGCTGGGAATAAAAAATGTTTTTTTGATTAATTTCTGTTTTAAACTACCTAGTTTTCTTCTTGATTTAATTGGATTAAAGATATTAGTTCGATTTTTCCCGGAAAAAAGAAGATATATTGGGGTTTTTTATTATGGCTCACCTGTTGTGTTGTATTCTGTTTATATGCATGGACAATTAGATCTTATACCTATGGTCTTTTTGATAATCGCATTAGCATTTCTGATTTCAAAGAAATCGGTGAAGTATAGATATATATTCGGGGGAATATTTACGGTTATTGCGCTTTTATGTAAGTTACATATATTAGCGGTTATTCCGATTATTTTCTTTTATTTACAAAAAAGAGACAGTATAAGAAAGGCCTGTGAATATGTAATTGGTGTCATTATAGGAATGGGTATTGGAATTTTACCAATTTGGTCAGAAGGATTTAGACAGACGGTATTATTCAATAAAGAGCAGATGGTATTAACTAAGGTGGCATTTAATTTTGATACGGTACAATTATATATTCCTATTATAGCTGTTTTATTTATTTATCTGCTTACATTTAAAATTAATTATATGAATAGAGAATTGTTTTTTAATCTCTGTGGTATCGTGTTTGCGGTATTTTTGGCATTTTGTCCGCCTATGCCGGGGTGGTATGTTTGGATTGTTCCGTTTATAGCATTATTTTTTGCAGCAATTAATAAGGAAAAGTACAAGAATATAGCTATTTATGCGGTATTAAATGTTATATATTTAATATATTTTATTTTCTTGCATAATAGAGATGTAGTGGATCTTTATTTATGTAATAAAAGCTTAGAGTGGATAAAATATAATAATTCGGTTATTTCAAATGGCACATTTACAATTTTATCAGGAATATTGATTTATTTAATAATTTCAATGTATCAGTTAGGGGTAGCTAGTAATAGTTTTTATAAAAGAAAAAATATTCCATTTACTATTGGAATTGCGGGAGATAGCGGAGCGGGAAAATCTACATTTATTGATATCGTCGAAAAAGGTTTGGGATATTCTAATTTGCTTTATATTGAAGGCGATGGAGATCATAGATGGGAACGGGGAAATCGTTTTTGGGATGAATACACTGCTTTAAATCCAAAGGCGAATTATTTATATCGACAGGCAAAAGATCTTTCAGATCTTCGATCTGGAAGTGCTGTTAGAAGAGTAGATTATGACCACAGCACTGGAAAATTTACAAGTCCTAAAAGAATTTCATCGAAGGATTATGTGATTTTATGTGGTCTGCATGCATTATATCTTCCTCAGACAAGAAAACTTTTGGATTTGAAGATTTATATGGATGCGGATGAAACATTGCGACGTTATTGGAAAATTCAAAGAGATACAACTAAAAGAGGACATTCTAAAGAAGCGGTATTAAAATCAATAGAGGAAAGGATGTCTGATGCACAAAAGTTTATTTATCCACAGAAGAATTATGCTGATTTGATTGTGAAATATTATGATAAGAATCTCACTGATTGCATGGTGGAAAATTATGATGTAAAGATCAGTGTTCGTCTTATGTTAAGTGCAGCGGTTGATATAGAACCGTTGGTAAATGAATTAAGAGAGTATGGAATTACCGTGGAATATGACTATTCTGAAGATTTAAAAAATCAATATGTAACATTAGATGCTGATAATATGGAAGAAATTTCACTTCCGATAGAAGAGATAGCGGAGAGAGTAATTCCGCAGTTGGAAGAAATTACTTGCGAAAATTTGAATTCGGATGTGAATGCGAAAGATGGTATGATAATATTATTTTTATTGTTGTTGATTAGTAATAAAATGCAAGGAGTTCCGTAATGATTAAGGCTGTTGTTTTCGATTTGGATAATACGATTTATAATTATGATAAATGCCACATAGTAGCAATGAAGCAATTAGAAGAATATGTATGTGATAAATATGGGTTGAATAAAGTTGATTTTAGAAAGAATTTTGAACTTGCAAAAGATGAAGTGAAAGAATTGCTTGGAAACACGGGAGCATCACATAATCGGATGTTATATATGCAGATTTTCCTTGAAAAGATAAATCAATCTCCCGTAGAGGATGCATTAGAGTTATATGACATTTATTGGAGTGTAATGCTTGAAAAAATGACTCCTTTTAAGTATGTTATGCCTTTGATGAAACAATTAAAGCATAGAAAAATTGAAATTGGAATCCTTACAGATCTAACAGCAAATATTCAGCATAGAAAAATTAAAAAGTTATGTATTACAGAGTATATAGATGCGATTGTTACAAGTGAGGAAGCAGGGGCTGAAAAACCTTCTAGTATAGCTTTTTCACGAATAATTGAAAAATTGCATTGTAATCCGGAAGAAATTTTAATGATAGGAGATAGTCAAAAAAAGGATATTGACGGAGCTGTTAATGCTGGAATGAGGGGGATGTTATTTTTAGAAAGTTATAAAGATACAATGGATGAAAGAGTAATGGAGTATATTGATGGTGGAATGGATAAAAAGTAAATTTGAGATAAAAGAAATTTTGAAATTTTTAGTAGGCGGCGGAAGTGCAGTTGTTGTTGATGCACTGTTTTATGCAATATTAAAGGCGTATATAGATTTTTCTGTCGCTAAAGCAATTTCTTATATTTTGGGAGCTTTTGTTGGATTTATAATTAATAAATTATGGACTTTTGAAAGTAAAAAATTTAAAGTGTCTGAGATTTATAAATATATTATTTTGTATGCTTGTTCTGCATTAGTCAATACCAGAGTAAATAAGTTTGTAATCTGGATTATTCCTAGTACAGTATTTGCATTTTTGTGTGCAACAGGTACCAGCACAGTTATGAATTTTTTGGGACAAAAATTTTTGGTGTTTAGAAAGGATGAAAAATAATGAAATTATCAATTGTTGTTCCGTGCTACAATGAATCTGAAAATATTCCTCTTATTTTAAATAGATTTGCAGATGCAATAAAAAGAGATGATGTAGAGGTAGTTTTGGTAGATAATGGATCTACTGATGATTCTGCTGCTATAATTGAAAAATTATTACCAAAGTATTTCTTTGCTAGAACAACTAAAGTTGAAGTGAATCAAGGATATGGTTATGGAATTATACAGGGATTGAAAGTGTGTAAAGGCGAGTTTATTGGCTGGACACATGCTGATATGCAGACAGATCCTGCGGATTTAATGAAGGCATTGGAAATTATTGAAAAGAATGGAAATGATAAGCAATTATATGTGAAAGGAAATCGAAAAGGAAGACCTGCTTTTGACCAGTTTTTCACAAGTGGTATGAGTTTGTTTGAAACTATGTATATGGGGGTGAAGCTATATGATGTAAATGCGCAGCCTAATGTATTTAGTAAAGAATTTTTTGAAAGCTGGCAAAATCCACCGAAGGATTTTGCACTTGATTTATATGCATTATATATGGCTCAGAAAGCGGGGTTAAAAATAGAAAGATTTGATGTACTTTTTCCAGAAAGGGTGCATGGAGAGTCTCATTGGAATAATGGGAGTATAAAAGCAAAATGGAAATTCATTAAGAGAACATTGGACTTTAGTGTAAAATTAAAAAAAGTGGGAATTAAGTAGGAGGATTTTATTATGGAGTTTATAGCACATAGAATTAACACGGTTGAAGAATTGAAAAAACTTCCAAAAGAATATGGAGTAGAACTTGATTTACGAGATGATTTGAATGGTCGTATTTACATACAGCATAATCCATTTGAGCCAGGTGAAGATTTTGAAGAATACCTGAAAAATTATCATCATGGAACAATGATACTGAATGTCAAAAGTGAAAGAATTGAATTGAAAATATTGGAAATGATTCCAAAATATGATGTGAAATCCTATTTTTTCCTGGATTCTTCTTTTCCAATGATTTGGTTACTGAGTAATCAAGGAGAAAAAAATATTGCGTTAAGAGTATCAGAAGTAGAGGGGCTTGACACACCAAGAAATATGGCTGGAAAAGTAGAATGGATTTGGGTAGATTGCTTTAGTAAAATTCCAATTGGAAAAACAGAGGCTGAAGAATTAAAAAAATTAGGATATAAGCTTTGCTTAGTTTCTCCTGAACTGGAGGGAAGAGATGAAGATATTGAAAAGTACAAGAGTGAAATAGAGAAGATTGGGATTGAGTTTGATGCTATATGTACAAAACAATATAATGTGGAGCGATGGAGATAAAAATAGAAAATTAATTTTTAAGATCGGTTGTTGCATAAAATTTTTTTTTGTGTGGAACACAGGTAGCTAATCTGTGTTCCACTTTTTCTGCTGTTAACTAAAGGCTATTATTATTAAAAAACCTAGAAATACAGTAAACAACGAAGAAAATTGTTTTACGTTGATCCTTCGAAGAACATAATACAAATATGTACCAAGCTGTGTACCATACATACTGATTAGCAACAAGCAGATGTCTTTTAACCAACCATTGACATTGATCATACTGACATAACCTGCCTTTCTAATTTTTTATAGGACTTACATCAAAATAATTGAATGCCAAAGTAGATAAGCAGTTATGGTATCAGTGGTTGGTTGGGTATAAAAAAGGTCAGGATATCAGAGTAAGCAAGTCAATGGTTGATTACTTTAAATAAATAATTCGTATTGTCCGTGAATCATTAATAATTTTTAAAGTGTTCATTTGCGTTCTCCTTCCTTTCAAATCCTTTTTAATTATACCAATTTAATACTTGCATAATTAAAACAAATTGTCAAGCAGAAATATTATAGAGCAGCACTAAATAAAAGGAGGCTGACCCCAATGTGGTCAACCTAGCGTCAACTTAAGAAAATCAATCCATAAATCGGAAAAGCATGTTCGAAAAATCTTGGGCGGCACCAGACTGGGATCGTAGCTGAGCTAATGTATATTCCGTTCCAAGTGAACCACTTGCACGGTCAAACTGAGCCAGTCCCACGGAGGATGAGAGCCACCCTCACGGAGACTGAGCCAATGCTATTTTATGCTAATTATCAGGCAACTGCCTGTTAATTATAAATACAACTGAATAAATCATAGGTCATAGTAATCGTCTGGTAATACAATGCGGTTTTCTTCCAGAAGCTTTTTCAGGAAAGCTACCTGACGCTGGAGAGATTCTATTTCAATCCAGTTGCCATGACACAATTCATCGCATTCTTCCAGTTCAAGACGAGTTAACACATAGTCTTGCCATTTGATACAATGATGATCTTTGCTGAATGTACAATAATTATTCATGGGTGCCTCCTTTCTGGGTTGCTTTTAATCCGTGACGCTCACGCATGGATACTTTACCATCAATCAATACTTCATATGAGTTATGAATGATTCGATCCATGATTGCTTCTGAAATAGGACTTCCAGCAGCCTCTGTTGGAGTGATGCGTGAATACCATTCCACCGGTTCATACTGAGTACAAAAGATGGTGGATTTATTGTTGCATCTTGACTCTGCAATCTCAAGAAGGTCATAGGATTCCTGCGGTGTTAACGTACGGATTAGCCATTCATCGAGAATGAGAAGATCTACCTTCTGATAAGCTTTGATTGTTTTCTTGAGGTCACCACATCCTTTGGCAACATTTAATTCGTCAAGAAGTTCCGGCATGCGAATGTACTTCACCGTATAGAACTTACGACATGCCGCATTACCTAATGCACATGCAAGATAAGTTTTTCCATTGCCGGAAGCACCTTTTAGAATGATATGATGACCGTCTATGATGTATTGGCAGGTCGCATACCGAAGGATCTCAGCTTTATCCAACTTACGATCCTCATGGTATTCAATACCTTCGATACTTGCACTTGGTGTAGAAAAAGTTGCATTTTTGATGTATCTCGCTAGTTTGTTAGCTTGGCGTCTGCCCCATTCCGCATCTGTAAGAAGTGATAAACGATCCTCAAAGCCCAGTGCAGCATATGTGGCAGTGATGCAAGGGGCAATGCCATTAAGCCGGTTGTTCGAAGTTTTGTTCGATAACCCAGTTGTTGCCAAATATCCGATATTTTGAACTCAAAAAGCCCAAAAACAGGGTAAGCGCCTAGTTTCAGGGTGGATTTAAAATCATCACAAAATTTGCCATAATTATAGATGATAGATGCCAGATGCCAGCATTTTACTACAGTATCGGCGCTAGATACTATAAATGCGAGCGTTTTACTATAACTATGGAGGTTTCCTGTATGAAAACGCAAAGACGCACAGCAGACGAACAATATCAACTTATCATGGAATGCCGCAGCAGCGGTCTTAGTGACTACCAATGGTGTACAGAACATAACATCAATCCCGGCACCTTTTACAACTGGGTTAAAAGACTGAGAAAAAAAGCCTGTTATGATATCCCCTCTGCCACAGGACGCGGCGATTATAAGCCAGCCCTTAAACCGGATGTTGTAAAACTTGAGGTGATACCTGATCATCAAAACCCGGGCATTCCAACTGTCGAAAGCACAATGCTTCCGCTGGAAGAACCCTGCCCCG
>QWCV01000389.1_pt1 | contig 52251 bp, 47 predicted proteins | sample 1972621 | NCBI WGS metagenome assembly QWCV01 (sample SAMN09866699, study PRJNA288562) | Human gut metagenome isolate pre2_stool, whole genome shotgun sequencing... | isolation source: gut | host: Homo sapiens | place: USA: California | reverse complement strand
CTTGGTTATTCAATTTTTGAGCTAACCTGTTTGCCCTCTGCCCTTAAAAGCGTTGATTTTACTGAGTTTCTGCTTGTTTTCCTATGTCAACGCTCTTAACCCCGGCGGGATATTTTGGAATCTGCAGATCAGCCTTCGAGCTTATAAAGCTGAATGGCCTGCTGGTTGGCGTAGCTGCTGCTCTTGTAATAACGGAAGCGCAGCTGATTGCTTGCAGCATTGAAGCGCAGGACGGAAGTATTGCTCGTGATGATCACACCATCGGTCTCGCTGAGCGTGATGGTGTTGACCGCGTTGGCAGCAGTATCCGTGAACTTCAGCGTATTCTTACCGTCGGTTCCGTAAATATACTGGCCGTTGACCTTGAGCGTGTAGCCGTCCGTGGTCTTCTCGATCGTGACAGCGACGGCGTCCAGCTCGGTGCTGGAAGTGATCTTGCTGTTGGCAATCGTGGCGGAAACGTAGCCGTTGACAGCATCATTGCCGTTGAAGACATAGGCGCTGGTCTCGTCGGCCTCGTTGACGATGAGGTAGGTGCCGCTCCAGTCCTCGGGGGCCGCAGTGACCTTCACATAGGACTTCGTCTCCGGCTCCGTACTGCCGCCCGTGTATTCCTTGCTCAGGTTGGCGGTGAGGGTGGTCAGCTCGGCATCGGTGAGGCCCAGCTCCTTGAAGAAGTCGGTGGCCTCCTGCTTGAGGTCGGCGGTCTTCAGATCCTCGACGCCAAAGGCGGTCTGCAGGGTCTTGACGATGTTGGAGCGGAGGATGGCATCGTACTTGGCAGGCTCGGCTTCTTTCGTCACGCCGTAGTAGTTGTAGTAGGTGACCATGTAGTCGGCGACGACCTCATCATACGCTGCGCCCATGTAGCACTCGAGCAGGGCGGAGACGAAGCCCGCGCGGTCCTTGCCCTCGGTGCAGTGCACGAGGTACGGGCCTTCGTGGGTGGTGAAGTAGCGCAGGCCGGTGGCAAGGCCGGTCTTGAAGTCGGCGGCGGTGAAGTCGACGCCGAGATTCAGGTAGACGACGTTCTGCTTGGAATAGTAGGTGGAATCAAAGCCTTCGTAGCCCTTCGCGGTGGCCTCGTCGTTGGCGAGGTTCATGAAGGTCCTGACGCCCGCGGCCTCGGCGGCCTTATCGGCGTAGGTGTTGCGGCCGATCTCGTCGTTGATGGGGCTGGAGGAGCGGTACAGGGCGTTCTCGCCCATGCCGGTGGTGGCGACGTTGCGGAAGTTGGCGAACTCGGCGTCGGACAGGTGCTTGTAGTCCTCGCGGTTGTTCGTGCGCTTGAGCTGGTGGATGAGCCACTCGTCATAGTAGCCGCCCTTTTCGCCCATTTCGATGGTCACGACGGCGGGGATGTTCGTCTCGGCAGCGTAGTACCACTCATAGGTCTTGTCTTCGTTGGTCTTCTTCGTGGCGATGCCGTTCTTGCCGGCGAAGTCGCCCATGTTGATGGCGAGGGTCAGATGGCCGTCAGAGTTGCGGAGGATCGTGCTGCCCTGATCGACATCGGAGTAGTTCGTGCCATAGGGGACGGTGAATTCCTTACCGTCCACGGTGATCTTCAGAAGATCGCCATATTCGAATCCGGCCTTGTCAAGCTCGGAGCCGGGGATCGTCAGCTCGAGGTTGCCATACTTGGCGATGGACTGGACATAGCCGTGGATGCGGGTCTCGTTCGTCCTCAGCTCGTTCACAAAATAGTTGACGGAGCCGTTGTTGACGGTGGAAATGGTGTATTCGGTCGTGCCGTAGAAGCTGTAGGAGTGGCCGTCTGCGTAGGTGTTCAGCGTGGCGGAGCCAAGCGTCGTTGCAACGGCGGAGGAGACGGAGGGAGAAACGGCCTCGTCGTTCGTGGCCCAGATGACGAGGGAGTCGCCGGTATAGTTCTCGGCGGCCTTTTCGACCAGACCGTCGGAGTACTTCTCGAGGTCGGCGAACCATTCCTTGCTCAGCTGCTGGTGCTGTCCATACTTGGTGGTGAATTCGACGTAGCCCTTTTCGTTGGCCTCGGCCTTCATGGTGTCCCAGTTCTCGGCGCCGCCGAACAGGTTCTTCAGGTCCGTAAGATCCTCCGCCGGAGCGACGAGCTCGATGGTGGAGAAGCTGTACTTGCCCTCGGCAAGCAGCTCGAGCGTGATGCGGCCGCCCATGGAGTAGCCGAACGCACCGATGCGGGTCTTGTCGACGGCGTAGTTCTTGCAGACGTAGTCGATGACGTCCAGAACGTCGGCCTTCATGTTGGTCATGGTGTTGAGCTGGAAGCTCTCCTTGCTCTTGCCGCAGCCGGGGAGGTCCAGCGTGGCAACGACGAAGCCCTGCTCGGCAAGACCGTTGGAGATCTTGTCAAAGCCGTCAGACTCGTTGTGGTTGCCGCCGTGGCCGTGGATCATGACGACAAAGGGAAAGCTGCCGTCGGCCTTGTAGCCCTTCGGGGTGGTGATGTAGGCGGGGATCTCAGCGCCCTCACGCAGCGTGGAAGGGACCAGCTTCTCGGTTGTAGCGGCCGGCGCGGGTTTCCCCGCGCCGGTGTTGACGTACATGTCCATGGCAAACAGCGCTTCGTTGCTGCTGCTGACATAGTACATGCTGAAGTTGGAATACTGTGCGTACCACTCCACGCTCTTCGGGTCGCCGGAGGAGCCGGTGGCCGTTGCGCTCTGGAGGTAGATGCAGCCGTCCGTGGCTGCCGGGGCGATCTTCCAGACGGGGTTATCCTCCTGGTCGAAGCCCATGCTGTTGTAGGTGCCGCCATCGGGCTTATTGCCGATGGAGAGCTTTTTGCCGTCGGTGCGCTTCAGGAAGAAGCCGCCCTCGGTCTTTTCGACCGTCCAGACGATCTCGTCGTTATCGGTGGTCAGGATGCCGTCGACCGGCGTGACATCGACGCCCGCGCGGTTGTAGGCGCTGCCCTCGGAATTCGCCGCGGACATGGCCTTGCTGACGGAGCGGTTGACGAAGACGACCTTTGCGCCGTCGGGCAGCTCGGTGCTGAGGGCATACTCATTGTCCTTCAGCGCGGGCTTCGTTTCATTGACGACGGTGATACGGCCCTCGCCTGCGAGGTTCTTGTACTGCTCGCCGACATTGCCGCCGAGGGAATCGACGATGTAGTCGATGAGGACCTGGTTGTCGATCTTGACCTCGTCCTGCAGGAGCTTGTTGTCCTGGAACATGTTGATGCCGTCGCCGCCGGACTTGAGCATGTAGTTATGGGAGGCGAGGGTGTAGGTCTTGGCGGGGTCGATCGGCTCGTAGGTATTGGTGGTCTGGTTCAGGACCTGAACGTCCTGCACGCGGCGTGCACCTTCCACGGAGACGAAGGAGCCCTTGTCGTCCGTCTTGACGGTGGATTCCACGGCGGTGTTGATGGTGTACTTCATGCCGGAGACCTGCAGGAAGCCGCCCATCTCGCCGACGGCGTTATAGACCTTGTTGCCGTTCTCATCGACGGACTCGGAAACATACTCGGCCATCGTGTTGCGGGAGGCCATTTCCAGCGCATCGAGGATCTCCTGACCGGTGGCCTCCACGACGCAGGCCATGTTGCCATAGGGATGGACCTTGATGATCTGGTTGTAGGTGATGTCGCCTGCGGGGATGTCGGCGCGGATGCCGCCGCCGTTGACGATGGCGATGTCAGCGCCCAGCGTGACGCGGTAAGCATCGGCGCACAGGTCGCCGAGGTTCGTCTCGCGGTTGCGGATGGCGCGGGCCGTGCCCTCGGGGTTCTGGGTGGTGAGGTCAACGTCCGTGTGGGCGACGACCTTGTTCAGCAGGGTCTGGAACTCCGCGACGATCTTGTCGACGACTTCCTTCGTCTTGGCGTCCTTTTCGATCTCAAGGTCGCTGATGAGCTCGCTGTGGAGCTTGCCGTCGGCGCTGATGGTAAGCTTGCCGAGGTTGTTCAGCTTCGTGCCCGTGGAGGAGAGAATGACGTCCTTGCCGTCCTTGCTCTTGACGATCTCCTGCGGGATGGTGCTGTGGGAATGGCCGTCGAGCACGGCGTCCAGGCCGGTGGTGTTGGCGATGACGTCCGTGGAGCGCCACGGCTCGGAGGACTCGTCGATACCGAGGTGTGCGACGGCCACGACGTAGTCGGCGCCGTCCTTCTTCGCGGCGTCAATGGTCTTCTGCACGGAGTCGTACAGGTCCTGACCGTTGTTGCCCTCGGCGAAGGTATAGATGTAGTTGCCGTCCTTGTCCTGGAAGTAGGTCGGCGTGGACTTCACGAAGCTCTCCGGGGTGCTGATGCCGATGACGGCGACCTTCTTGCTGCCGAAGGTCTCGATGGCATAGGGCTTCACACCGGCGATGGCGGTGCCGTCCAGTCTGGCAAAGTTGCAGGACAGGTACTGATACTTTGCGGCCGGGACGATGGTGTCGAGCAGCTGATCCATGCCGTAGTCAAACTCATGGTTGCCGAACGTGGCATAGTCATAGCCGGCGGCATTCATGACCTCGACGATGGCTTCGCCGTGCGTCAGGGTGGAGATGGCCTCGCCCTGGATGGCGTCGCCCGCATCGACCAGCAGGCTGTACGGGGTCTGGAGGTTGTTGCGGTACCAGGCGACCTGCTCATACGTCAGCGTGGGGGCTTTGCTGGAGCCGCCGGTGATGTTCGCGTGAACATCGTTGGTGTAGAGGATCACGATGTCGTCGGCCTTCGTGTCATGGAGCTTCATGTAGCGCTCGATGATGGCGGCGAACTGGGCGCGGGTGGCGTTGTCCTTCGGGGCGAGCTTGCCGTCCTTGCCGTTGATGACGCCGGTCTCGACAGCCCACTTCATGGCGCCGGCGGCGTAGTCATAGATCTTATCGGCATCCGGCCAATTGCTCAGGTCCTGCTCGGAGGCAGCCTCGCCAGCGTAGCGCCAGATCATGGTGACGAGCTCTTCGCGGGTGATGAAGCCTGCGGGGTCGAACGTGCCGTCGCCGCGGCCGTTGACGACCTTCTGCTCTGCGGCCCATGCGATGGCATCACGATACCATGCATCCACCAGATCGGTGAAGGGAGCCTTGGCGGTGGGAGCGGGCTGACCGGCGATGCGCCACAGGACCATGGCAGTTTGCGCGCGGGTCAGATTCGACTCCGGTTCGAATGTCGTTGTCGTGGTGCCGTTCATCAGTCCGTTGTCATAAACGTACTGAACGTTCGAAGCAAACCAGTCGGTGTCCTTCACATCCGTGAACGGGCCGACGTTTGCCGCAAACGCAAACGGCAGCACACCTGCGATCATGGCAATGACCAGCAGCATCGCCACGAACTTCGTGCAAATGTGTTTCATGATTAGAGATCCTCCTTCTAATTTCCAAATAGGGAGCTTTTTGTCCCCATGGTATGAATATTTTAACAAGTTTCCGGGAGCAATGCAAGGGCGCCGGGACGCTTTCTCCACTTTTGCAGGCCCAAAGCGAAATGTCCCGCCTGCCGCAATTTTTTTGTGAAGAAAGCGCAGAAACAACCTGATTTTCCTGTGTTTTCTGTAAAAAATAGTGCACAATCTATGGAAAAGTTTTTGTGTTCCGCGCGGCTGCTGGCGGCATTCCGGCCGGGCGGCGGCCGCGCGTGAGGCGGCCGTAAATGTCTTTTTAGATGCGCCGTCCTGTATACGGACGGACGCGGCGGGACGAATGTGCAAATTGGTGTTGCAATCCGGGTAAAAACTTGGTAAAATAGATATCAGGGAAGGTGTACCGGAAGGTGCCGGGGCCTTCTCATAACCGGCGCGGCCGGAAGAACAAAGGAGGATCATCCGATGGTCAAACTGATCATGGGGCTGAAGGGTTCCGGCAAGACCAAGCAGCTCGTCACCGACATCAACGAGGCCGTAAAGAACGAAACCGGCAGCATGGTCTGCATCGAAAAGGGCACCAAGCTCCGTTACGATATTGATATCCGCGTTCGCCTGATCGACTATCAGGAGTATTCCATGGGTACGCTGACGTTCCTGAAGGGCTTCATCAGCGGCCTGCATGCGGGCAATTTCGACATCAGCCACATCTTCATCGACAGCTTCTATAAGCTCGTCGAGGAGGCCGGCGTCGCCGAGGTCGAGGACTTCGTCCTGTGGTGCGATAAGTTCGGCGCCGCGAACAACATGTCCTTCACCGTCGTCGTCTCCGAGGACCCCGAAAAGGCCACCGAGGCCATGAAGGCCTACCTCTGATCGCCGCAGGGCCTGCCGCAGGGGCCGCTCCCCTGCGGCGGCTTGCCGCGCCGCAAAAAAAGTGCTTGACAAACGGAATCAAATGTGGTATCCTATATAAGCACTTGGGGCATTGCCCCTCATTTCATATCGCGGAGTAGAGCAGTTGGTAGCTCGTCGGGCTCATAACCCGGAGGTCGCAGGTTCAAGTCCTGTCTCCGCAACCAGATTTTCACCCGGTTTCTTTACGAAACCGGGTGATTTTTTGATTTTCTGACCGGTTTTGAGAGATGCTATGTATTGCTTGACACCAACATTTGACACCAACTTGTTTTGAAGCTTCATCGGTGTCATTTTCGTTCTTGGTGTCAAGGAAATGAAGTGCGGTGGCTTTGACACCAATTGCCTGCCGCCTGATGGGTGTTTGGAGGCAATTTTCGTTGGTGTCAAACAGCCATATCCTCAAATTCGCCGCCCAATTCGCGGCCTCCGTTGGTGTCAAAATCCGAACGGTAAAAGCTGCGCATTTTTTCCATGCTGTCGCGCTTGTGATCCGGAAGTGCGTGGGCGTACAGGTTCAGTGTAGTGGATGCCTGTGCGTGGCCAAGGATGCTGGAAAGAACTTTTACATCCATTCCGGCCTCCAACGCTCTCGTTGCGAAGGTGTGCCGCAGGGCGTGGAAGTTGATATTCGGAAGCCCCGCTGTTTTCAGCGTGCGCTTGAAAAGATCTTCGTATGTCCGGGGGTCATAGACCTTGCCGGTGATCATGGAAAAGATGTGGGTTTTGTTGTCGAAGACAACACCGAGCGCATCGAAGATCTGGAAGATTTGGAAGCACATAAGCACACTGTTGAGGACGAAATCACTGAGGAAGTCCTGAAACATACGGATGCGCTGAATCTTCTTTGCTCTATTCCCGGAATTGATGTCACTGCAGCAGCTGCTATCATTGCGGAAATTGGCACTGATATGAGTTCATTCCCGGATTCCCAACACATTTGCTCCTGGGCGGGACTGAGTCCAGGCAACAACGAGAGTGCTGGTAAACGAAAGAGCGTCCATATCAATAAAGGCAATCCTTATCTGAAGAGCATGCTGTGCGAGGTCGCGTGGATTATGGCATCTCACCGCAAACTGTATCTTTCCGGCTGGTACTGGAAAGTGAAACAGCGGAAGGGAGCGAAGCGGGCAACGATTGCGTTGGCCCGGAAGATCCTTTCCATCATTTACACCATGCTGAAAACCGGAACTCCCTATAATGAGGAATGCTTTGAACAGCGCAGACTGCGATGCGAACGGAAACGTGCAAACCGCTTGGTGAATGAATTGCAGAAGCTGGGCTACGTAGTGGTAGCACCCGACTGATGCTTACTCCCATATTGCTCCGCCAGCGACAGGCAAGGCCTGCCGCTATTTGTGCTGTGAATCTTTCATCTATGAGGCGTTGAAAAACGCTTTGTCAAGGTTCACGCTACGACTTATTTTCGTAGCAAGGTTCGGTGTTCAGTGCCTTGGGGTCTGTCCCAATCACTGGCTTAATTGTACTGCTTTTGCCATGCGACTTCCTTATCAAATTTGATAGATTTTTGCGGTTTTGCCTATCAATTTTGATAGGTAGCATCTTTTTAATATCTTTGAACGTGCGCACACATGTTTTGACTTTCAATCAAGCTGTTCACCAGGGTGTCCATTGTGGAAAGAACAATCTTTTTATTTTCTGGTGACAGCAGTGAAAACCTTGTTTTCTCCTGTAACATATTCTGCTCATCTTGATAATCTGGGGAGAAGCGCTCCAAAGGAACATCTGCAAGTGCAGCGAATAGAAATAATGCGTCTGCCGGTGGAACGCTCTTTCCATTTTCATATCGGTGGATAGTGGGGGTACTACACGATAACATTTCAGCTAACTCGTCCTGAGATATACCAGCTTCTTCTCGAACCTCTCGCATTGCATCCTGTAAATATTGAGCATACCGTTGCCGCTGTTCCTCAAACACTATCCACACCTCCTCCGGGACAAAGAAAACGCCAGATGCACAGCATGAACTGTAGCACCTGGCGCTTTATAATTGTTGCTTTGCTACAGTACCTAAAGTGTAGCAAATAGGGGGTCGGACAATCAGTAGCAAACCCGTCCGCAATGTATCGGACAAGAGTAGGAATTATATCGGACTTCAGTCGGACTATGCCATTGCCTCGAAAGTTTCGGTATCACACTCTTCCAGGAATCGTTTCAGCTTTGGGATTTCTTTTCCCCAAAGAGAAATGCCAAATACCATCACGGCCTCTTTCTTTCGGTCGTAATATCGGCTGCGCTCCAAGTTGAGAATATCAAGGATTTCCCGTTCACTGTACTTAAACCTGGTTAGATAGCACTTTGAGATAATTTCAAAGTAGATGTCGCCATGGTCAGGAAATTCTTTTACGCGTATCATGGCGTTGTCAACCAGATCGATCATCCACCGGGTTTCAAATAGTGTGCGGATCGTACTCTCAAAGACCTCGCTGCCTTCCTCCGGATCGAACCGGATCAAATAATCCAGTGCATCTAACAAGTGCCCGTCTCTATAACAGCCCTGGTCATCATCAAATGGTTCGCATCGGCCTGTCGTATCCCAACAGGCTCTGCGATAGCAATTCAGTAAATACTTTGTTTGTGTAAGAAGTTTGGTGCTGTCCAATTTATGCGCAGCACACATCGCTCGAATGTTAGTTAAAGCGGTGGATTGAGATCTTCCCATTTTGCGTACTCCCTTCGTCTACAAATATCTCCACAAAAATCACATCAGCTTGTACAGTGCGGGAAAGGGATTAACCCCGCACCTCAATCAATACAGAGGAACGCTTTAATTCAATTCCTTTATAACATGGACAGCAACACCTTGGATGAGGCAACTATCTACGATAATATCAACCATATCCTTGTTCTCAGGATGCAGCCGGATATATCCATTTTGCGGCTCAGGATAATAACGCTTCAGCGTTGCTTCCTCTTCCATTAGCGCAACGACGATTTGACCGGGAGCCGCATAATCCTGACGCCTTACCAGAACCAGATCCCCGCTGTCGATGCCTGTTTCAATCATGGAATTACCGGAGGCGCGCAGGAGGAAAAAGTCACCTTTTCCAAACAGGGACACCGGCAGCTTCACATACTCCTCGATGTTCTCCTCCGCAAATTTGGGAATGCCGCAGGAAACAGAGCCGAGGACGGGAACTGCGTTGGTTTCGGTTGCACTGTTCCGCTTCGTCACGATGTTTCGATGACCCGAGTAGTCAATGATGCCGTCCTCCCGCATCCGAGACAAATAGCGGGAAACTGTGGCCGGTGAGAGGCCCGTGCCACTGGCAATCTCCTGAGTGGAGGGAGATCGTCCGTAATTGTCTATGTAATCATCGATAAATCGAATCAGAAGCTCAAAATAGGCTGGGTTCTTTGTCCGCATAGGATGCACCTTCTTTCTAACTGAAACATTTGTTTCTATATGTGCTTATTTTACTTCCCGCTCCTGAATATGTCAACCGTGAAAAGCGCTTGCACGCAAAAGAGTCGCAGTTCTGTGACAGTTTACTTGGATAGAACAAAACAATAAACCACTCAGAATCAGAATCTAAATCCGATTTGTTCAGAAAATTGAAAAGAGTCGTGGAAATGCGCCACAATTTCGTTGCATTTCGACAAACTTGGTAGTAAAATAGATTCTGTATAGGTATACGCTCGTCAAGGTCGGAGGTCTGCTCTATGGCACAGGACAATTATCGTAAGATCAAATTATTAAAGTTGCTGGATATGCTACGCCAGGAAACGGACGAACAGAATCCACTTTCCACTACCCAAATCTGCGCGAAACTCGGGCAGATGGGCATTGTCTGCGACCGCCGCACCCTTCCCCGGGATATCGCCATCCTGAACGAACAGGGATATGAAATCATGTCACTCATGGTTGGCCACGACAAGTGCTACTATGTGGAGGATCGGAGCTTTTCCGTTCCGGAACTGAAGATTCTGATTGATGCCGTGCAAGCAGCAAGCTTCATTACGGATAAAAAGACTGCAGAACTGGTGGACAAGATCGCATCCCTGGGCGGTACCCACCGGGCGGAGATTCTGAAAAGCAACATGGTTTGCTTCAATACCCGAAAGCACAGCAACGAGCAGATCTACTACAATGTGGACACCCTGGAGTGTGCCATTCAGGACAATAAAAAGGTGATCTTCTATTACTTCAACCTGGATGAAAACGGCAATAAAGCCTATCGCCGGGATCACCACCATTATGTGGTGGAACCCATTGCCCTGGTGTTCAACGAGGATAACTACTATCTGGTTTCATACAGCGCCCGCCATGACGGAACGGCGAATTACCGCCTGGACAGAATGGAGGCGGTTGAGATTATCGACGAAGACATTTGTGAGAAGGCAATCGCACTGCGGGAAAGCGTGTCCGGCTATACGGAGCAAGTGTTCAAAATGTACGGCGGAGAAACCGTTGAGGTCGTTCTCGAGTTTAGCGACAACCTCATCGGAGCCGTCTATGATAAATTCGGCGAGGATATCAAAATGACCCGGGTGGCTTATGATAAATGCACCGCTGCCGTCAAGGTGCAGGTAAGTCCGGTATTCTGGGGATGGCTGTTTCAGTTCGGTAAGCAAATGAGAATTAGCTTCCCGGAAGCGTTGGACGATGAATATAGATTACAAATAAATAAACTTGTGGAATGAAACTGAGTGTGGGGGCTATTATGGGGAAATTAGTAGGGTCAGGAAACTCCAGTAACGAAGTTCCCTTACCGCCTCGGAGTTATACTCAACGGTGTGGGCGACATTCCCAAGACAGCAACTCAGCGGAAATAAGGAAGCCACAGCACAGGCAGTTACCTGTGTTTTTGTTCAAAGATATTTCACCAATTTTATTCTTACGCTTATATATCTATGAACATATCAATAAATATGCAAGAGTTTACAGAGCAAATTCCTTATGTTCGAATGTACAAAATGACTAAAAATGAAACAATTAAAACGAGATACTTGTAAAATATATGGAAGCGTGATATACTACAAGTGGGTTCTGTATGCTTGTAAATATTTCGCCTCTGTTTTTTTGCCGAAGGAGTATGTAATATGACATACGAAGAGGTAACTGGTGCAATCGATATTGAGGAACTGGAAGTAGAATCTGAAGAAATGACCAACTCTGTGGGGGGAAGTACAAATAGTACTCGCAATTCCTGCAGATGCCCTTCGAATTATCCCTTTTAAGAAATGCAGTAGACTTGATGAGGGATGATTTGAATATAGTAAATTCTCATCATAGTCCTTTATGAGATAGTATGTACAATAAGCGATGTTTGCATGGCATACAGAACCGCCACATACAACAAACTACTTTCATTAGTTTATATGAAGTGCTTCAGTTATCGTTTCATATTGTTTAACCATCTGTAAGCAGACAATTTCGATCTGCGATGTATTTAGCACACATATGGGAGGAGGTATATATGGATATCAAATATGGAGACATTATTTTGCGTGATTTTTGCTTGAATGATATTGATGACGAAATCCGCTGGATGAATGTTGAAACAGAATGGATGAAAGAGGATAATCCCTGGGATGACATAGAACCCGTGAATGAGGAGTCTTTACGCAAAGAAATGCTAGATATTATGGACAGCACTCCTCAAGATGCAATTCGATCACGTCTAGAAATTGTAACCGGGGGTAATCACATTGGCTTTGTCTGTGCATATCCGTTTAAGATAGATGATTCGTCAGGAGAGGTGGATTGTTCTCTTAAATCCCAGAGTGCGACGTTGGCATTAGGGATAGAAATCTGTGAGCCTGTGTATTGGAATAAAGGCTTTGGATCTCAGGCATTAGCTGCTTGGATTAATTACTATTTAGATAATAGGATTTCAGAGATATTTTTAGAAACATGGTCTGGTAATGTTCGCATGGTTAAGTGTGCGAAAAAACTTGGATTCAATATTTATAAGTGTTTACCAGGGTACCGAACAGTGGATGGTGTGGCATATGATGCTTTGATATTTAAGCTTGATATAGGTTTTTTTCGCTCAGCTATTAGGTGAATTAGTAACTGTTGGTTACTTGTTTATATGTATTGTGGGGGAGGCGGCAGCTGTATAGTTTGCCGCCTTCTTGTATTTTGTAACATCTATCTATTTGAAGTCCACCTAAATGAACTGGAGGTAAACAATGCATAATGAAGAATTGAGAAGTATTGTTCAAAAGCTTACAAGGAGGAAGATGGGGGTATTTGAGGAGTTGTTACAGAGAGAGATTTTTATCTTTCTAGAAGATATAGATAATATTTTGGGTACATTTAACCAGCTCTGTCCAGAAATTTCATGCTGCACACATGATATTCTCTATAATCTAGGTGACACCATGCTCGACACCCTTATTGAAATATGCATTCGTACATTTGTCGGAGAGATTCACGATAACAAGCATTCTCTGATTGGCAAATCCTCCAAGGATAGATACGACGATTTTATAGGTCGCTATTGTGAATTCAAGACCGATAGAATCTTTTGTCGCTGGCCTGAACTAGAGTGGCTAGTGAATAACAGACTATCACTAACCGTTGAGGCTATTGGCGAGTTTATGGAACGACTAAGAAAAGACAGAGAGGCACTGCGAAATGAACTCGGAGTGAATATTTATAGGCTTAATTATTTTTCAATTGGCCGTGGAGATGCACATGGTAGGGGAAGAAGTGTGTATGTTCTGAATATAAATGAGGGCGAGCATGTTGTTTATAAACCGCATTCCGTTACTAATGATATTCTATATTCGCAACTTCAGAATTGGTTCAATGGGTTTGATACGATCAAAGTAAAGCTCAAGCATCCTGCGGTGCTTGAGCGAAAAGACTATGGCTGGCAATCCTTTGTTGAATATGTCGAGTGTTTGAATCTTACCGATGCAAATGAATATATGTATAGATTAGGATACCTTTTATTCATTTCCTATTTGACCGGATGTACTGACTTGCATGTGGAAAACATCATTGCCCATGGGGCTTATCCTATGGTGATTGACACGGAAACCATATTTATGAATATGTATTCTTTTCAAGGATATTTAATGAATAAAGCTGAGGGGTGGGAGCGTGTTCTAGCTCAATCGGTTTTTTCCTCCTTACTTCTTCCGTTTGATTTAGTAGCCAATAAAAAATTGGACTATGTTGATATTAGTGGTATACTCGGAGGTTCTGATAAAAACTTAAAGAAAAAAATTAAAATTCAAACAATAATTAACAAGGGAACAGACGAAATAATGTTTGCTACTCAAGAACAAGAAATCCAGGTGGTAGGCAATCATAATATACCGATGTTGAATGGAGAAAAACTGCACGCCGGCGATTATTTAGAGCATATAGTGCATGGATTCGAAGATGCATATAGTACTTTGTTAAATAATAGGCAAGCATTTATATCATTTATAAGTACTACTTCCCTTTCAAAAGGGAGGTACCGGCAAATTCTCCGAAATACAAGTCTGTATAGCAAGTATCTTCTAGCATCATATCATCCAATATATCTAAAAACAACACACAATCGTAGAGAGGTGTATTGCCACCTGAAAGGAAAAAAAGAATATATATCCAAGGAGCATGAGAAAATTGTAGAATGCGAAATAGAGCAGTTGATGCAGGACGATGTTCCTTGCTTTTACGCACGATACGATTCTAAGTCGTTATATTCGGTGTATGGTAGAGAAATAGAAAATTTTTACAGCAAGACAATAAGGGAACAATTCGTAGACCGAATTAATTCCTTGAATCCTATTGATAGGTATAGACAGCTGTATTTTATTCGTTGTGCGATTGCCGACAAAAAAACAAATTCAAACACAGCAATTATCGTACCAAGGGAGGTTTTTTTAAAAAAAGAGTTCAAATCCGTCATATTAGAAATGATTAAATGGATTTATGAGTTTAGAGAGACTTATCATAAAATTCCATCAAAAAGAGGGACAAGTTTTCAATACTATTGTATTGCGCTTAGCGGGGAACAGCGCAAGCTGGAGGTGGAGCCTCCTGATTTATATGCAGGTATAGGTTCGGCATTGTTCTATATTCAGTTAGGCCGATTGTTGGGCGCGAATTATGCGGATCAGGCACATGTACTTGTGGATATATTAGGTGATAAGCAGAGTGATTTTTTGCGAGAACATATCCCGTTTTCTAATAACCTGGGGCTTTTTACGGGTGTCGGATCTCTAATATATCTTAATTACTATGCATACAAAGTATATGGTGATGATAAATATTTGAAGCGAATGAATATGCTTTGTGACGAAACAGTCATAAATATCGATAACTATGAGGCTGTGAGCGATATTGTATCAGGATATTCAGGCTTAATAGTTTTTTCGCTTGGTGCATGGAAAAAAGATATTACACTCAAAAAATTGTATAGGTTGGCAGAATGTTGCGGTGAAAGGTTGTTCAAACAATATATCAATGGAATGTTGCCTTATCAATCTGGGCTAGCACATGGATATGCTGGAATTAGTCTTGCCTTAATTATGTTGGGCTCAATAGCACAAAACAGCGAATACTATGAAGCAGGAGTTCATCTGCTTGCGAGGGAGCAAAATTTTTACGATCCAATCACTGATTCTTGGTTAATAAGTGAAGAAAATATGAGTATGAATGCATGGTGCTACGGCGCTGCAGGAATTTTAGTCGCTCGGACAATTGCGCTGGATTATATACATCCATTGGACTTGGAAATAGTAGAGAAAGATATTGCTTTGTGTTTAAGGCAAGTCAAGCGGGAAATATACAATTATAATAGTCCCCCCATTCTTTGTCATGGATATCCAGGTAACATAGATATTTTGCTGTGGTATGCGCAAAAAGTTGGAGATAAATCGCTGTATGCATTGGTGGAAAATGCTACGATTAGAACAATCATGAAAATAAAAGAAGATGGACTGGATTTCGGACAGGCAGCCAAAGTACCTAATATATCATTTATGCAGGGTTTAACCGGCTTGGGGTATTTTCTTGAGCGATTTTTAGACAGTAAGATACCATCTGTTCTAGCCTTTGATCCATTTAACGAGGGAGGAAATAATGAGGAAAATTAGATATGTTCCGCAGTTCATACAGACGGAGTGTGGCTTGTGCTGTATAACTATGATAGCAAATTATTATGGGCATAAAATAACACTAAACGAACTAAGAGACTATCAACAACCAGGGAGAGACGGTATTTCTGCAAAAGATTTGTGCAGAATTCTTGATTGGATACAATTTGATTACAAGCTGTATAAATGCAGTATCCAAAACATTCCAAGGACAAGATTGCCGTTGATTGCTTTTTGGGAAAAATCACATTTTATTGTTGTAGAAAGAATTCAAAAAAAAACAATTAGCGTTGTGGATCCTGCTTTGGGGCGAGTGATTTATTCATATGATGATTTTGAAATGGGATTTTCCGGCCTTGTAATCTGCCCATCTCCAAAACCAAACATTGCGCTCAAATCAAAACCGAAGAATGTTTGGTTGAAATATCTTCCGTTATTATTTTCTTCAAAGTTTTTTTTACTTGGTGTTCTAGTTTTCAGTATAGTTACCTATCTTATTTCATTGTTAATCCCAGTTTTCGTTCAGAAAATAATTGACAGTGTCAATTCAATACCTTTCACATTGATGTGCGGGGGTATGCTGATCTTGTTTGGTTATGTTGTATCTTTCTTAGTCAATTCATTATTTGGCGTGCTTCTGAGAACCAAAATCTACAAATCATTTTATAAGAGTACCTTTGCAAAACTTACGAATGTTGCATATAGTTTTTTCGAGAATCGTACGGTAGGAAGCATATCCTATAATTTGGACTGTATTGATGTAATCAATGACTTATATGGCTCTCGGCTGATTAATTTTATTATCTCGGTTGGTGCATTTGTTGTTCTCTCAGCATATGTCATGTCTATTTCTATGCGTATTTATGGTGTATTATTCATTGCTCTAAGTCTTTTGTCGCTTATTATGTTTTTATCAAACAAACATATTGTAAGATTGAATCAGACAGAGATTAATGGAAAAGAGAAACTGCGAGAGCTTCAGTTGGAATATATCTCAGCAGTTGGTTGTATAAAGATGGGAGGAGCACAAAAGGAGTTCTTTCAAAAATGGAACAAAAAATTTGAACAAACTATAGATAAAACAAAAAAGAAAGGCATTGCTCAAACGGTTTACACAACAATATCAGCTGCATCACTAACAGTATTACCTGTTTTTATTTTGTTAATATGCCTGTATTCTGTGTTCTTAAATCAAATGACAGTTGGAACGGCAGTGTCTCTTTACTCTATTGCGACAGTTATTACATCCAATGCGATAGATATGGTTTCTTCGGCAAATCAATTTGAACTCTTCAAATTATATTTGGAACGTATCAAAGATATTGTTGCGCAGCCAGATGAAAGTAATGGTTCAATTGAAATTAAAGATATTAATTTAATAGAGTTCAAAAATGTAAGTTTTAGATATAACACACACTCTCCTTTAGTGCTTAAAAACATTAATATGAAATTTGAGAAAGGAAAGAAAATAGCAATTGTTGGTGGTTCTGGTTCCGGTAAATCATCTATTGCCAAATTATTAATTCAATTGTATCCGCCTTCAGAAGGAAGTATTATTTATGATGATGTTATCTTCTCAGAATTAGACAAAACTGCATTAAGAAAATGTATTAGCATGGTTCCGCAAGATGGCACAATATTCAATCGCAGTATCATGGAGAATATAACGCTATTAGCTGATGATTGCTCAGAGGAGGACATTACTGCAACATGCAAGGCAATGCAAATATACGATGATATTATTGCAATGCCAATGAAATTTGATACCATTTTATCAGACATTGGAACAAATATTTCTGGAGGACAGAAGCAACGGTTAATCCTAGCAAGGATGTTGTTGGCTAAGCCTCATTTCATAGTAATGGACGAAGCAACTAGTTCACTAGATTCGATTACGGAACAATTAGTTTTCTCAGAATTATCTAGACTCGGCCTCACACAGATTATAATAGCCCATAGATTGTCCACGATTGAAGATGCAGATAATATTTATGTATTGAAAGACGGGGAAATCGTTGAGGAAGGACAGCATCACGCACTCATGCAGAGAAGAGGAGTGTACTATGAATTGTATCAGTCATCACAACAGAATAAAATGTAATCCTTATGTGTACCTTTAGAATATTGCATGCAAGTTTAAATATGATTTGGGTGTATGGTGTACGGACAATACTATTAGAAAATGTCCTATCTGAACCTGCTGTACAAATTGAAGATTCTGAGGCAGCGGTGGTCGCGCACCAAAATGTAAGCGCAACCACCCATCGCAAAGTTATTATTAAAGCTTTGTGCTGGAAGCTTGTTTCTCCATTGAAGCAATCTGTGGATCATCAAGCGATACTTACCGGAGGTAAGTGTAACTACTCTTTGGGGTACATTCATCGCAGGACGCTCCTGTGGTTTTTATGGATTATACACACAGGAGGGCGGCAAATGTGAAAAAGGGCAGGGACAAAACACGCCCCTTGCGGTTCAATGGTAAGCGTCAAATTTAATATCGTATAGACAATGCCGACTCTAGGATTTAACCTCGAGTCGGCATTGCTATTTACTTTACGCTACATTCGGCCGGTGCATTCCATGGCAGCAGACTTTGTACGACCTGGATATCTGTCAGATCCGCATTGTTGGCTGTATGCATGAGCCAGGTCAGATATCGGTAAGGATCCAGTTTGTTCTCAAAGGCTGTCTGTCTGGATGGATCAGGCTGAACATCACCGCACTGCCGGTGGCACCTTTCGGTGTGTTGGCAAACAGAAAATTCTTCCGGTTATGTGCTTAAGAACTGCGTACACCGCCCGGCAAAATCACCTCGACCGGTGAAATTGAGCAGTCGTTCCGCTTGAATTGAGCAATGGGACCGCCCGGATTGAGCAGTCCCACCGCTTAAGTTGAATCTGGACAGGTCCAACAGCTCAAGGTATCATGAATTTGCCAGAGTTGGGGTTCGTATTCTTCCTTTCTGGGAAGATAAGTCTGAATGAACTCGGTAACTTCTTCTATATTAACTCGTCACAGGTATAGCCGTGGGGAGTCGAACCCATTGCTTGTCAAATATGGCTGGGACATTCCAGTATCGAAACGACCCACAAATACATGGTCGCTGATTTGGAACTCAAGCGTAAAGCTATGGAGTTGGCTGGTGACTGCGGAAATAAGGCCTACAGTTACAAACCATCCAATGATATTCTGGAATTCCTAAAATCACTGTAAAATGTGTAGATACTTATGTTCTGATGAAACCTGCAAAGATGCTTAAATCAGCTGGGTTTTGGCATTAACAGCACATAAATGAGTTGAGGACATAATTCCGGTCAATGACAAAGGGCTTGATACTCCGTTCTGCGCGGTTATTGGAGATCTCCAGCCTGCCATCTTTTAAGTAATTAGTCAGGTACGGCCACTGCTCCTTGAAGTAGTTCAGTGCCTTGCCTAATGCCTTTTTCATCCAGGTATGCAATATACTCTCTGGAAACGGCTTCGCTTATATTTTGGACAAGTATGTGCAGATGGCTGAACTGGACACCCATGTTTCGCCCCACATTTTAAGGCACACAAAAGCCATGCATTTGCTGGAAGCTGGAATTAACATCTTTTACATAAAGGATCTGCTTGGGCACGAGGATATTTCTACTACGGAGGTCTATGCAAAGGCAAGTATTGAAACCCAGCGCCGTGCTTTGGAAAAGCATTCTTTGGTCATGCCCCCAGCAACTCCGTCTTGGGTAACAAATACTGATACTCTGGAATGGCTGAAGGCTTTGGGCAAGTGATTTTTATGTAAAGATAAAGCAGGGCACCCCTTTTGAAACTAAGAGGTTTTGCCCTGCTTCTTTGCATAATATCTTTCTTTACATAAGGCATCTTATGTCCTTAAGGACATAAAACGCCATAACCCAGAATCTCATAATGGCCGATGGGGTAGCTGCGTTCTCTGCAAGCGTCGCCGGAGTTACCCTCGATGGTATAAACCATGCCGTCTTCCACCCGTGCGACGATGCCTACATGATCGGATTGACCATCCTGGGGACCAGATTCTCCGTCCGGAGAATCCCAGTCGAAGAAGATAATCATACCGGGAACCGGAGTTGCCGTTCCGTCGGCCCACTGTCCTCGCTCCTGGAACCATTCCACACCCCAAATGCAGCCTGCGAACTTGGGGATAATACCAGTATCGATGTACCCACATTCATTGGCACACCACGAAACAAAGCAGGCGCACCATGCCACTCTTTCGTTGAAGCCATACCAACTCCAATAAGGCTGACCGCCCACATTGCCAAGCTGGGATTGCGCAACAGCCACGATCTGCTCATCCGGAGAATGGATACCATACAGAACCGCAGACCACATAGTTGCATACTCTTCCTGCAAAAGTTCGCTCAGCATCTGCTTCTGCTCTTCGGAGAAGCCATATTCATTGGCTATCGTTTCGGCGGTCTTATGGGTGACTGTGATATAAAGGGTCGTGATCGTTTCCGTTGTTTCTACAGCGATGATATTACCCTCGTCATCCACCTCTTCGACGATAACCGTTTCCTCTGCAGTTTCTACGGTGGAGGAGATTGTGTTCATTGCCCAAAATATTCCCTCCAGTATCGCTTTCTTGGAGTTGTCCATAGATGCCACATCCTGCGGATTGTTGGGGTCAGTGTTGACCTTCACCGCATAGACCGCCAATACCTCCGGCCATACTGCACGGGAACCGGACATTTCCAGCTTGTCATGGACTGTCATATTGCGTATCGTGTCCAAAGAGGATTGGTAATCCATGTTGATCTCCTGCACAACTTCCTTCATGGTCATGGACGAACCGGTATCCTCGCTGGCAAAGAAAATGCCGAAGCAGGAGCCGACGATCAGGGCAACCAGCATGATAACGATGATAATGACCACAGCAACCCATCCACCGGCGGCAATGGCGGTAACAAGGCTTTTTACACCGGCGATTATGGCCTTCACGGTGGCGGCGACGGCTTTTGTAGCAGCCTTGGCAGCTTTTGCTGCGGCCTCGGCGGTGGCCTTTGCCATCTCCGCCGCCTTTTTGGATGCCTTTGCCGTTGCCTGGGCTGTCTTTTGCGTTGCCTTTGCTGTCTCCTGGGCCGTTTTGATTGCGACCCGGGATGTCTGCTCTGCTGTCTTTACTGCTCGTTGCGTATCCTTTACAGAACGCTCGATGGTTTTGGCCGTCTGTTCAGTGGTATGGGATACCTGACGGATCGACTTTTCCGCTTTCTGAACGGACTTGATGGAACGATCTGTTCTTCTGACCGTATCTTTTGCCGCATCCGCCGGCGGCGTTCTACCGGCAGCATTTGGGCGGGGCGAGGCCGCAGAATGCGCGCCGGATGCAGAGTGACGGGAGCCGGTCTGATTTTCCACAGGCGAGTCCGGGAATTCGCTTTCCATGCTTTTCTGCCGCTGTGCTGCCTCAAGCGCCCGCTTTTCCCGAAATTTCTGGATGGCGGATTTCCCTGTGCGATACACACCTTTTCCGGTGTCCACGACGATGTGACCGCCTTCTGTTGCGATTTCTTCCATACCGCCCTGCAGCTTGTCACCGGCATATTCAGATGGCGTTTCCTGCGCGTTATCGGTCAAATTCTGAGCCTGATCCTTGGTGCGGATCGGACCATTTTTCATGCGCTCTGACAGGTCGGCCACACGATCCACGGTTTTGACCGCTTTATCTCCCACATCTCTCAGCTTGATGTCTTTCGTAACCGAGCCCTCCTTTCGTCAAAAGGGACAGGCTACGAAGCCTGCCCCTTTGAAAAGACACCCTCGCCGGGTTTGGTGGTCATCAGCTCGTACAGCTTCGTGTTTTTGGGGAAGCGGTTCACAAAGGGAACCAGTGCAGAGCCGTACTTGATCAGACCGCAGCCGGCATCGGCGTTGGTGATATAGCTCATCTGCTCGTTGGAGATATTCAGCAGCTTTCCGAGCTTTTCCCGGTCGGATGCGGCCTGGTTCAGCATGATGATAAATTCGGAGTTAGAGAGCATGGTGCTGCCCTGTACAGAGTCCAGCAGGTACTCCACATTCTGGGTGATGGCCGTGGGATAGGCATTGCGCTTACGGAACTGCCGCCATGCGGAGTTGAAGAAGGCAGCCGAGAACTCGTTTTCAAAGACAACATGGAATTCGTCAATGAACACATGGGTGCGCTTGCCACGCTTCCAGTTCAGCGTGACCCGGTTCAGCATGGTGTCCGTGATGACCAGCAGGCCGGTAGGCTTCAGCTGGGTACCAAGGCCGTGAATATCAAAGACCGTAACACGCTTCTCCAGATCCACATTGCTGCCATGTCCGAAAATATCCAGAGAGCCTGTGGTGAACAGCTCCAGCGCCAGCGCAATATCCTTGGCTTGGGGTTCCGGCTGCTCCAGCAGCTTCAGTCGAAGCGTGGACAGCGTGGGCATATATCCCATTTCCCTGGATTCTTTGTAGATGGCGGCAACACAGCGGTCGATGATGGACTTCTGCTGGGGGCCGACACCCTTTTTGTCGATCTGCTCGATCAGGGACATGATGAACTGAGACTTGACCACAATGGGGTCGCTTTCTCCATAGCCGTCAACCATATACATGGCATTGAGCCGATCCTTGCCGCCGGCCTCCAAAGAGATGACTGCAGCATCCGGACACAAAGCCTTGACCAGAGCGCCGTACTCGTTTTCCGGGTCGCAAATCATGATTTCGTCATCGGTGGACAGCAGAAGGTTTTCAATCTGCTGTTTGGTAAGGAAGGACTTACCGGCACCGGGGACGCCCAGCAGAATGGAGGACTGGTTCAGAAGGTTCTCCTTGTTGCAGAGAATCAGGTTGTTGGAAATTGCGTTCTGTCCATAGTACATGCCGCCCTTGTCCTGGATTTCCTGCACCTTAAAAGGCATAAACACAGCCAGAGATTCGGTAGTAAGGGTACGGAACGCATTGATCTTCCGGGGGCCGATGGGAAGGACTGTTTTCAGACCATCCATCTGCTGATACTTCAAGGTGGCGATCTGGCACATCCGGTTCTGGGCAATGCTCATCAATGCCTCGGTTTCGTTTTCCAGCTCCTCCTTGCTGTCTGCGGTGACAACCATCGTGATGACCGCCAGCATCATACGCTGGTCACGGGTGGTAAGGTCATCCAAGAATTCTTTCGCTTCTTTGCGCTGCAGTTCCATGTCGTAGGGAATGACTGCGGAGAAGTTATTATTCTTATTCTGACGGCGCTGCCAGTTGGTGATGTTGGTTTCCACACCCAACAGGCGGTTTTCAACTTCCCGGACCGCTTCATCCGTGGGGATGGGGACAATGTCGATGGAGAGCATCATGTCCTTGTTCAGACTGGTCAGCTCGTCAATCATATCGTCCTTCACAAAAGATGCCAGATCCTTCAGGTAAAGGACTCTGGCATAGCGATCCCCAATCTTCAAATAGTCGCTGTGCTTTTCCATATAATTGGGGCAAATATAGTCCCGGAAGTCGTGGCCACGGCGCATGAAGCGGGACATATCAAAATGGAAGATATCGCTTTCACCGGGGCGATAGAAGTTATGAAGAATACGGAGCCGTTCGTCCGTGCTGACTTCTACACAGCGGGAACCCAGCACGGCAAAGCGAGAGCTGATCTCCGGACCAACGCGGGAGAAGTAGAGCCTTGCCTCCTGGATGTTTTTCTTGACCACAGAAACAGTGATGTATTTCTCCTGCATCACACCGTTGCTGCCGACCGTAAGATCCAGGAGCATATCGTTGTTTTCCTGCCGATACACATCCTGGGCATCTCCCCGCATGGGCATCAGAATGGACTCTTCAAAATCCCATCGATTCATGCGGTGATTATTGATGGTAATCTTCGTACTGGCGCCGGCATCCAGACCGTTCAAAATCGCGGAGTAATCGAAGAACATCCGCTTTTTGTCATCCAGGGACGCTACCTGATAGTTGATGTCCGTAAAGCGGTAAGTCTTGGAATACTTGTTTCCGGAACGGAAGATGCCATCTTTCCAGATGCAGTCAATGGGGATCAGATCCTGTACCTTTCTGGGGATGCGGAACTTCTCCTTTTCCTGCGCCAGAAGCTTCTTGATGGATTTAAGCATCGGGCTTTTTCTCCTCCTTTTCAGTAGATTCAATGCTGTCTTTCAACAGCTCGTAGTAGATGTTATTGGTTCCGCAATAATAAAAGCGGGGTTCAATCAATTCGCTGCGGAGCCATGCCCACAGGAACTGCTCTGCGGTCATGCCGTGATAGGTGAAAAATCCCAGGGCCGCAAAAGGAAATGCACCCAGAATACACACCCAGGACAAGGTTTCTGTTCCGAGGTAAGGCTTGAGCAGAAAATACAAACCAACCGCTACAGCAATTGCCAAAACAGAGAAAATGCACTGCCGCATAGACAGGCCAAAGAAAATGGATTCGCTGTAGTTACGGATTTCTCTGTTGATTTTTACTTCCAAATGTACTCCTCCTTTACACGCCGATCATTTCGTGAACCACACGGTCGGCCATTTTGACGGTTCCGGTCAGAACCAACATCCCGAAAATCAGCTCGCCCACATACTGCCAGACCATCGTGATGGCCGCTGCGGAAGGATCATAGCTGGGCGGGGTCGCTGCGAATACCGAGAAGATAATACAGGCCAGGACAATAATCGCACCCTCCAGACAGACCGCAGCATAGCTCTTCAAAAAGCTGACGCCGATGCTCTGGGTGGGTTCACCGGCAAAGGCAGACAGCGGAACGGGGGCGATGGCGGTGTACATATAGAGCTTGAAAAACCGGCCATACACGGTGAGGATCATCACAAAGGACAGCACCCAGACGAACAGACTTCCGATCAGGGTAACTGCCCACAATGGGATGGATTCAAAGAAGCCGCAATCCTCGATTGCCGTGATAATGTCCGCCGGGAGAACCGTTGGCTGCGGTGAACTGAAGCCCCCGGCACCCATAATGCTCGATATGATGCCTTGCACAATGGACAGAAAAGCCATCATCAGTTCCATACCATAGGAGATCAGACCTTTTGCCAAGGCAAAGCGGACAAACACTTTCAGTGCTGCTTCCGGCCTTTTCAAATCCGCAAAGCTGCCGCAGGTTTTGATTACGCCGACAACAAAAAACAGCACCAGCAGGGCATAACCGATGGCCTGTAAGGTGCCGTGAATACTTGTGGCAATACCCCATAGGGCACCGCCGCGAAAGGCTTCTGGACTCTGAGTGAGAAGCGCCCAGATTTCAGCTAACTTTTCATCCCAGGTAGCCAGAGCGTTTTCGAGATTTTGAACTACCCAGTTATCAGACACTTAAACACCTCCTGCAAAGGGTGGTGCCTCCCATGACGGGAGGCACCGGGGACTTACAAAGCTTTCCGCCCATCAACCGGTGATCAGAGTCAGGATTTCCTTTGCAAAGGTGATGACAATGCCACCGGCCAGCGTCAGGAAACCGTTGGAACGCTGAGAGGGGTCGTGGGACTGCAGAGACAGACCCACCTGGACAATACCCCAGCCCAGCAGGATCAGACCGACAGCACGGATCAGACCGAAGATGAAGTCAGACAGGTTGTTGACTACGGTGAGCGGATCGTTGGTGCCGGCGGCGGATGCGGTCACAGCCATGCCTGCCATCAGGGTCATGCACGCAACGACGGCGGCATAGCGACGGAAACCGCGCTTGGCCTTGGCCTCCAGGGTTTCATTCTTAGCGGCGGGGACGATGTTTTTCTTCTTGTTGGTTTTCATATTGATATAGGAAACCGCCCATAGCCGGGAACAATTCCGGTCATGGACGGTTTTTCTTTGTACCTCGGGACATAGAGGACAGAAAGGACAAAATAGAACAGGCCCGGAGCAGCAGAATCTTTTTCTGCCGTCCCGGGCCTGTGATTAGCAGTATATGCTTTTAATACTTTGCAAACTTATAGGTTTAGGGCACAGACAACATAGCGTTGTGTATCACCTTTAATAACCTAAAGCTCTTTCGGTCGTGGATATACCTTATCCAATAAGGTCCATCTTTTTGCGAAGTGTGCTTTGTTCGTGAGTCTATTTCTTCGGTTGTTTAATTACTGTAGCCTGATTTTCAATGAGATGGTATGGTGGTTTAGGTTTTTTACTCCAGAATATATTAATATCGAACTGGTGTTCTTTCAACTTCTGGTCCAAATTAGAAACACGGATCAGATCGCTCTTATATTCCTTGGTGGATTTGCTGTTCAAGAGTTCTGTAATGACTTTTATATTACAGCTATGCACCAATTCTCCCTCGAGATTAGGGACTTGTGGAATAGTAACCACCGCGGAAATAGCAGAACATGACTTGAGCTTTTCAATGTTTTTGTCAAGTCGAGCAACATTGTCCGTGTCGGTATCGAATATTAAAACCACAATGGTTCCTTTAGCAAGTGTCCTTAAGTGAAGATCGGTGATATTACATTCGATTACATTTAGTTTTTGGACTTTTCCTGGGTGAATAAGACCCATGCTGTTTTTAAGGGTATTGACAAGCTTCTTTTCATCATCGCCTTCGACTAAATACAGCAGATTTCTATTTCTCATTGCCGCTACCTCCGGAATTAAAAATCTGCAATATCGTATATGAGTTCCAATGCAGGAGCACTAGAAAACATATCGTTCTCGACGGCATTTTTCAAGGAATCTGTATTACGCTTAAGTACAGATGATGCATCAATGTAAGTGATTGGACACGCAACATTATCAACATCCTTTCTCAGGAATGAATATGTATGCTTAGGTAAGTTCATATCAAGAATATCAGTATTGTGCGTTGTGAAAAACAGTTGATCATTGGGCTTGAGGCAATCAATCATTAGGGAGAGAATAGCTTTTTCTATATCACTGTGAATATATGGGAATTTTTCGTCACAATAATAGAAGCCGTGCTTTCCTTCTTTAAGTGATGCCACAAGCAGTGCAATCTTTACGCCTGCTTTGGTGCCACTTGATAGTTTATTACTATCAATTTTTTTGCCATCCTGAAGAATAACAGGGTTATCTGGTATTCGAACAATGTATGTCTTTTCGACTTCCTGAGAGATATCTACTGCCTTAATGGAAGGGTCTAATGCTTTTAATATATTCTCAAGCACTAAACGGAACCGATCATCCTTGTCTGGTAGGTCAAGAACGCAGTCATTATCCTCTGGGTATTCAAAAAGCCAACCAAGCCCCTCCAGTTTCTCCAACTCTCGCAAATAATCTCTTTCGGGAATATACTGCGTTTCTTCAATCCTTTTTACACAAGATTCGTAGCTGTCTTTGGTATGAATTCTTTCTTTTTGAACACTAAGAGAAAAGTTATCAGGAGTATATTTACCTTCGGTGCAAGGTGTAATTTTACAATTGATCCGATAAAAGCAATTGCTAGGAAACGCAATATCTAACGCAAAAGACGCTTCTTTGCCCTGATCGGAAATAATCTCCGTAAATTTCTCATAGCTTTTTTTGCTCAAAAAGTTGAAAATATACATGAGCGCATGACCCAATGTAGTTTTTCCGGATGCATTCGCCCCCATAATAATGTTGACCTTTTTGTATCTGAAGTTTGGGCGTTCAGCCAAATGCTCATCCTCAATACAGGATCCAACAATTTTCTTGGGATATGTTAGGTTTAGATGAAAGTTTCTAAAGGCATATATATTGTCCAATCGGACATCTAAAACAATCACGGTATCACCTCTCTTGATTATTTCTTCGGATTTCACGAAGTAATCCTCCTTTCATATTATAGCGCAACACTTTCAAAAAATCAACACTGTTTTTTAGAGGGATAATATACGATACCATTTTTGATATGAATAAGCACTCGAAATAGCATAGCAAATTCGTGCACCTATAGCCTTATATTGCGCCTGCAATGCAAGAGCAAAATAGAACAGGCCCGGAGCAGCAGAATCTTTTTCTGCCGTCCCAAGCCTGTTTTTACTATTCTCATAGCCTTGTTGTGATTTCCTTCCCATCCGCGAACCGAAACACTACCCGCTCGTCGGCGTAGACGGTGACATGGTCAACGGTGCCGTTCCAGAGCTTTTCGTCGAAGGTCAGTGGCAGGGCGGTCAGTTCTCCCAAAGAAGCCGAATCCAAGAATGAGGATGACGACTCTGACAATCATCCGGGAGCTGGCGGAAACAGCGGCACTATGATCGTGGACGCCACCTGCGCACCGTCCAATATCCGTTATCCGCAGGATGTTTCCCTGCTCAATAAGGCCAGAGAAAGCGCCGAGAAGCTTCTGGATGTCCTCCATGATCCCGCGGACGGAAAGAAGCCCCGAACTTACCGCCAGCGCGCCCGGAAAGATTACCTGAAATATGTGAGATGTCGCAAACACACCGCAAAAATGACCCGCAAAGCCATTGGAAAGCAGCTGACCTATCTCCGGCGTGCCCTCAATGCCGTTGATGGCAAACTGTCTCTTGGAAAGTCTCTGACCACGCGACAGATGGAACGTCTGGATACGATACGCACCGTCTATGCGCAGCAGAAGTACATGTACGATAACCGTACCCACAGCGTACCTGACCGGATCGTCAGCTTGAGCCAGCCTTTTGTTCGTCCCATTGTGCGCGGAAAAGCCGGAAAACCAGTGGAGTTTGGCGCGAAGCTGGACATCAGTGTCGTTGATGGATGGACGCGGCTGGAATTTTGTTCCTTTGACGCCTACAATGAAGCCGGGAATCTACAGGAGATGGCAGAGCGATTCCGCGAGCGGGAGGGGCATTACCCCAGCCGTATTCTGGCAGACAAGATCTACTGAAACCGGGAGAATCTCAGCTATTGTAAGGCGCACGGAATCCGGCTCTCTGGTCCGGCACTGGGCCGCCCAAAGAAGGGCGAAACCAGAGACAAGGCGCAGGACTATCGGGATGAGTGCGAGCGAGTGGAAGTGGAGCGCAGGTTCAGTCTGGCAAAGCGCAAATGTGGCATGGGGCTGGTCACCGCAAAGCTGCGGGAGACTGCGGCCCATGTGATTGCCATGTCCGTTTTGGTGCTGAATCTCCGCAAGATTCCGTGCGCCATTTTGCGTTTGCTTACATATCTGCTGGCTATTCTCTTGCCGAAAGAAAAATGGGCTACTGTTCAGTAGACATTATAAGTAAGAACTTGATGGAGATTGACCGCTTTGGCTGCTTGGATAGCCGGACGATCAATCCCCATCATTTCATATCGTTCATATTCCTGTTCGCAGGGTGCTCGCTTCTGCCGCCCTTCTCTGCGTGGCTCTAACTGCTGTTATTTTGTGCAAGGACTCTCGTACAGATCGTACTTCGGCTTCCTCATGAAGCAAATCAGCAACATCCCGTTTGCTGCCGTGCATAATGAGCGGTTCCTTATCCGGCGTTATCAAGCGAGTCTGCCGCGTGGCTTTTATTTTCCGAACAGCTCAGCGGCCTGCTTCATACGCTGTATGATGGGCACGTTAAAGGGGCACTGCGTTTCACAGCGGCCACAGCCGATACACTCACCTGCATGATGCTCAAGTGCATCGTAATGTCCCTGTAGGGTGGGTGTAACGCCATCGAGAAGCGCCATGTCCAGATACTTGCTCAGCTGCGCAATGTTGATGTGCTTTGCGCAAGGCAGGCAGTGATTACAGTACATACAGCGTCCCTGCATGGAGAATTTCGGCTCTGCGGCAAAGAGGAAGGAATAATCCAGCTCCTCCGGCGTCATTGTTTCATAGCGCACGCAATCGGCAACCTGCTCCGGTGACTGCATTCCAACCAGTACGCTTGCGACGCCGGGCCTGGAAAGCGCATAGTGCATGCACTGCTGAACCGTCATGGCCCGGCCGAAGGGTGAGGTCTTATCAGAAAGCAGCGCGCCTGCGGCCAGAGATTTCATGACCGTGATGCCAACACCATGCATCTCGCAGTAGCGGTACAATTCTTCCCGGACCGGGTTGATGCCGCCAAGCTCCTGCATAGAATCGAAAAAGCGGTTGTTCAGCTTGCGTGGGCGCTCCGCGTTCTCATTGAGCACGTCATAGGCTGGGTTGACGCTGAAGAGCATTAGATCGATCAGGCCGGTTTTGGCCGCCCGCAGCGCTTGCACGGGATTGTGGCAGCTTACGCCCAGCGCACGGATTAAGCCCTTTTGCTTCAGCTCCAGTGCATATTCTAGGATAGGTCCGGAGAAAATTTCCTCATACTCCTGCGCGTTGTCGATCATATGGATCATTCCGAGGTCAATATAATCCGTCTGCATCCGGCGCAGAAGATCCTCAAAAAACGCCTGCACGACCTTCACGTCCATGGTACGACCGTACTGTCCGTTTTTCCAGATAGAGCGAAAATGTCCCTGGATGTACATTTTGTCGCGCTTTCCCTTGAGCGCGGTGCCAAGGTCCGAGCGGATGTCTGGATTGGACATAAAGCAATCCAGCAGATTGATACCGGCATCCATTGCAGCGTCCACGGTATTGCAGACCTGCTTCAAGGGCTTGCCTTCAAGATACTCGCCGCCAAGACCGATTTCTGAAACCTTGAAGCCCGTTCTTCCGAGTGTACGGTATTTCATTCTTTATACCTCCCTGCCGGCCGCGCGCAGTAGAGCGCGTGCCTGCGCCTCATCAATGGGCTCTGCCATGCTTCCGTTTCTGCGCAGCGTGGTACCGATGATGAGAATATCTGCGATCTGCATTTTTTCCGCAATGTTCTTTTCGGTGACGCCGCTACCGACGGCAACGGGAATGGAGATACTGTTTTTAACCTTTTCCAGATCGGAAGAAGCGGTTTCCGTACCGGTGGAGCAGCCGGTGACAATCACCGCATCTGCCCCCTGATGCTGCGCCCACTTTGCAGAGGTTGCAATGTCCACCTCAGGATTGACCATGTAATAGTGTTTGACCTGCACATCCGCGAAAATCTTGACATGCTCCGCGCTGATCTCACGGCGGTAACGAATGATTTTTCCGCTGCAAGGAGTCATGATTCCGTTGTAATTCATGACAGTATCGACAAAAATCGGTGTGCGGATGAAATCGCCGCCGACCACCTTTGCAATGGAAAGCGCCTCCTCATAGTTCAGCCCGCTGCAGCACAGGCCGAGCGGCAGCTTCACCGCGCTGCGCACTGCCTGGGCCACCATACTGATAGCCGAGAACTGCACTTTAGTCATATGTGGTTCCAAGCAGAGATCCTCGTTTTCGATCATGACAGCGTCAAAGCCGACACGCTCAAGCGCTTTGGCATCGCTGACCGCGCGCGCGATTACCTCGTCGATTGTCGCCGTTGCGCCGTAGGTTCCGGGCAGCGGCAGGCAGTGGATCATACCGATAAGCAGCTTGCGTCCGCCCGTCAGATTCCATTCCATTTCAATCATCCCTCCTGATTGTTTCGTACCGCGCCAGAAGCTGCGCTTCGGTGGGCAGGTTTGTGATGCTTCCCTCTTTTTCCAGCACGAAGGAGGACAGCGTGCCGCCCAGCAGGGCGCACTCATGGACGCTGCGGCCATGCACAAGTCCATAAAGGAAGCCACACACATAGCCGTCGCCCGCGCCTACAGTTTCCGGCTCTGCGCACAGCGGACGGACGGCGCGGGCTTGCGTCTGACAGATTTGTCCGCCGTCCCTATAGTACACACGGCTTCCCTCCGCACCCAGCGTTTCAACCAGAATTTGTAGCTTCTCATTTTGGAAGAGATCGCGGATCTCCTTTAGGCCGAATTCCTCGCATAAAAATGCCGTCTCAGTTTCATTTGCAAAGATTACCGTGCTCAGCTCCAGAAGCTGTGCGAGCTTCTCATGCGGTAGCGCATTGGGATCCTTGCGCATGGACAGCGCTAGTGGTGTCCCGCTTGCGCGGATAGCGTCGATCGCAGGCTGCGTATTCATCGCCATGGGCGCAGTGAGGACAACATAGCGGCTGTCACGGAAGAATTCCGGCTTCATCTCCTGCACGCCATAAAACGTGCTGCCTGGCAGACGGTGCGCATACTCCGTGATGAGCGTCATATGGTTTTTTTCGGCGTTCTGGATCATAATGGTCGTGCCGCGGGCTTTCTCTGGCGGATCCTGAATGCCATTTTCAGGCATGTGATATTCGCGCGCAAACGCATGCAGAAAGTCATGCTGTCGATGATCGGCATAGGTCAAAACGGGATAGACCGCCTCGCCCAGTCTGGCAAGACCGGCGCAGATGTTCAGCCCCATGCCGCCGTTGGAATACTCCGTAAGGCTGCCGCCAAAGACCGGCGTAGATTTGCCGCACTCAGGCATCTGGTTTACGTGCAGGATGCTGACCGTTGCGGCCGTGCCAACGACCGTAAAATCATAGCGCTTCATCAGAACACTCCGTTCTTCAGCCGCTCACAGACCTCGTCGGAGCTGATGGCCTTTGCAAAGTATTTGGTCATTTCCGCCAGATGGAAATCGTTGATCTCCTTGGTATTCGTACCAAGCATGTCGCTGATCATATAGGTGCGGAAGCGGTAGGCTGATGCATCGGTCGCGGTTGCGCGGCAGCAGACATTGGTCTTGACGCCACACACAAGAACGTTCTCCACGCCGCGCTCACGCAAAATCTCGGCAAGGTTCGTTCCAAAAAAGGCGCTTGGGACAAACTTGCGGAACATGATGTCACGCTCCGGATCATAGGGAATGCGCTCCTCCAGCTCCGCACCGGCCGAGCCCTCGACCAATGAAGCTTTCTTACCATCGCGGAACATGCGCGTCAGCTCGGGATTGACCTCCTTTTCATCCGCCGGATGCGCGGTATAGACGATGACGACAAGTGCGCCAAGGTCACGCATTTTGTTGAGCTTTTCCGGGAAGGTCTTCATCATTTCGCCGGTCGTCTCGGGATAATAGAATCTTCCCTCCGGACGTGTGAAATCCTTTTGCATGTCGATGACAAGAACAGCAGTTTTAGGCATAGAAATTCCTCCCGTCAGGCTTCCTTGAAGAAGCGCAGATGATTTTTGCGGGCATTGGGCGTCTCGACGATCAGCAGCACGACAATGATCGTGACATAGGGCATAATGCCGAGCAGCGACGAAATGGCCGCAGGAACAAAGTTGTTGATGATGGTTTGCAGCGCACGGACAAAGCCGAAGATCAGCGCATAGACACAGGCCTTCTCCGGATCCTTACGGCCGCAGTTAATGGCGCTCAGGCAGATAAAGCCGCGGTTCGCCGTCATGTTGATGGTATACATGCCGAGCTGCTCAACCGAAAGGTTCAGTCCGGCCAGTGCGCAGGTCGCGGCGGAGATCATCAGGCACAGGAACTTGATGCGGTTGGTCTTGATGCCGACGGATTTCGCAGCGTTGACGCTTTCGCCAGTCACGCGGACATAAATGCCAAACTTGGTCTTATACATCACGACAGTCAGCACAATGACCACAAGGAAGGTCAGGTAGGTAATCGCCGTGTGGTTGTTAAAAATATCGCTCAGGATCGGAATGCTACGAAGAACCGGCACGTCGATCATCATATTCGCCGGGTCAATGATGCTGCTGGCAACCAGATTGCTGCGTGTCCCGTAGAGTGCCTGTAAAAGGCAGGCCGGAATGCAGGCTGCCATTAGGTTGATGCCGCTGCCGACGACGCTGAGATTGCCCTTGAGCTTAACGGTAAACAGATAGAACAGGCAGTTGAGCAGAATTGCGATTACGAAGGCAGCGATTACGCCAACCCAGATCTGTCCCGTCATGAAGGCAAAGAGAATGCCCGCAAAGGCGGCAAACTCTGTGCAGCCCTCCATGGAGATGTTGAACACGCCTGCCCTTGCGACAAATACGCCGCCGATGGTGATGAGCAGATACGGCGCAGCGTTTTCCACAGTCATGTTCAGAAGATTCAGAAACAGCGAGAGGTAATTCATGCTCAGCCCTCCTTTTTCACCGCAGACCGGTGGAAGATGTGGCCGAAGAAGTCAGCAATGGCTTCGCGGTTATTGCCGATGAGCTTGATGGCCATAAACAGCACCAACGTGCTCTTGATGATGTTGATGAGGTCAAGAGGAACGCCGAGGCCGGTCTGCGCCGCCAGAGCGCCGTAGCGCAGCGCGCCGAAGACGATGGAAAATAGCAGAATGCCGACTGGATTACTGCCAGCCAGGATACACACAAAGAAGCCGTCCCAGCCGATACCGGGGTTAGCAGAGAAGGTGTTGACAAAGTTATAGTTGACACCGAGAATTTCTGTTGCACCCGCAATACCGGCCAGCGCGCCGCCGACCACGAAGATCACGACGATTTTCCGGCTGACGTGCATACCGACGGCGTCGGCAAATTCCCACTGCTTGCCGATGCAGTCAATCTCATAGCCGAATTTGGTCTTTTTCAGAATGAAATACAGGATCAGCCAGATTGCCAGCGCAATAAAGATCGCCGTTGTGCAGCGGTACTTGCTGTTGAGCTTGGCAAGGCGGGCGGTCTGCTCGATGAACTCAGTGTGCGCATAGGCATCGCCCGTTCCAAGGTAGCTCTGGGTCAGAAAGCCTGTGACCTGCGTGGCAATGCTGTTGAGCATAACGGTTGTAACAACCTCGTTCACGCGCAGCTTGGCCTTCAGCAGGCCGGGAATCAGCGCGTAGACCGCGCCGAAGGCGGCGCCAATCAGCAGGCACAGCGTGACATGCAGCGCCGTGGGAACGCCCTTGATCATATAGCCCGCAAGAGCCGCGGTGAAGGCACCCAGGAATACCTGACCCTCAATGCCCATATTGTACATATTCGCACGGATGGAAAGTGCCGTAGCCATGCCCGTGATGATGATCGGCGTAGTATAGCCGAGCGTGTTCAGCAGGCCGCCGACGGAGAAAAACGCTTTTTTGATGATATAGCTGTAAAGCGTAAAGGGATTACAGCCGCAGATCAAGGAGAAGATGCTGCCAACGCCGAAGGCAAACAGCAGCGGCACCAGCACGTCTCCAGCCGCTGCGAGAAGATTTGAGGTCCAGCCGGTCGTGCGTTTTGCAGGGAGTCTTTGTTTCATAGTTCTAAACCTCTCATTCTTCCGAAAGCTCCTCGGAGGACATGCGCTTCACACCGGACATATAAAGTCCCAGCTCATTGAAGCTCACATCATCCGAGCGGAAGCTGCCGACGATTTCCCCGTGATACATCACGAGCACACGGTCGGAAAGCCCCGTGACCTCGGAAAGCTCCGAGGAGATGATAAGTACCGCCGTACTGGCATCACGCATTTTAAGGATCTGATTGTGGATGAATTCAATTGCGCCGATATCCACGCCGCGCGTCGGCTGGCTGACCAGCAGCACCTTCGGTCTGCGGCTGAATTCACGCGCAATGATAACCTTCTGCGCATTGCCGCCAGAGAGAGAGCCAACCGCCGGATCCTTCGTGCTCAGACGAACGTCGTATTCCTCTACCAGACGGTCGCGGTTTTCCGTTATGGCACGGCGATTCATGACGCCTTTATTGCAATAGGGCTTAAGTCCGTGATAACCGGCGATGAGATTGGCCGAGACCGGTACGTCAAGGCACAGCCCCTGCTTGTAACGATCCTCCGGCACCACACCGATGTCGTGCTTCCTCAGTTCGTCCGGCCACAGCCCCGTGATATTCACGCCGCCCAACTCCACGGTTGAGCCATGGCAAACATCCAAAAGCCCGGTCAGTGCCAGCATCAGCTCGGTTTGGCCGTTGCCCTCAACGCCAGCAATACCGACGACCTCGTTTTCATGGATGCGGAAGCTAATGTCATTAAGAATCTTTTTGCCCTCTGAGTTGACTGCGCTGAGATGATTAACCTGATAGGCAACCTTTCCTCCTACGGGCTTTCCACTTTTCTTCACCCGCAGCAGGACGGCGCGGCCGACCATCATCTCAGCCAGATCCTCGTCGGTGGTATTTTCGTCGTTCGGCACAGTGCCAATAACGTGGCCTGCACGGATAACCGTAATGTTATCGGCGCACATTTTGACCTCATTGAGCTTGTGCGTAATGATAATAATCGTCTTCCCGGCTTTCTTCAGGTCAATCAGGCGGCGTATGAGGTCGTCCACCTCCTGCGGAATGAGCACGGCCGTCGGTTCATCCAGGATGAGCAGATCGACATCGCGGTAGAGCATTTTCAGGATCTCCACACGCTGCTTTGCGCCGACGGAAATATCCGAAACTTTGTCGGTAATATTCAAATTAAAATTAAACTTGTCCACAAGCGCCTGAATTTCGGCTTTTTCCTTCTTTTTGTCAATCAGGACGCCGCGGAAGGTTTTTTTCCCGATTTTATGGGTGCACACCGTTTCTGTGCCGAGAACGATATTCTCATAGATGGACAGCGACGGCGAGAGCTTGAAGTGCTGGTGCACCATGCCGATGCCCAGCTCAATGGCATCGCGCGGCGAAGCGATGGCTACCTTTTTGCCGCGGAAGAGGATCTCGCCCTCCGTCGGCTGCAAGATGCCATAGAGCATATTCATGAGGGTGGACTTACCGGCGCCGTTTTCACCGATGATGGCGCGGATCTCCCCTTCCTTCACTGCCAGATCAATGTGATCGTTGGCAGTAAAGTTTCCAAATTTCTTCGTTAAGTTCTTAGTTTCAATAATGGTATCCATATTCATCACCAAAGCATCCTATTGATGGTGCATGCCCCGCTGGAGCTACCTTCAACGGGGCATACACAGTCGGTTATTTCTTGTTCAGCTCTGCATAGGTTACGTTGTTGCCGTCGATCTGGAGCCAATCGTCCAAGCGCTGGCCGTCGGACTCGATGCTCGCCATACGAGCGTCGAACACGGTGATGGTTCCGTCAGCAATCCACTTACGGCACTGGTCGAGAATGCCCTTGAGTTCTTCCAGCTTGTCCTTATCCGTGACGTACTGCTCGATGACGCTCATGTCGGTGATGCCAACGCCGCCGTTGGAAAGGTTGAAGGTGTCCGGCTCGGTCTGCTCGATGTTGCCTTCGAGGTACTTGCCGATGTAGAATTCCAACAGAGAGGTGTTGTCGCGGATTGCAGAGGTCAGGATGTTGCCCGGCTCAACCTCGTCCTGGTTGGAGTCGACGCCGATGCCGAAGGCATTGTTCAGACGGCAGGCCTCCAGGCCACCAAGGCCGGCAGTGCCGCAGCAGGTCCAGATGACGTCGCAGCCCATGTTGTTAATCATGTTCTGCGCGATGCTTTGCGCGTTTGCAGTATCGGAGAAGCCAACAGTGTAGTCAATGTAGACCTTTGCATCGGGGTTGTAGAACAGTGCGCCCTGACGGAAGCCGTCGCCATACTGATAGAAGCCGACAGACTCGGCACCGAACAGAATGCCGATGTTGCAGCCTTCGTGCTGGCCGACACCCTCAACAAGAGTGTTGCCATCAGTTGCGGCAAAGGCAGCAACGACGCCTGCGAGGAAGGAGTGCTCGTTGAGCGTGATGTAGGATTCAATGACGTTCTTCGGGGTTTCAGTGAAACCATCAACCGCGTTGATGCGGAGCTGACGGCCGACAACGACGAAGTAAATGTCGGGGTAGTCGCGTGCAACGGTGTACATATTGCCGCTGATTCCGGCTTCGAGGTTGATGATCAGGCCGTAACCCGCTTCGCACAGCTCACGAATCAGGGTCTCGCCCTGCGTGGTGTCGGTGCATTCCACGGCGTTAACATCCAGATCGTACTTTTCCTTGCAGGTCATCAAACCGGCATAGGCAGTGTCGTTAAAGCCCTGGTCGCCCAAGCCGCCCTGCTGCATGATCATAGCGATCTTCTTGTTGACGTTGGCCTTCATACTGGGATTGTCGGAGTTTGCGGGAGCGTCGCTGCTGGGGTTGTCTTTGTCCGTGTTGCCGGCACAGGCTGCAAGAGAAACAAGCATGACCAGTGCAAGCAGAACTGCGAGTAGCTTTTTCATGGATACATCCTCCTCTTTATTTACATCAACGGTTAAAGTTGTATTGATGTTATAATAATAATATCATCGCGATCTCTAATTTTCAATTCGCAAAACAACCGAAATAATCCAGAAATTTCGTCAATTTTAACAAAAACCTAATGGATAGTTCTGATAATCCCAGCATCTCTCCTTTGCATGCCACAATCCATATCATATAGTTGTAATGACAAATTGTGCGCGTGCTGTAGGAGGTTTGGGTGCGTCCGCCGGAATCGGACGCACCCTCGATAGGAGGCCAAATAAAAATGAAACAGAAATATCAGTAAGCCAGCTTGTAAATTTCCAGTGCGGACTGCTCGTCCAGCGGACGGAACGCCTTGGCAAAGTAATCCTTGCCAATGATCGCAGCCTCATGGGCCATCTTGGGCAGCATGCTCTCCTCAATGCCGAAGTCGCGCAGGTGCTGCGGCAGGTTCAGAGAAGCAAAGTACTCGCGGGTCTTCTCAATGGCGAGCTTTGCAGCCTCCATCTTGTCCATGCCTGTCGGGTCGATGCCGAAGGAAGCCTGCAAATAGCCAAGGTAACGATAAGCGTTGTCCTCGGTGAGCATCCATGTCAGCCATGCGGGCATAATAACGGCAAGTCCTTCGCCGTGCGTGACATCGTAGAAGGCGGACAGCTCATGCTCAAGCTTATGCATTGACCAGCCAACGGGGTTGCCCTTGACGGTAAGACCATTAATCGCCCAGCAGCAGGTCCACATGATGTTCGAACGCGCCTCATAGTTGGTCGGATCATCATAAGCGATCTTGCCATAGTGGAACAGCGTATTGAACATTGCCTCGCCGAACTTTGTCTGCAAGTACGCTTCGGGAACATTGGAAAAATAGGACTCCATCACATGGCTGATGGCATCGGCGACGCCAGCTGCGGTCTGCTTCTTCGGCATGGTGAAGGTAAATTCTGGATTGGAGAAGGACGCGCGCGGACGCATATCGGGGCTGGAATAGCCGGCCTTCTCATTGATGTCCATACGGGAAATCACAGAGCTTGTGGACATTTCGGAGCCTGCCGCAGCCAATGTCGGGACGGCAATGACGGGCAGAACCTTGCCTACGGGAACCTTTTTACTGATGATGTCCCAAGGCTCGCCGTCATAGTTCACGGTGGCGGCAATGGACTTTGCGCAGTCAATGGCAGAAGCGCCGCCGATGGGCAGCAGGATGTCGCACTGCTCCTCGCGGCAGATGCGGTTGCCCTCAAGCACGGACTCATAGCGCGGGTTCGGCGCGACGCCGCCCATTTCCGCATAGGGGATGTTTGCTTCCTTCAGACGGCTGACAACCGCGTCATAAGCGCCGTTGCGCTTGATGGAGCCGCCGCCGTAAACGATTAGAGGCTTCGTGCCCCACTGATGGATGGTGTCCACCAGATACTGAAAGCAGGACGGACCAAAATTTACACGGGTCGGAACATAGTACCAAAAGTCTTTCATAATGTCACACCTCTTAAATATTCTGATTTTGCGCAGGTCAGTTCTGCGCTGCCTTTTTATATTCGCGGATCAGCTCAACGAGTTTTTCCGGCGTGTCGTACAGTTTAATAATGGAGCTTCCGACAAAGAAGCCCTGGCCTCCCGCGGCCTTGACGCGCGCTGCGTCCGCCGGAGACTTAATGCCCGCGCCGCAGTAGATCGGCTCGGAGACTTTACGCTCGCGCAGATAGCGGATGCAGGTTTCCAGCTCTTCAAAGCCGGGCTTGACATACTGTCCCTCGCTCGGAAACGCCTGCATATAAGTAAAGCCATCGGTGTTGATGCAGCGCTGAATGTCATCCTCGTTCATCTTGTAGTTCACCGAGCGCGCCAGCTTGACACCATGCTTCCGCAGTGCCGCAATTGCCTCGGGGTCATGCAGGTCGCCGGAAATGACGTTGACGATGTGGTGCTTCTCGCAGAACTCGCCCAGCTTCTCCGCGCCGATTGCCATAATGACCTCATGATAAAGCACAAAAAAGAACTCTGTGCTCGGATACTGCTCCGTCATGCGGCCAATGCCCTCAAGATACTTCGAATAGTCATCGGTCTGTGCCAGCGCAACGCGGTAGAGCTCCTGCAAAAAAGCGCTGTCGCGGTACGGATCCTTCGGCGGAATGCTGACCTCGATGGCGTCACAGCCGCCCTCAATGTAACGTCCGGCCATTTCAATGCTTTTTTCAATGGTCGGGTAGCCAAAGGAGAGATAACAAATGGTTTTGATGCTCATGCTCATACTTCCTTTCAAGAATTTGCAGCCTGCTCAAGGTCTGCCAGCAGCGCCAGCATCGCAGGCTCGTCGTCCCAAAGATTCATCAGGCAACTTCCGACAAACGCGCCCGAAGCGCCAGCCTGTTTTGCCTCCAAAAGGCTTGCGCCGCAGGTAATGCCCGCCGTTGCGTAGATCGGTGCGTTCACGCCGCGCTTACGCAGATAACGAATACGCCGATCCCAGCTTATCATGCCGTCGCGCGGCTCCATGCCGTCGCGCACATTGCGCAGCATCACAGCTCGTCCTGTCTGCACGGCAAATTCCACGTCCTTCTCCGGCAGGTTGTAGTCGATGAAGGTCAGCGTGTCGATACCGGCCGCGTTCATGTCCATTCTTGCCAGTTCGATCACGCCGTCGCCGGAAATGCGGCAGGTTTTAATGTTGTTCTGCTTGCAAAACTCGATGTACCGTGCCGTGCCGATGGTCAGAATCACGTCCTCATAGGACACCATCTGCATCTCGAAATCCGGATGCTTGCGCCGGAATTCCGTCAACGCCGTCAGAAACGGCTCATAGCCGCCGTAGGTCTCCCACGCCTTTGCCATACGCTTGCGGATGAAGAGCGTTTCACGGTAGGGATTGCGCGACGGCAGATCGAACTGCAAGGCGCTCACACCGTGTGCGAGATAGGTCTCCGCCATTTGCAGTGAAGCTTCGATGCTCGGCGTGCCCATGCTGATGTAGTAGACCAAATGGAACTTTCCCATTCTTTTCCTCCAAATCCGGTAGTCTTTCCGGTGCGACATTGTTCAATGATGTAGATGTAATGACAACATAATAATAGGTTTCCTGAAAAAACAGGCACCCCGCCCGGTATTTTCATTATATCATACTCTCTGCGCATTGCAATTATCTGAATTCACAAAATAATTTGTCGTTTTTTGCGCAATTTCAACAAGACAAATTTTCCGTTTTCCCTACAAGGAAGTATCAAAAAGCCGCCAACATGTCATATATTTTCCTAGTTCGCCACGCAAGCTGCATTGCAGGGGCCGCCGGCGGCGCACCGCGTTTTTCCTGTCAATTTTTCCGCTTTTTTTCTGAAAAAGTGTTGACTTCTAGACCTCTGGTCAATAAAATAGATATTATGAACAATAGATCACCCACACTATCCCAAGCACCAAGAACGTTGAGAGGCAAAGGTTGAGGGACAAAGAATGAATCATATGTTTTCTGAAGAACAGATCTCTGCGCTGGTGCAGAACATCCCGAAATATGTGTATATCAAAATTGCGCTCACCAACCGCATCAAATCCGGCGAGCTGGAGGTCGGCGCAAAGCTGTCAACGGAAAAAGAAATGTGTGACCTGTATGGGTGCAGCCGTCTGACCGTCCGCAAGGCCCTTGAGGAATTGACACGCGAGGGTTATATCTACAAAATTCAGGGCAAGGGCACTTTCGTCAAGGAGCGTACGCCGCAGAAGCAGAATTTCTCTGTCATCACAAGCTGTTCCACGCTCATCCGCTCGCAGAACATGACGCCCACGAAGAAAATCCTCTTTGAGGGAATCGTCCCGGCTACCGCCGATATTGCGCAGCGCCTTGGGCTGCATGAGGGCGACTCGGTTCTGGAATACCGGCGTGTGTATTATGCAAACGGCACACCGGTCATTTATGGCCGCAGCTACTTCAACGCCTCCGTGCTTCCCGGAATCGAGAGCTTCAATCTGCAGAATCAGTCGATCATCACGCTGCTGAAAGAAAAGTATGACCTGGAAATCCACTGCTCCAACCGCGAGCTGCGTGCTGTGGTCTCGGACGAGACGACTTCCCGCCTACTTGGCACGCCAAACCGCTTTCCGCTGCTTCAGGTGACCGACCTGAAAACGGGCGTATGGCAGGATACGAAAATTCCGGTCGAGTATTATACTTTCCTGTATGTGACGGAGCGTATCCGTTATTCGCCCGAGATTTAAGGCAACACCGCACAATTGCATTATGCGGTGTTGCCCTAAAAGAAGCACGACAATACTTCCAGGAAAAAACTGAAAAAGCGCAAAAAGGATGCAAAGAAGAAAACCATCACCGTCAGCACTACTGACCCGGACTGCGGCCTGTTTGTCAAGGGTGAGCACAAGAAGCAGCTGGCCTATGAAGTGCATACCGCCTGCGATGTCCACGGTGTCGTTCTTGCAGTAGAGGTTACCCCCGGCACTGTCCATGACAGTGTAGCGTTTTACGATGAATACGATCATGTGGTCGAGCAATTTCCGGATGTTCACGCCTTTGTGGCAGACAGCGCATACAAGACTCCCCATATTTGCAAGAAGGTATTTTCTGACGACAGAGTTTTATCCACAGCCTACAAGCGCCCTATGACGATGAAGGGCGGACACGCGTGGTGGAAATATGTGTATGACGAGCACTTCGACTGCATCATCTGTCTATAAATTGCATGAAAAAGACGATATTCCAAATGAATCATTTTTAACAGGATAATATTTCCGAGGAAAGAACAATCAGTCTCGCTGCCGTTTTGCTCGGATTTCTGTGAAAAAATTTGATATTTTGTTGACTTATGTTGGTTTGTGTGGTATTTTATTGAAAGAGTCCTGATTCGATCAGCCACAGCATCATTATACTATTCATGGAAAGGACCAGTCTCATGAGCCATGCGGAATATCTGAACGATTATGAAGCAAAACATCAAATTCTCGAAGTTGGACGGCGGATGTACGAAAAGGGCTTTGTCGCTTCCAATGACGGCAACATCAGCTGCCGCGTAAGCGAAACGGAGCTGTGGACGACCCCGACCGGCGTTTCCAAGGGATTTATGACCGAGGAAATGCTCGTGAAGGTCGATCTGAACGGCAACCTGCTTAGCGGTGAGCGGAAGCCCTCCAGCGAGATTCGTATGCACCTGCGCGTCTACCGGGAAAATCCGCAGGTGAAGAGCGTTGTCCATGCGCATCCGCCTGTTGCGACCTCCTTCGCCATTGCCGGCATCTCGCTTTCCCGCGCCATCCTGCCGGAAGCGGTGGTGCAGCTCGGCGTCGTTCCTGTCGCCAACTATGCAACCCCCGGCACACAGGAGGTCCCCGATTCCATCGCGCCCTATTGCAGGAGTCACAACGGCGTCCTGCTTGCCAACCATGGCGCGCTGACGTGGGGAAAAGATCCTGAGCAGGCCTATATGCGCATGGAGTCACTGGAATATTACGCAACGGTTTCCATGTATACCGGCCATATCATCGGCCAGGCAAACGAACTGACGTGTGAACAGGTGGACCGCCTTGTCGATACGCGCACACGGCTCGGGATCCAGTCGGGCGGGCGGCCGGTGTGCCGCCATGCAGAGGCCGGAGAGCCGCGGCCTTGCGAATGCGGCCTTTGCAATCTGACACCCGCTGCGCTTTCCGAGCTGATCTGCCACCTGATCGCAACGCTTCCTGAAGATGTGATTCGGCTGCTCCGCCATTCCAGCTGAGTGTGCCGACCCTTGCCGGAAAACCGATACAGAAACCAAGCCTCCCGGGACAACCGTTCCGGGAGGCTTGGTTTATAGAATTTGCGGCTGCCCTCTCGGGCGCGTTTATGCCAGCTGGCGGGGCCCCCGTGCGTTATCGCTGTCGCTCGGCTTGCTGCAGAACATGATCATAAGCACAATGCCCGCGACCGGGATGAGCAGCAGCAGCGAAAAGGCCGCGTCGAGCTGCGCCACGAGCGGGATGGCCCTTGCCGTGCGCTTGGCGCACACTACGGTCAGGGCTGACAGGCCGCTGTGCGGGCACAGTGGACGCACTTGCCGCCCGCCTCGGGCGACCGGTATCTGATCTGCAGCGACGGCCTGACGGATATGGTGCCGAATTTTGAGCTGTACAGCACACTGCTCATGGTTCGTCGGCCGAAGAATGCGCCGCCCGCCTCATGCGGCAGGCCAGGCGAGCCGTGCTCGCATTGGCTGTTACTGCTGCGGTCAATGAAAGAGGCGGTGTTGTCAATGCCGACATTTGCAGCCTCTCCGGTCACCTGCCCGCCCTCTGCCCCGAGGAAAACCGTTCTGAGATTGCAATATCGTTCATCGTAATAAGGAAATAACACCGCGAGCGGATCGCGGTGTTATTTTTATAAACCACTATTCCAGCAGCGAAAAGCCCAGGATCACGACGCCGAGAATGACGAGAATAACGCCCGTGGCGCGGTTGAGTGTTTTGGCGCTGGCACGGTTGGCGATGCGTGCAGCCAGCTGGGCAAAGCCGAACGTAAAGATGATGCACAGGAAAAACGGCAGCCACTGCGGCGCGCCGCCGATGGCGAAGTGCGAAACGGAGCCGGTCAGGGCCGTGAACGTCATGATGAACACGCTTGTGCCGACGGCGGTCTTGAGCTCATAGCCCATGACGCCCGTGAGCAGCAGGAGCATCATCATGCCGCCGCCCGCACCGATAAAGCCGCAGATAAAGCCGACGATTGCGCCGCAGACAATGGACTTGATGATGCGCGTGCGCGTCGGGATCTGCTGCATGTCCTCCTTCGTGGTCATCACCGGGCGGACGATGAACTTGATGCCGAGCAGCAGTGTCATGAGCACGGAGAAATTGCCCATTGCAACGGATGGCACAAGACTCGAGACAAGGCTTCCGACAACGGTGAATGCCAGCACCGTGATCATCATGATGAGGCCGTTGCGGATGTCCAGATTCCTGTTGCGGCCGTAGGTATAGGCCGAGACGGCGCTTGCCAGCACATCGGATGCCAGTGCGATGCCGACGGCCGTGTACGGCTCGATATGCAGGAATGTGACGAGCATGGGTGTGATGACGGCAGCGGCACTCATTCCGGCAAAGCCCGTGCCAAGGCCGGCCCCCGCACCTGCGAACAGGCAGACGACGATGGTCAGGAGGAGCTGCATCGGATCACCCCTTCCTTGTCATTTCGACCGTTCGGCGGTAGGCGGCCGTGACGGCGTTCTGCACGGTGTAGGAAAATCCACCCTGCTCGAGCGCCAGAACGCCCTCGATGGTCGTTCCGGCCGGGCTGCACACGCGCATTTTCAGCACGTCCGGCGCTTCCCCACCCTGCAGGAGCATCTCCGCCGCGCCGAGCATGGTCTGCGCCGCCAGACGGCAGGCGTCCGGGTACGACAGGCCCGCGCGCACACCGCCGAGGGCCAGCGCATCGGCAAACTGGAAGCAGAAGGCCGGCCCGCAGCCCGAGATGGCGCTTGCGGCGTCGATCTGCGCCTCCGGCAGGGGCAGCAGCAGCCCGGCCTGTGCCAGAACGGCGCGGAAGGCGTTCAGCTGTGCGTCCGTCACGTTCTGCGCGGCATAGAGGATCGTGCCCGCGCCGACGGCTGCGGGCGTGTTCGGCATGATGCGGATGAGCGGCAGTCCCCCGCCGAGCATGGCGTCCAGCTCCCGGAGCGTCACGGCCGTCGCCATGCTGACGACGACGGGTGCATTCCCCTTCCGCGCCTGCAGCACGGGAGCCAGCTCTCCTGCCAGACCCGGCAGGCCCTGCGGCTTCACGCCGAGAAACAGCAGCTCGGCCGTTTCCGCAGCCTCTGCGTTCGGGCAGACTGTCCCGCCCAGCTCCTTTGCCAGCGCCGCGGCTTTGGCCGGGGTGCGGTTGGCAAGCAGCAGCGTGTGGCCGCCCTTCGCTGCGGCCCGCGCCAGCGCGCCGCCCATATTTCCGGTCCCGATGAATCCGATTTTCATGCGCTTACCTCCTGATCTGACCGTTTCCGGTGATAACATACTGATAGGTCGTCAGCTCGTTCAGGCCGATCGGCCCGCGCGCGTGGAGCTTCTGCGTCGAGATGCCCATCTCGCAGCCGAGGCCGAATTCGCCGCCGTCCGTGAAGCGCGTCGAGGCGTTGACATAGACGGCCGCGCTGTCCACTCCCGCCGTGAAGCGGGCGGCGCTTTCCTCACTTTGCGTGACAATGGCCTCGCTGTGGTGCGTGGAATGCTGCGCAATATGGCGGATGGCCCCCTCCACGTCGTCCACGACGCCGACAGCCAGCACATAGTCCAGAAATTCCGTGTCGAACTCCGGGTCCGGCGCGATGCCCAGGATGGCTGCGGCTTCTTCGTCGCAGCGCAGGCGGACGGGGTGCTTGGCCCCGGGGCCGCACAGGCGCTTTTGCAGCATGGGCAGAAACCTCGGCGCGATGGCGCGGTGGACGAGCAGGACCTCGGCCGCATTGCAGACGGACGGGCGGCTCGTTTTTGCGTTTTCCATGATATCGAGCGCCATATCAAGATCGGCGCTCTCGTCGACATAGACATGGCAGATGCCCGTGCCGGTCTGGATGCACGGCACGGTCGCGTGCTCAACGCACGCGCGGATAAGGCCTGCCCCGCCGCGCGGGATGAGCAGGTCAACATAGCCCGTGGCTGTCATGAGAGCGGCGGCCCCTGCGTGTGACGTGTCCTCCACAAGGTTCACGAGATCCGGCGTCAGACCGGTCCGCTCCAGCCCGCGGCGCAGCGCTGCCGTGATGGCAGCGGCGGAGCGGTAGGCCTCGCGCCCGGAGCGCAGCACGCAGACGTTGCCGGACTTCAGCGCGAGCGCGGCGGCGTCCGACGTGACGTTCGGGCGGCTCTCATAGATGATGGCAATGACGCCCATCGGCACGCTGCGCTTGCAGATGCGAAGGCCGTCTGGGCGGACGAATTCGTCCAGCGTCCGGCCGACCGGGTCCGGCAGGGCCGCAACGGCCTCGATGCCGGCTGCCATGCCCTCGAGCCGTGCCTCGTTCAGCTCGAGGCGGTCGAGCATGACGTTCGAGACCGTGCCGCGCGCAGCCTCGAGATCGGCGGCGTTCTCCGCCAGAATGGCAGGTGCCTCCGCGCGCAGCTCCTGCGCCATGGCGGCAAGGGCGCGGTTTTTCGCCTCGGTGTCGCGCAGGGCCGGGCAGGCCGCCGCGGCCTTCGCGCGCTTCAGAATGACCTCCGTCGGGGTGAATTCCATTATGCCTCCGCCTCCTGTGCCAGAAATTTTGTGCCGACGGGCTTGCCGTCCATCAGATCGTAGAGCGCAGCGGGCTGCGCGCCGTTGGCAATGACCATGGGCACACCGGCCTCCGTGGCGATGTGCGCGGCGTGGAGCTTCGTCTGCATGCCGCCCGTGCCGAATTTGCTGCCCGCGCCGCAGGCCAGCCGCTCGATCTCCGGCGTGAGCCTCTCGACGACGGGGATGAGCTTCGCTGCGGGATCGCTGTGCGGGTCGGCCGTGAACAGACCGTCGATGTCCGAAAACAGGATGAGGAGGTCTGCCCGGATCGTCCGGGCGACGATGGCGGCCAGCGTGTCGTTGTCACTGATGCCCAGCTCCTGCGTGGCGACGGTGTCATTTTCGTTGATGATCGGCAGCGTGCGCAGCTGTAGCAGCCGCGCAAGCGTGTTGTGGAAGTTTTTTGCGCGCTCCGGCGTCTCGATGTCGTCCGCTGTGATGAGCAGCTGCGCCACGACGTGGTGGTACTGCGAGAAGAGTTTATCATAAATGTACATCAGCTCGCACTGGCCGACGGCCGCAGCCGCCTGCTTGCCGGGAATATCCTTCGGCCGCTCGGCCAGCGACAGCTTGCCGACACCCATGGCGACGGCACCGGACGATACCAGCACCAGCTCATGTCCTGCATTTTTGAGATCGCTGCAGACCTTGCACAGCTCCTCCACGCGGCGAATGTTCAGATTCCCCGTCGGGTGCGTGAGCGTGGACGTCCCCAGCTTGAGTACGATTCGCATGGTTCAAGGCTCCTAACTTTTTTGCTTTAGCTTGTTAACACCTGCGTATCATAGCACGCTGAGGCCGGAATTGCAAGCGCTGCCGGATTTTTTGATGAGCAGCGGCAAAAGACCACTTCACAGCCTCTGTGTTTCACGTGAAACACAGGCTTTTCTGCCCAACGCATGGCTATATACTATTATAATAGATGCATCGATCAGGATGAGGCAGACACGAATGAAACATGGCAAGCGGAGGGCAGGAGCTTCACAATGCCGGCGCACCCAACTGAACCGGCGTACCAGATGCGGTAAGACGCAAAACGGCGGACCGTTTTCCAAATGTTTCACGTGAAACAGGAATTTTTTACAGAACTCCCTTGCACGGTTGCAATCTTCCCCTGCATGTGCTAGAATAGCACCGTATCGACATCCAAAGGAGGTGGCAGCTTGGCGCAGATCATCGCGATCGTCAATCAGAAGGGCGGCGTGGGAAAAACGACGACTGCCGTAAACCTGACGGCGGCGCTGGCCGCGACCGGCGCGCGGGTGCTGCTGTGTGACTTCGATCCGCAGGCCAACGCGACCTCCGGCCTCGGCGTGGACAAGCGTAAGGCCCCCTACGCATCCTACGATCTCATTCTCGACGGCGTCAGCGCCGAGAAGGCCGTCATCCACACGGACTACGGCGACGTCATCCCGTCCGGCGCGGAGCTGGCCGGTGCGACCGTCGAGCTCATCGGCGTGGACAAGCGCGAATACCAGCTGAAAAACGCGCTCGAGCCGCTGCGCGCAGCCTATGACTACATCTTCATCGACTGCCCGCCCTCGCTGGAGCTGCTGACGCTCAACGCCCTCTGCGCGGCGGACAGCGTGCTCATCCCAGTACAGTGCGAGTATTACGCCCTCGAGGGCCTGTCCGATCTGATGGGCACGCTCCGGGCCATCAAGCGGCGGCTGAACCCGAAAATTTCCGTGTTCGGCGTGCTGCTGACCATGTACGACGGGAGAACGAACTTCTCCAACCAGGTGGCGCAGGAGGTGCGGCGGCACTTCCCCGGCAAGGTCTATGCCAACGCCATTCCCCGCAATGTCCGTCTCGCCGAGGCCCCGAGCCACGGCCTGCCGGTCATTGCCTATGACCGAAGCTCCCGCGGTGCGGCTGCCTATCTCGCCGTTGCCGAGGAGATTCGCAGAAAGGACGGAAGCTTATGAGTGCAAAGCAGCGTGGGCTGGGCCGCGGGCTCGGCGCGCTGATCGGCGATTTTCAGGAAGAACCCGAGAGCGGCGCGGTGACGAAGCTGCCTCTGCAGAAGGTGGAGCCGAATCCGGATCAGCCCCGCCGCACGTTTGACGAGGAGGAGCTGCAGGCTCTGGCGGATTCCATTGCCGCCCACGGCATCCTGCAGCCGCTGGCCGTCCGCGCAAGCGGCGGCGGCTTTTATCAGATCATCGCGGGCGAGCGCCGTTGGCGCGCGGCACGGATGGCGGGCCTGAGCGAGGTGCCCGTCGTCGTGCTTGAGGCCGACGACCGCACCGTCATGGAGCTGGCCCTTGTGGAGAACCTGCAGCGGCAGGACCTCAACCCCATGGAGGAGGCCGAGGGCTATCAGCGCCTGATGAAGGAATACGGCCTGACGCAGGAGGAGGCCGCCGCGCGCGTCGGCAAGTCCCGCCCGGCCGTGGCCAACGCCCTGCGCCTGCTGCTCCTGCCGGAGGAGGTCCGTTCCCTCGTGGAGGACGGCACGATCTCGGCCGGGCACGCCCGCGCCATCCTGTCGCTCCCGGCGGCCCGCCTGCAGAAGGCGGCCGCGCAGAAGATCGTCGCCCTGCGCCTGTCCGTGCGGCAGGCCGAGGCCATGTGCAAGCGGATGCTGCAGGAGGAGGAAAAGCCGGAGCCGAAGCCCACTCCCCTGACGGTCGACTATGTCGCCGAGTGCGAAAAATCCCTCACGCGCCGCCTCGACCGCAAGGTCCGCATCGTCAACGGAAAGCGCAAGGGACGCTTTGAACTGGAATTTTATGGGCAGGAGGACCTGCAGCGCCTGTATGACGCCCTCCTCGCCCTCGGAAAAACGGAGGAAACGCCTGAATGCCTGAACTGAAGCAGCCGCAGGAAGCGGCAGAAACAACAACGGAGCAGCCGCTGACCACAAAGAAAAAGCGCGCCATGCTCGAATACATGGCCATCATGTTTGCGGCGGCCTTCCTGCTCGTGGCGGTCTCCCTGCTCATCAAGGTCATCGACATGAAGGGCGAGATGGAGGCGGCCAACACGGGCGCGCGAGAGAACATCGCGCTGCTGCAGAAGGATCTGGACGCCGCCCGCGCCGAGTCCGCAGAGCTGCAGACCAAGCTCGACGAGGCCAACGCCGCGTCCTCCGAGGCAGCAGACAAGCTCTCGGAGGCCGAGACCCGCTTAAGCGAGGCCGAAAAGGCCCGCGAAACGCTCGAGAAGACGCTTGAGAGTGCGCAGAAGGAAAACGACACGCTCTCCCGCCGCGCGCAGGCCAATGAGCTGCTCGTCTCGGCGCAGGCCGCGCTGGAGCAGGGCGATTATGCCGCCCTCCGCAGCCATCTCGAGGCGCTCGGAGCCTATGCCGACGCCCTGAAGGACGACGGCGCCGCGCTCTATGAGATCCTGCGATCCTATATCGACTGATTTTTGAACTGATTTACTGATTTATTGAGGTGACTGAATAATGCTGGATATCAAACGAATCAAGGACGATCCCGAGGCGGTCAAGGCCGGTCTGCGGGCCAAGGAGGTCGACTGCGACGCTGCCGTCGACCGCATTCTGGAGCTGGACGCTCAGCGCCGCGCCCTCATCCTCTCAACGGAGACAGATAAGGCCGAGCAGAACCGCGTCTCGAAGGAAATTCCGAAGCGCAAGAAGGCGGGCGAGGATGTAGCGCCGATCTTCGAGCGTATGGCCGAGCTGAAGGCCCAGATCGCCCAGAACGACCAGAAGCTGACGGACGTCGAGGCGGAGTACCGCACGCTGATGCTGTCTCTGCCGAATCTGCCGGACCCCGATCTCAAGCCGGGCGGCAAGGAGAACAACGAGCCGCTGCGCTACTACGGCGAGCCGCATCACTTCGACTTCGAGCCGAAGCACCATGTGGACCTGTGCACGGACCTCGGCCTCATCGACTATGAGCGCGGCACGCGTCTGGCGGGCTCCGGCTTCTGGATCTACCGCGGCATGGGCGCGCGCCTCGAGTGGGCCCTGCTCAACTACTTCATCGACGAGCACCTGAAGGACGGCTACGAGATGGTCGGCCTGCCCCTGATGCTCGAGTACCAGTGCGGCGAGACCGCGGGGCAGTTCCCGAAGTTCGCCGACGAGGTCTATAAGATCGAGAATCCGACGGACGACCGCATGCACTTCATGCTCCCGACGGCCGAGACGGCCCTTGCCTCCCTGCACCGCGGCGAGATTCTCGCCGAAAGCGACCTGCCGCACAAGCTGTTCGCCTATACGCCGTGCTTCCGCCGCGAGGCAGGCTCCCACCGCGCCGATGAGCGCGGCATGGTCCGCGGTCACCAGTTCAACAAGATCGAGATGTTCCAGTACACCCTGCCCGAGAAGTCCGACGAGGCCTTCGAGGAGCTGGTCGGCAAGGCCGAGCGCCTGGTCAAGGGGCTGGGCTTCCACTTCCGCACCGTTAAGCTTGCCGCGGGCGACTGCTCGGCCTCCATGGCGCGGACGTATGACATTGAAATTCAGATCCCGTCCATGAACGGCTATAAGGAGGTCTCCTCCGTTTCGAACGCGCGCGACTATCAGGCGCGCCGCGGCAACATCCGCTTCCGCCGCGAGGCCACGGGCAAGACGGAATTCGTCCACACCCTCAACGGCTCCGGTCTGGCCACGTCCCGCATCTTCCCCGCCATGGTCGAGCAGAACCAGCGTGCCGACGGCTCCGTCGTTGTGCCGGAGGTCCTGCGCAAGTACCTCGGCGGTCTGGAAGTACTCGAAAAGAAGAACTTCTGAGAAGGAGAGAGGGTACTATGGGAAAGAAAAAGAGCGGATTTCTGAAGGAATTTAAGGAATTTGCCATGAAGGGCAATATGCTCGACCTTGCAGTCGGCGTCATCGTCGGCGGTGCATTCAAGACGGTCGTCGATGCCCTGACGAATAGCGTCATCATGCCGGTCGTGTCCATGTTCCTCGGCGGCCTCAGCTTTGAGGAGTGGAAGATCCGGCTGCCGCAGTTCTTCGGCGAAAAGCTGGACGAAAACGGAGAGGTCATCGTAAACTACCTGCGTTTCGGCGACTTCCTGTCCGCGTTCATCAACTTCGTCATCATGGCTTTTGTCGTGTTCCTGATCGTCAAGACCGTCAATCGCCTGCGTGAGGCCGGGGAAAAGCACCGCAAGAAGGAGGCAGAGGCCCCTGCCGCGCCTCCCGAGCCGACGAAGGAGGAGCAGCTGCTCACGGAGATCCGCGACCTGCTCAAAAAGTGAGCCGAAGGGAGCGCCCGATATGAAGCGAATCTGCATCCTCTGCCTGCTGGCTGCCCTCCTGCTCGGCGCCTGCGGCCTGGCCGACGCGCCCTATATGGAGCCGGTCCGCACCTACTGTGCCGTCCTGCAGGACGACGATTTCACCCGCCTGCAGGAGGCCATCCCCCCCGCCGTGCTCAATGCGGACGGCTTTGATGCCGGTGAGCTGGCCAATGTGCGCGATTCGTTCGCCAAGGGCAGCAGCAACGACTATGACATCACGCCAAAGGAGCTGGACAGCCGCCGCATCCCCGAGAGCGGCTGCCGCGTGCTCGAGGATTATTTCCGCCAGCAGTACGACTGGATCATGACCGTCGACGAGGCACGGCTCGTCAAGTTCCGCGTTTCGTTCACGGGCGAGCTGGATGGCCAGCTCAATGTCCGCGCCGTGTGCTACCAAACCGGCGGGCACTGGTACCTCGACCTCAGCGCCGTGAATCTGAACCTGTTCAGCTGAATGCAAAAAAGCGAGGAGCTGCGGCTCCTCGCTTTTTGCGTCTTTTGGATGAAGAGGCTTTCAGGCTTGTCATTGCGAGGCTCCGCAGGAGCCGTGGCAATCTCGCAGCACCAGCCGGAACACGGGAAAGCTTTTGGCGAATCCGTAAGTGCCTGCCATGCCCTCTCAGTCACCTTCGGTGACAGCTCTCCCAGAGGGAGAGCCAAGGTCGCC